>Ga0206965_10207_pt1 | contig 18160 bp, 13 predicted proteins | sample Alteio_BWOrgHeat_26_FD_152973 | JGI IMG/M metagenome (GOLD analysis project Ga0206965, IMG submission 152973) | Enriched cells from forest soil in Barre Woods Harvard Forest LTER site, Petersham, Massachusetts, United States -... | ecosystem: Environmental > Terrestrial > Soil > Temperate forest >...
ATCGTGCGTTTTACCTGCGACGTGCTGAATGGAGTTCCTTCCATTGTGATTGGCCTCACCGCGTATGCGCTGGTAGTGGTGGTGCAGAAGCATTTTTCGTTGCTAGCCGGCACGGTAGCCCTGGGCATCATGATGGTTCCAACAATTTCCCGGACCACGGAAGAAGTTCTTCTGCTGGTTCCTCAGTCTATCCGCGAAGCAGCGCTTGGTCTGGGCATTCCCAGGTGGCGGACAATTATTTCCGTGGTGTTGCGCACGGCCAGCTCCGGCATTGTTACCAGTATTATGCTGGCTTTCGCTCGCATCGCTGGTGAAACGGCGCCGCTGATATTCACCACGTTGGGAAATTCATATTGGAATGTGAACCTCAATCAGCCCACAGCTGCTCTCCCGCTGCAAATCTATACATATGCTCTCATGCCTTATGAACAGGCCCACCAGCAAGCCTGGACCGGGGCCCTGGTATTGATTTCTATGATTATGGTGACGGTTATTTTGTTCCGGTTTATCGCCAGCCGAGGCGCCATTAAGGGGGCCAGCTAATGGAAGCCGGCATTCACGTAAAAGATCTGAACGCCTGGTTTGGCGCGAAACAGGCGCTCTTCAACATCGGGATGGAAATCCCCGCAAAAAAGGCCACCGCTATCATTGGGCCTTCAGGCTGCGGAAAATCCACTTTTGTCCGCTGCCTCAACCGCATGCATGAAACGCTGCCAGATACGCGAGTGGAAGGCAAAGTTGCAATCGGGGATTTGGATGTCTACGGCAAAGGCGTTTCGCCCGTGTGGATACGCCGCCGCGTTGGCATGGTCTTTCAGAAGCCAAATCCTTTTCCTACGATGACGATTTATGACAACGTCGCATCCGGACTGAAGCTCAATGGTTTTAGCAATCGCCGCGAATTGGACAACATTGTCGAGCGCTCATTGAAGCATGCAGCGCTATGGGATGAAGTAAAAGACGATCTGAAAAAGAAATCCGGGGCCAGCCTCTCCGGCGGGCAGCAGCAGCGGCTTTGCATTGCGCGCGCGCTTGCCGTGGAACCGGAAGTCCTGCTGATGGACGAACCAGCTTCTGCCCTGGATCCAATTTCCACCGCCAAAGTAGAAGACCTGATTTTTGAATTGAAAAAAGAATATACAGTGGTAATTGTCACTCACAACATGCAGCAAGCGGCGCGTGTTGCTGACTTTACCGCTTTCTTTCTCATGGGATATATGGTCGAGCTGGATAAAACCGAAAAAATGTTTACCAAGCCTTCCGATAAGCGCACGGAAGACTACATTACCGGGAGGTTTGGATGACGCGCACACGGTTCCATCAGGGTCTCGACGATTTAAAACAAAAGCTGCTGGCAATGGGCGGCCTTGCCGAACAGGCGGTGGAGCGCGCCGTCCGGGCATATCAGGGCCTGGATCTGTCGCTCTGCCAGATCGTGCTGCGTGATGAATCTAAAATCAACGCCGCCGAACGCGACGTGGATGAAATGTCCATCGATTTACTGGCTATGCAGCAGCCCATGGCGATTGACCTGCGTTTCATTGTTGCCTGCATCAAGATCAATGCTGACCTGGAACGCGTTGGCGACCAGGCAGTGAATATCGCGGAACGCGTAATGGATTTGGCAACGCGCCCTGATCCCGGACTCAACGTGGATATTCCGCGGATGGCGCAGCTCGCCATCAGCATGGTGCATGATGCCCTGAACGCTTTTCTAACCGCGGACGTAGAGATGGCGCAGTCCGTTCTGGAGCGTGATGATCTGGTGGACAACATGAACCGCGAAATATTTGAGGCGGTAGATTTCTCCATGGGTAAATCAACCGGCAATCATCGCAACCTGCTGGACACTCTAATTGTGGCCAGAAATCTGGAGCGCGTAGCTGACCATGCCACTAATATTGCAGAGGACGTAATTTTCTGGGTACGCGGCGCAGACGTAAGACATCACGCGCAAACTTAACCTTACAAGTTGAACCTGCAGCGCATATAAAGCTATGCTTGATGCTGACGGTCTCCATAGACCGTGCATTGGTGCGGAACAATTACAATGGATGCAAGGCGCAAATTCTCGGCGAACGGTTTTAAGCCTGACCCCATCCAGCGTATGAATCGGTCTGTCTCAGATCCGTCTCTTTACATCAATCGAGAAGATTCATGGCTCGCCTTCAATCGGCGCGTGCTGGAAGAAGCCAATGATGAGAGTAATCCCCTTCTGGAACGGGTAAAGTTTCTCGCCATCTCAGCCAGCAATTTTGACGAGTTTTTTGAAGTCCGGGTAGCCGGCCTGCTGCAGCGCATTGAAGAAGGGTTTATTGATTCCGGGCCAGACGCGCTTACGGCCCAGCAGGAACGTGAACTCATTGCGCTGGAAACCCATGAGTTTGTCCAGGAACAATATGAATGCTGGAACATGAAACTGTTGCCAGCACTGGCGCGGGAGAACATCCGTGTACTTGATTTGAAAGACCTTGCTCCGGAACAGGAGATGTTCATTGACAACTACTGTGAACGAGAAGTGGACCCGCTGCTCACGCCCGTCACTGTAGATCCGGCACATCCTTTCCCCCGGGTTTTAAATAAGGCGCTGTGCATTGCTTTGCTGCTCAAACGCAAAAGGCGTGCCAGCGGAACTTATATGGGCGTTATTACAGTGCCTAGGGCCCTTCCACGCCTGGTACGCCTGCCTTCACAAACGGGCGCGGATTACGTCTTTCTCGCGGATCTGCTCACATATCATGCGGCCAGCATGTACCGCGGTTACGATATTGTTTCCGCAGCGTCCTTTCGCGTGACCCGGAACAGCAATCTCTATCTGGAAGAAGAAGAGACACGCAACCTGCTTGAATCGGTACGAACTGAGTTACACCGACGGCGCAAAGGCGATGCCGTGCGTCTGGAGATTGACGCCAACGCCAACGCGGAAATTGCTAAGCGCCTGCAACAGACTTTTGAACTGGATGACTGGCAGATTTTTCATACGCAAGGTCCGGTAAATCTCTCACGCCTGTTTAATTTTTATGAAATTGAGCGGCCTGATCTCAAATATCGCACGCTGGTGCCGAGAGAGCTGCGCCTTCCGGCAAGCAGCAACAACATTTTTGCTGAGCTGCGCAAACGCGACGTGCTTCTGCATCATCCCTATGATTCTTTTGATGCAGTGGTAGACTTCATTGAAAGCGCGGCCAGCGACGCAGACGTGATCTCATTGAAGCAGACGATCTACCGCACCAGTCGCGATTCACCCATCGTGGGCGCGCTGATCTCTGCCGCAGCCGCGGAAAAAGAAGTTACTGCCGTATTGGAATTGAAAGCCCGGTTCGATGAGGCTTCCAACATACAATGGGCACGCACGCTGGAAGATGAGGGTGTACAGGTCTATCACGGCCTGGTCGGCTTAAAGAGCCATTGCAAGCTTTGCCTGCTGGTACGCCATGATCCTGATGGAGTGACACGGCGCTACGCACATATCGGCACGGGAAATTACAATCCTACGACTTCCCGCTTCTATACAGACGTAAGCCTTTTGACGGCATCCACGGAGATCACTTCAGCAGTGCAATCGGTATTCAACTATCTCACCGCTTATTCTGAAGCACCAAGTTATGCTCCGCTGGCCATCTCGCCGATTAATCTAGCTGCTACCACGCTGTCACAGATCAACCGTGAAGCCGACCATGCTGTGAATGGCCGGCCTGCACGGATTATCGCCAAAATGAATTCTCTGCTCGATAAAAATGTGATTGAAGCTTTGTATCGTGCGTCGCAAGCGGGCGTTCAGATTGACCTCACGGTCCGCGGCATGTGTTCTCTCCGCCCCGGCGTGCCGGGAGTCAGCGATAACATTGTTGTCCGCAGCGTAGTGGGCAGGCTGCTGGAACATAGCCGCATCTTTTATTTCGAAAATGGCGGCGATGATGAGGTTTATATCTCCAGCGCTGACTGGATGCCGCGCAATCTTTATGAGCGCGTTGAGGTGCTCTGCCCTATCCGTGATACATCGTTAAAGCAGCGCGTTAAAAGCGAGATACTGGCAGCTTATCTTGCCGATAACGTCAAGGCGCGATTCCTTGACCGTAACGGGCGTTATTCGCGCATCGCACGCCGCCGCGGTGACGTGAGTTTTTCAGCCCAGGATTTTCTGATTGCAGTAGCGGAAGGTACAGCCACGGCCGCCGATATACCCGAACCGGTATCTCCCAAAACGAGGAGTTCAACCGTCCGGAGAAAGAAACAGGTGGTTTCCCGATAGCCTATGCTTCTCTATTTTTTGCGCCACGCTTCAGCCGGCAAAACCATGCCCAATCCCAAGAAGGACGAGCGTCGTCCATTGGACGAAGAAGGCATCCTGCAAGCGCGTTACGTTGGCCGTCTCCTGGCCAATCTTGACGTGCAGGTTGACCAGATCATCAGCAGCCCACTCAAGCGTGCACGCCAGACTGCGTCACTGGTGGCGAACGAACTGGCGTTTGAAGCAGCTGTACAAATAGATGACGCTCTGCGTCCTGAAGCGGAGTTTGCGCAGTTTCAGGCGATGCTGGCGCGGTACGGAAAATATGACGCCATTATGGTGGTTGGGCATAATCCCAGCTTCACTGAATTTCTGAGCAAGTCCGTGGCCCGCACTGGCGCAGCGCAAATTGAATTCAAAAAAGGTGCGGTGGCAAAAGTTGAGATGCATGGCCGTACCGGCACTCTAGAGTGGCTGGTTACTCCAAAGATCGCCCGAACACTTCAGACCAGTTTGAAGACCAGTTCGCGGCCAAAAACCGCGCGGAAGTAAACGCGCTCTTTTTCTCCGGCCCAGAGTTCCAGGTCCGCGCCGCCTCGCCCTGTTTTTACCGCCAGGGTTACATCTCCGCCGCGAGCGGTAGCGCGGATAGACTCAACAGCAGAGCGGCGTCCCTGGTTCAATGCGCGTGCCACGCGCAAAATTGCTGTTGCTTTAATCACGTCTGACCTGATCTGTGCGGGCAGCAGCTTAATCAGGCGATCGCGCAGTTGCGGTTTGGAATTACCCTGGAAGCGGGCCACCGTAGCGATGATCTTTCTCTGCAAGGGAGTAAACCCATATAACTCAGAGCGCGAGATCACGTAATAAGCATGGCGATGCAGACCGACTGGGTTGATATACATTCCAACTTCGTACAGCATGGCAGCAGCATCAATCCACTCGCGGCATTCTTCGCCCAATCCATGAACGCGCTTGGTTTGATCAAAAATAACCGAAGCCAGTTTGCGCACTTGCTCTGCGTTCTCCAGATCCACGCCATAACGCCGGCTGGTATTCAACAGCACGTCCTGCCGGTCTGCTTTCAACTGACGGTGAGAGCGCGTGTGCTGGTCATACTCAGCGGCCATTTGCGCCAGAATGCCATCCCGCAGTCCCAGCGGCGAATAGCGAAATGATTTGAGCCCGCAGGCATGCAGCACATGCGCATAAACCGCCGCACCGGCAACGATGATCTGAGCACGCTTTGAATTGATCCCTTTAATGGCTGCCCTCTGACGATCCGTCAGTTTGGCCAGCCGCTTGGCCAGCTTTTCCGCGACTGCTTGTGACACAACGCCGCTTTGGCTGAGCCGGAGCGCATTGGCTGCGCCTGCCAGAGCTGCCGCTGTTCCGGAAGTGGCAATGACAGCGCTCACATTGGCGCGGGCAATCTGCCTTGAAACATTTGCGACCTCCTGAACAATGTACTCATGCAAGCGCTTTAAAGCGGCCTTGTTCGGTGGATCATGAGGAAGAAATTCCTGCGTCAGGCGTACAGCGCCCAGCGGCAGTGTAACGATCTGTTTGATGTGTCCTTTTTCAGACAGTGTAAGTTCGCAACTTCCTCCACCCAGGTCCATCAGGAGGAGTTTTGGTGGAGGCGTGCGCAAACTGGAAATCACACCCAGGTGAATCAGCCGGCCTTCTTCAAGTCCGGTAATGATTTCCAAATGCCAGCCGGTGGCTGTCTTTATCCATTCGGCAAAGAGCCGGGCATTGTTACAGTCACGCAAGGCACTGGTACCAACCACGCGCGTACGCTCCACTGCGAAGCTTTGCACCGCGCGATGGAAACGGCGCATGACCTTAAGGGTCTGGGCCATGGCCTGGGGATCAAGATCGCCGTCGCGGAAAACGCCTTCACCCAGGCGGGTAACTTCGCGGTCCTGATGCAGCGCAACCAGGCGTCCACGGCGAAGTTCAGCAATACTAAGTCGAACAGAGTTGGAACCGATATCGACTGCGGCAAAGACCGGCATCTATCAGGCGTGTTGGGCAAATGCCCGGACAGATTGGACAGACCGAGAAGGTTTCTTGTCCGATGCCAAGACCAGGGCGAACAGGTTATTAAGGAATAAAGTTGCAGTTGAATGGCGTGCAGCCAGAAGAGCGCGCACTTCCCGCAGAAGAGCGCAGTTTACACGGTCAGAAAAACGTTTGTCGGCAGTGTTGGTCAACTCCTGCCAGTCATGCCAGTCACCCACCACATCCTGCACGGATTTCAATTCACGAATAAACTCTTTCTGTTCGGCAGATGCATCAGCCAGCTCGGCCAGGTAACGAATTCGTTTAAGACTGACCCGCACGCTATGCAGGTAACTGAGTTTAACGGTCCGATGCGGAGAAAAATCCTTCGCCATCTCCGCCAACTGCGATTTTGCTTCTGCCAGCGGCGCCAGCGGCCGGTTCTTCCCTTCTGGAACAGCCCCAGACTCTTCTGCAATCCTGTTCATCCGCGCAAAGAACTTTGATTCCTGAATTTTTTTAACCGCCGAGACAAGTCTCTGGGCCTGCCGGTCTCTCTTTTTCCCCAACAGTTCTGCCAGGCTCTTCCGGTCGCGTGCTGTGGAACCGTTTCCCAACGCACCCAGAAGGCCTATTTGTACATCCAGATCGCGCACCTTGCCGGCCTGCTTACGCAGGTCCGCCATTTTTTCCAGAGTACGTTCAAGTTTCTTATCAAGATCCGGATTTGCATAGCTCACAAGGCTTTCGATCCGGCGAATAGTTGTGCGCACGCGATGGACGTTTTTAGGCGGAGCATTGTCCTCAGCCAGTTGGGCAGCAGCAGACGAGAGGTCTGCGGTGAGGCCTCGCATGCGTTTTTCTAAAAGAGTCATGAGAGAGGGTCAAATGACTACAAAATCGTAGTCTTTATTTTAGATGACAATTTTCAGTTAGGACGCACAGTTTATGATGCATCTGTGGAAAACGCGATATTTCTCTTTTATTTTCTGTAACTTACGTGAATACTTAAAGACATTTTAACTGGGCGAGGTCCATGATTTGTGCTCTACTATAGGCAAGGCGATGGAGTTCGCCTTTAACCGCCCGCTGACGGCTGATGACTCCTACCAAATCTTGTTATTTTTGGAGCCATCAGCATGCAATCTCTCATTGATTGGAAAGGCTATCTCTGGGTTTCCCTCGGCGGTCTTGTTGGCGTAAATCTGCGCTACTTTGTAAGCCGAATCATTACCCGATTCAGTGATGCGGCCTTCCCTTACGGCACGTTGCTGATCAACGTTACCGGCAGCCTTATTCTTGGATTTTTTCTGGTCTGGACCACAGAGCGCGTCTTAGCCGATCCACGATGGCGCTTGCTGGTTGCCGTTGGTTTTTGCGGTTCGTACACCACATTTTCCGGCTATGCGTTTGAGACCATGTCAAATTTTGAACAGGGTCACTGGGCTTTATTTGCATCCAACATTTTGGCCAACAATGTGCTCTGCCTTGGCGCCATTTTGGTGGGAGCAATGATCGCCCGAGCGATTTAATGCCAGAGGTCGAGAGCCTATAAAATCTCTGATAGAAGGAAAGCCTTCTCACCTGTGATGAACCAACCTGGCTCCGCCGTAAGAATATCGATCTATCTAACTGAAGATGACGAGTGGCATCGCAGACCTCTCCATCTTGAGTTGCTCAAATTCCTGCGCGAACAGCAGATCATGGGCGCAACCGTACTGCATGCCGTTGCCGGATACACGGGCCACGGCCGCGTGAAAACGGCAACGCTGGTGGATGCCGGCGGCAAACTCCCTCTGATCCTCACGTTCGTGGACACGGCAGACCACGTTGACAGCCTGCTTCCCAAAGTAAAAGAAATGGCCGGCCATCGACTGATTGTTCGTGAGAATGTAACCGTTGAAGCTGGGGAGTTTGAGTAGGTTGAAACGGATGCTTAATCGAATGTTGATGGCTGAGTGCTGACTGTTTCTTTTTTCATCTTCATCACACGTTCAATCGCGTGCCGAAGCTCTTCGCGATTGATGGGCTTGGCAATGTAATCATCCATCCCGGCATCCAGGCAGTTCTCTCTATCACCTTTCATGGCATGGGCCGTCATGGCGATGACCGGCAGATGTTCCGGATTACCCTGTTCCTTTTTTCTGATTTCTTTTGTGGCAGCAAGTCCGTCCATTTCCGGCATTTGCACGTCCATCAGGACCAGGTCAATTTTTTCGGCTTTCAGCGCGGCCAGCGCCTCTTGTCCTGTTTGTGCTACCACCACCTGATGTCCCATCCTTTCCAGGGTGCGCACCGCGAACCGCTGATTCACCAGATTATCTTCAGCCAGAAGGATACGGAACGGGGTGGAGGGTGCTTTTTCTTCCCGGTAGGGACGTTTTGCTTCGTCCGTGGATGGCGCAACAACATGCTGGATTGCCGCTTGCAGTTCAAAAAGTGTCACGGGTTTAAGAAGACGTACTGCAATTCCAAGTTCGCGGCAGCGCCGAACTGAGGAATAATAATCGTCCGACGTCAACATCATTACCGTGGCAACGGAAATTGCAGGCGATTGCCGTATTACACGCACAAGATCAAAACCATCCATGCGAGGCATACGGCTATCCGCCAATATTATTTGATAAGGACTTCCCTGCCTTGCTGCTTCCTGTAATTCACGGAGAGCCTCTAAAGCTGAGCCAACAGCTTTAACTTTGAGTCCACAGGCCCGCAGTTCATCTTCAAGAATGATTCGATTGCTGGTATTGTCGTCGACTACCAGCACAGCGACGCCCGCTAGCTCAGGCTTATTCCTATTGATTGGCATGCTGCCAGCGGCGGCCTTCAGTTTTGCGGTGAAATAAAAAGCGGAACCACGGCCAACTCTGCTATCTACCCAGAGCTTTCCTCCCATGAGGGCTGCAATACGCGAGGAGATGGCGAGCCCCAAACCACTTCCGCCGTACTTACGGGTGGTAGAGGCATCGGCCTGGGAAAATGCTTCAAAGATAAGCGCCTGCTTTTCCGCCGGGATACCAATGCCCGTGTCTGAGACGGTAAAGCGCAAGCAGACGCCACCCGCCGTAAACTCCTCGGCAATTACCCGGAGTATTACTTCACCTTTTTCCGTGAACTTAATCGCGTTGCCAACAAGATTGATGAGCACCTGTTTGATTCGATCCGCGTCTCCCATCAAATATTGCGGGATCACAGGATCGATCTGGTATGCCAGTTCCAGGCCTTTCTGATGAGCGCGCAACGCCATGGTCCGGCTTGCTTCGGCTACGGTCTCTGCCAGATCAAACTCACGAATATCAAAAGCCAGCTTGCCCGCTTCAATCTTGGAGAAATCCAGAATGTCATTGATCACGACCATCAGCGAGCTGGCTGAATCGTGGGCCATGGCAACGAGTTGTTTTTGATCAGCCGAAAGTTCGCCTTGATCCACCAGATCGAGCATCCCCGTAACGCCATTGAGCGGCGTACGTATTTCATGGCTCATATTAGCCAGGAATTCACTCTTGGCCTGAGTGGCCGCTTCCGCCAGTTCTTTCGCTGCCTGCAACTCCCGCGTGCGCCGCCCCACCAGTACCGTCAATTCTCGCTCTCGCCTGTGGATTTGCCGGATACGCAAAAGGTAGATAGCGATAGGCGAGAGCACAAGAATCAGACCGCACAGCGAGTAAAACCAGGTGGTCTGGTAGAAGCGCGGCTCAAGATAGAAAGAAAATGATGCGCCGGCTTCATTCCATACGCCGTCATTATTTGCTGCCTTCACCCGGAAGGTGTAAAAACCAGGAGGAAGATTTGTATAGCGCATAAAGCCGGGCGTGGAAGGCGTGCGCCACTCCTCCTCAAAGCCTTCCAGCTTGCATTTGAAAGTGACTCTTTTGGGAGCAAAAAAACTCAGCGCAGCATATTGAAATTCCAGTTCGCCAGCGCCTGTGGGGACACTGGCTCCGGGCGACACATTCTGCTGCTCATTAATTTTGACGGATTCAATTACGACCGGCGGCGGCAAAGGATTGTGCGGCAGATTATTCGGGTCCACCACGACTACGCTTTTCAAGCATGCAAACAGCAGTTTTCCGTCTTTAGTTCTCCAGCCTGAATACTGGGACCCTCCGTTGCATTCATTGCTCTCCATGCCATCGGCTGTGCCGTATCCTTGCGAAACGACGTGCGTCACCTTGTCTTCAGCCAAAGCATTCAGATCGCTCTTTTTGACGCTGAAAATCCCGCGGTTGGAACTCATCCAGAAATTACCGAGATCGTCCTCCAAAATGCTCCATGTCGTATCGTCAAACAACCCCTGACGCGCGGTAATGCTGCTGACTTTGCCGTCCTTAACTCGTTTCAACCCTCCGCCATACGTGCCGATCCAGAAAACATGGTCCTTGTCTTCATAAATCACCATCACGCCGCTGCCCACGCCTAAATCATCAGGACCAGGCTTTTTCAAATCAACAGTTACGAATTTGCCATCGCGGAAAAAACTCAGACCGGCATCCGTGCCAAACCAGAGCGTGCCCTGGTGGTCTTGCTGGATTGCCCACACGCGATTGCTGCCCAGACCATCCCTGGTGGTGTAGTTAGTGAATTTGCCATTGTGGAGACGGCTTACACCTCCTGAAAAAGTGCCAATCCAAATGTCTCCAACGCGATCTTCAAAAACAGCGGGAACCCAGTTATCAGCCAATCCATTCGCTTTTGTATAAGTTTTAACGCTATGACCAATGAACTTGTTCAGGCCGCCTTCATCTGTTCCCACCCAAACAGTTCCCATGTGGTCCTGAAAAAGCGAATACACATAATTATTTGCAGGACCTTTGTTGGTCAGATAAGGCGTAACTTTGCCATTCTTCATGCGAAACAGGCCGGTGCTGGTGCCAATCCAGAGGCTGCCATCGCGATCTTCAAAGATTGCGCGCGGAGAACCTTGCAATCCGTTCTCGCTTCCATAATTCGTTAACGCGCCTTCTTTAAAACGATTGAGGCCGCCAGTCTCAGTTCCTGCCCATAAACTGCCTTCCAGGTCCTGAACGATCGATTCGACAAAATCTCCGCTTAGCCCATTCTTCGATGAATAACACTCAAACTTACCGGAGACCAGCCGGCAAAGCCCTTCACCTTCTGTTCCGATCCAGATTGTTCCTTGCATATCCTGATAAACAGTATGTATGGGAGCGTTGGGCAAACCCTGGGATGGGCCATAGTGAGTGAGCTTTCCTGCGCTCAAAGCATCAAACCCTTGATCCCCCGTGCCAATCCACAGGGTGCCATTACGGTCGCGGAAGAGCGCTTTCACTTCCTTATCACCAAAGACCGAGGAATAAGCCTGCGTCGGCTTACCATTCACGATCAGATCAAGACCTGCGCTTGTGGCCACCGCTAAGCGGCCCTCAGCATCTTCAGCAATTGCGGTTACATCATCATCAGAAAGTCCATTCGTCGTATTGAAAGTGTTAACTTTATCGCCGACAAATTCGTTCAACCCATCCGTGGTTCCGACCCATAGATTTCCGTTCCGATCTTGCAGAATGGAAGTGATGGAATTGTTAGAGAGCCCATACTGGAGCGAATAATTTTTAAATACTCCATCTTTATAACGAACCAGACCGCCGCCAAAGGTCCCAATCCACATTATTCCTTCACGGTCTTCAAAAAGCGCGCGGATATCGTTGTGCCGTATCGCCTCGGTCGTAGTTTTGTTGAATACCTTAAACTCAAGACCATTAAATCGAACCAAGCCTTCCTGGGTTCCGGCCCAGAGATACCCGTCTCTGGTTCGCAATAATGTTTGAATGCTGTTTTGCGGCAACCCATCGTCAGAGCGCCATACCGTATGGAGGTATTGCGAGATGGGTTTGTGTGGATCCAGACACCATGAATTGCTGGCGAGAGTGACGATAAGAAAAAGAAGCAGAGCGCGCCTCAAAACCGCACTCCTTCCAGCTTTCGAGACCAGATCCGGATTTGCTGCAGAGCATGACTCATTGGTTGCCGTGCTCTATAACATAACTCGTCACAACACATATCTTTACTGAATATGCGAAAAATGTAACGGTTCCGTCTAAATTTCTTGGCCCGAGAAAATTAAAAAATACTAATCATTCTCCTGCACATTGCGATGAGCCCAATCAAACTCATTGTTTGCAGCATCCTCACTGTTTTCTCACTAAATGTTTGCATCATCGGCCTGCTGCGGCCGCGTGATGCGGCAAAGCTACCGGCATTTCTGAAACATTCCATGCCCACGCTGCAAGCAATGCAGCACCTTCATTGATCTCATCGGGAATCACTTTATCGAAAGTGTCCGTCTGGCTGTGATGGGCTTCACGGTAATGCGCCGGCTTCTGTATACAAAAATAGGAAGGCACGCCCGCGCGCAGGAACGCCACATGGTCCGACGAACCGAAATAGCGCGTGCTCAATGGTTGCAGATCAAAAACTTCACGCAATGGTTCATATATTTCACCCATCAGCGGAGCGGTCTCATACAAATTTTCCAGCGCGATGCTGAAAACCTTACCGGTACCGGTATCGTGCACCAAAGCAGCGTCCATTTTAGGAATTTCGCTGGCGTGATTCTTCATGAACGCATCTGCGCCCACGCCTCCCTGCTCTTCACCGGTAAAAAGGATGAACGTGATGGTGCGCTTGGGCTTCCAGCCCAGAGCTTTTAGCGTGCGTGCCGCTTCCAGAACCGCCATGGATCCTGTGCCATTATCGAGCGCGCCCTGGCCCAGATCCCAGGAATCAAGGTGTCCGCCGATAATCACTCTCTCATCTGGGAATTCACTACCTTTGATTTCACCTACCGTGATTGATGCCGGCACCGGACCAGGACTAAACGTTCCTGTAAGGTTTACCTTGAGTGAAACCGGTCCCACTGCGGCCAGCCGATAAATCAAGCTGAAATCCTCATGCGTCAGAAATCCCAGCGGCACTTCTGAAGGTTGATACCGGCTAAAAGCGCTCATATTAAAAAGATTGTCGGTCTTGCCGCTATCGAGCAAAAGCACACCTGGCTGCTCCTGCCCGATCATGGCCATCATCTTCATTCTTTCCTGAAACCCGAGCCGCAGCGCCTTGGACAGCCCTTTGTCTGGAGCGATAACGGCGTCATATGCGTTCTCTTCCGGCTCGGTGGGAATCTCCGCAGGCTTGTTGAGCAGGATGATCGCACCCTTCAACTTTCCCTTGAACCTGGCCAGGTCATCCAAAGAATCCATTTTCACTACTGCAACCTGGCCGGAAATTTCTCCGGGGGTAGCTTTGCTCCAACCCAGCGCCCGCACACCAATATGCCGCTCAATTGGCGCGGTAATTTCTGCCGTATCCACGCCGCGATAATAAGCGTGAGGGATTTCGGTGGTTTCGAGATGCGCGTCAATCCCGTAATCGTGAAAGCGTTTGAGGGTCCAATCGCTGGCTTGCTGCATCTGCTTGGATCCAGTGAGCCTGGGACCGATTTCCGTGGTCAGATGCTCCAGATTTTTCATCAGTTCAGAATGTGACTTTACTTCATCGGCGATCTTCTGATCAGCGTCTTCCATGGCGGCTTTATAGGTCTTTTTGGCGTCATCCGTGCGCGCCGGAACAGGCGTTTGTGCCATCACACCGGCAGAAAAGGAAGCGAGCAACAACGCACTTAGCAGATAGAACCGCACCGAAAGTTTTATCAAGACGAAGTACCTCAGATTCATGGATTTAGAGACGCCGACACGTACCGATTCGGGAAACTGGCGATTATAACGATCTAGCCTTTTGAGCACCACATTCATATGAAAGCTAGACGAAAGAAATAATTTATAAAAATGAAACGATTTAAGGGATCACTTCACTACATCAACAGGGAACCAATGAAGTGCACAGAGCTCCTATCCTACTTTGGCTGTCCTGTGTGACTTCTGTTTTTCTTTTCCTTGGTGGAGTCTTCGCGGCTGATCGTGGTCGCGAAGACTTTTTTATTTCCAAATATTCATGAACCAAGTGGCTCCGCAACAGCTGTCACGATGGAACTCACATTCGCGGCCTCCGGCAAAGTTCCGAACGCGCTTCCGTGCTGCCCTGCCAGGCGCGAAGCAATGAACGCGTCGGCTATGGCGGGTGAGCTGTGTCGGATTAACAATGAAGCTTGCAGCGCCAAGGCCAATTTTTCTGTGAGTTCGCGGGCGGCGTAATCGTGTGGCGATCCATTGCTGGCTTTGCTCGATAATTTCTGCTGAATGGCTGTGACATAAACATCAAGTCGCTCATCGGCTCCGGCAGTGGATTGCAATTCCGCCAGCAGTGCTTCGAGCGGCGCCGGATCTTTGGTCAGTGCGCGAAGGACGTCGAGACACATCACGTTGCCTGAACCTTCCCAGATTGAATAGAGCGGCGCTTCACGATACAGGCGCGGCATGATGGACTCTTCCACGTAACCGTTTCCGCCCAGGCATTCCAGCGCTTCACCCACATGAACGGGCGAGCGCTTGCACAGCCAGTATTTGGCGATGGCCGTGGCGATGCGGCAGAAAGCACGTTCACGCTCGCTGGATTCGCGCGCGTCAAAAGAGTGGGCAAGGCGGACCATCAGCAGCGTTGCAGCTTCAGACTCAATCGCCAGATCGGCCAGAACATTGCGCATGAGTGGCTGTTCGATCAGCAGCTTTCCAAATGCCCGGCGATGGCTGGCGTGATGCACGGCCTGCGCTAGAGCCTGACGCATCAGACCAGCAGCAGCGATGGAGCAATCGAGACGCGTGTGGTTAACCATCTCAATAATGGTTTGGATACCTCTTCCCTCTTCACCGACCAAGTGCGCCCAAGCCTGAGCAAACTCAACTTCACTGGAAGCATTGGAGCGGTTGCCTAATTTATCTTTCAGGCGTTGGAGGTAGAAATGGTTACGCTCGCCTGAGGGCGTGAAGCGCGGCAGCAGAAAACAGGAGAGTCCCTTGGGCGATTGCGCAAGAATAAGAAACGCATCGCACATGGGCGCTGAGCAAAACCATTTGTGGCCGGTGATCAGATACTCGCGCGAGCTGCCAATTTTTTCCGCGCGCGTGGTATTGGCACGCACGTCTGAACCGCCCTGCTTTTCCGTCATGCCCATGCCCAGCAGCACACCGGATTTTTGCTGCGCCGGCGCGAACTGGGGATCGTAAATGGAAGAGAGAATGCGCGGCTCCCATTCGGCGGCGAGATCAGGTTCCGCGCGCAATGCCGCGACTGCAGAGTACGTCATCGAAATCGGGCAGGTGTGTCCTGCTTCATTCTGAGCGGTCAGCATCATGAGCGCAGCACGAGCGACGTGTGCGCCGCTTCGCTTTGCAGGCTCCCAGGGCAGACAGTGCAGGCGGTTCTCGACGGATGTCCGCATCAGGTTGTGCCATGCAGGATGAAAGACAACTTCATCGCGACGGTTGCCGAACCGATCATGCGTATGCAAGACCGGCTTATTCTCATTGGCTTCAAAGCCCCAGCGTTGGGCTTCTTCCGTGCCCAGGAAGCGACCTAGCTCGCTGATATGCTCACGCGCCCAGCCTGCACCTTCGCGTTCAACGGCCTGCACCAGTGTGCGATCACTCAAGAAAAGGTTGAAGCCGGTGAGCGGTGGCACCTGATTCTGCACAGGTTGGTCGTCTACGGACTGTCCTGCAGGAGCCTGGCCGGGAACGGGCTGTCTTGTGGATGCCGTCATAGTGCCTTAATTATGGACTACAGAGTATGAACGCCAGAGCTGATTTTCCAGGCATTCTGGTTTTCCACACTTTCTCTCACAAAAACTAGTACTTCTAACAGCAGCTTTGGAAATCGAGAGCTGCTTTTCTAATTGGGAAACTCCTGCAGCAATTTGCCACATCTAGGTTAGTAGAAATTAATGAGGTACGCGCAGACATTAGCAGAAATTTAAGGGGGGAATTAACGATGGACCTGGAATCCTTGAAAGACCTATTCGTAGAAGAATTGAAAGACCTTTACTCGGCCGAAAATCAGATCCTGAAGGCATTGCCCAAAATGATCAAGAAGGCAACGTCGAAAGAGCTGAAGAGCGGTTTTGAGCAACATCTGAAAGAGACTGAGGTGCACGTGGAGCGCCTGGAGACAATCTTCAAAGAGCTTGAAGTGAGTCCCAAGGGCAAGAAGTGCAAGGGCATGGAAGGCGTCATTGCAGACGGCAAAGAATTGATGGAGGAAGAAGCCGAGCCGGAAGTAATGGATGCGGGGCTGATTGGGGCCGCGCAACATGTGGAACATTATGAGATGGCAGGTTATGGCTGCGTCCGCACGTATGCCGAACTGCTGGGCCATAATAATTTTGCCAAGCTGCTCCAGAAAACTCTGGACGAAGAACGAGCCACCGATGAAAAATTGACCGAGCTTGCACGCGGTATCAATGTGGAAGCAGAAGAAGCGGCATAAGGATTTCGATTTTTTATTGGGCTGCCCTTTGGGGCAGCCTTTTTTGTGCGCAAGCCTTCCGTAGTTCTTCACCATCAAATTACCTAATCCATTCGATGCAATCAGGACTAGGTGCGAACTCAGCGCGCAAAATTGCAACGGCGGGAATTTCTCCCACATCTATTTTTTCAGAAAGGAGAACAGCGCGAATGGTTTTGCTTTTAAATATTGTTACGACACTTTGCATTGGATTGCTGATAGGAACGGAATTGCCGTTTCTGTTTTCATCAATCCCATACTGCGCAAGCTGGATGATCGCGCACAGGCCCAGGCGATTCGTTTGTTTGCGCGAAGACTCGGCACCGCCATGCCTTTCTGGTACGTGGCCAGTTTGCTGCTGCTCATCGGTGAAGCCATTGTCCATCGCCGGGAGTCTGGCGGCTGGTTGCTCATCGCTGCCTGCGTTATCTGGATTGCAGTGATTATTCACACTCTCCTGGTCCTTGTGCCCATCAACAACCGGATGATCCAGTTGGATTCCGACGCTTTTTCTCAAGAAGCGCAACGCGATCATAAGAAGTGGGACAGCCTGCATCGTTTGCGCGTTGTGGCTCTGGTGGTGGCGATGGTTTGCTCTCTCGTGGCGATAGGCATGTAGGCTGGTGCCTGTGGAAGAATGCGACAGGCACAAAAATCAGATGTAGTGCACGGGCGGAATAGATTTCCACCCTTCGCAAAAAGCGCGAAGGATGGGGCACCCGGCGAGCTTTTCAGGCATGGTGGAAATTGATCACCGTGAACCACTAGTCTTTTGCGACGTCATCTACGATATGTTGCACATATTTTCCACGTAAAACTCGTTCTTTCTTGTTGTTAACACCTTCTCTAGCTGCAAGCGCGTAGTCCTCCGGCGGATTTTCACCAAATTCGACTAGCCTAAGTTTCAATGCAGCATGATCCAGACTCTTAAGCTTTGCCCTAGACTCGCAAAGTGTCATCAAAAGAGTGAACGCGTTTGACTTGGCATACCAGAACGAATCAGTACGGAATCGAAGACGATTAAAAGCTTCCGCAGCCTGTTCAATAGTGTCTACAATGTCTTGTCTTTCCTGGAATACTTCGGCGCGGGAATCAAGATGGCGGGTAGCTCCTTCATTGCGGTTGTAGTAACCATCTAATATGGTGGCCATTACATTTAGCGTAAACATAAGATGCACCTGTCGAGAAATCTCATACTTCGTGAAAACGGAAGATTCGAGAACAAGCCTGACATAAGTTTTAATTTTTTGGTCGCCTGCCCAGTCCATGAATGCTTCAGTAATATTAGGATCGTATTCGTCACGGTCTGGATCAATAATCGCTTCAGCCTCTGGATCACGCCTGAGTTCCCCAGCAAGCAGTTTTGCGGTTAACATGAATTCTGATGAGCCATATTCTGTCGAAAGTTTTTCAATTGTTGATAAAGCATAAAACGTTCGATTCAGACGTTTAAATATTTCAATTATCTGAGGATCTTCCTGTTGAAGGTCAAGATCGATGATGGCGATT
>Ga0206965_10208_pt1 | contig 18076 bp, 18 predicted proteins | sample Alteio_BWOrgHeat_26_FD_152973 | JGI IMG/M metagenome (GOLD analysis project Ga0206965, IMG submission 152973) | Enriched cells from forest soil in Barre Woods Harvard Forest LTER site, Petersham, Massachusetts, United States -... | ecosystem: Environmental > Terrestrial > Soil > Temperate forest >...
AGAATATTTCTTAATGACTGACTTGATGTTTAATCTGAATATTTCAAGACTGATGACGATTTTAACCTCAATCCTTTTTCTTTATTTTGCGCCTCTATGAAAAATAATCGAATCACTAAACTTTTTAATATAGAATATCCGATCATTCAGGCTGGAATGATATGGTGTGCCGGCTGGGAACTTGCTTCTGCAGTGAGCAATGCTGGCGGTCTGGGCTTGATAGGATCAGGCTCCATGTATCCTGAAATATTAAGGACACATATCAGGAAATGTAAGGCTGCGACCAACAAACCTTTTGGGGTGAATGTACCGATGCTCTATCCTGATATTGATAAAATAATACAGATAATAATAGAAGAGAAAGTAAATATAGTCTTTACTTCTGCCGGCAACCCAATGACCTGGACACCAATACTAAAAGAACATGGTATCACAGTGGTTCACGTTATTGCGAACACGAAGTTTGCTTTGAAATCATTGGAAGCGGGCGTGGATGCAATAGTTGCAGAAGGCTTTGAAGCAGGTGGTCATAATGGTCGCGAAGAAACAACTACAATGTGTTTAATTCCGATGATTCGCGAAGCTGTTTCACTGCCTTTATTAGCAGCCGGAGGAATAGCCACTGGTGCCGGAATGCTTGCTGCTATAGCACTTGGCGCAGATGGAGTGCAGATGGGAAGTCGTTTTGTAGCATCCTTTGAATCATCAGCACACCAGCGATTTAAAGAAACCGTAATTCATTCCCATGAAGGAGATACCATCCTGACATTAAAGAAAATTACTCCTGTAAGAATGATTAAAAACGCTTTCTTTAAAAAGGTCGAGGAAGCTGAAATGCAGGGTGCATCAGTAGAAGAACTAAAAGAATTATTAGGGAGAGGCAGGTCGAAGAAAGGAATGTTTGAAGGAAATCTTGAGGAAGGCGAATTAGAAATAGGACAGATTTCGGGATTAATAAAGGACCTTAAACCTGCCGGTGAAATAGTAAAAGATGTCTGGGAAGAATATCTTGAAACAAAGAAGAAATTACTGGAAGACTAATTTTAATTATTTCTATTCTTCATCTCTTGAATGAACTTTAAAAAAGTCTTCAAGAGTTTGATCAATCCCTTCGACTTTATCTTTAGGGTATAACTTAGCGATCATATATGGCAAAGGATTCAACCAATTCTGAGATTTAATGAAGATACTATAATTTGAAGAGGTATAAGGAGGCACTTTAATTTTTTGAGCCTCAATTATTTTCTTGTCATGTTTATATTGTTGGATTCTTTTTTCATCATCAGGAGTTGCACCAAGGAAGCCTGTATCATCCCATTTACGCCACTCTTGCAAATGATCAAGATGATATTTTTTCTTTAGAGTGATGAGTTGCTTGGAGATATCATTATTCGTTTTACTCACCAAATTAATCTTGTTTCTATCCCACTTGAATTCAAAATAAGAAGTCATTTCAGGGAGAATCATTTTCCCATTATCCTTAATATAATTAGAATCATTAAACAACTTTTCAGAAGTATCGGTTATAGAGCGATTTGCGGCATTGAAATAAGAAACCCAGACAGAATCTTTCAATGAAAGAATCATGCATGAATCATTAAATTTTACATTCCAGTCTTTACTGATTACCTTTATAAAGCGCGATAATTTATAATCAGAATTAATCGCAGAATCATTAAGGATAACCGAAGTATTTTCTCTTTGAGAAAATGCAAGAGAAGCCGAAAGAATTAAGAAGCAGAAGAAAATTTTAAACCTCATGCCCGACTATTTATCAGCAGATAATTTTTTCTCTTGCGCTTCTATTCTTTTTAAAATTTCAACCATCATATTATTCTGATATTCGAGATGGAGAAGAATCGTTTCAATCTCCATTTCCGCTTTGGTATTAATTTCAAAATCCGCTTCTGCACGAATCTCCGCATGATCTGATTGAAGATTTTGCCCTATCATAATTAAAGGCATCAGAAATATCTGGATCATATTTGATATGAACAACCATAGAACAAAGGCAGGATATGGGTCGAAGCGAGTTGCAACCGGTCCGAAGGTATTCCATAAAAGCCATACGAAGGTCCAAACAAAAATGATTAGAAAGAAACCCATAGTTCCTACATGTTCGGTTATCCATATAGCAAGTTTATCCATCTTTGTAAGTCTTTCCTGATGTACTTTATTTGGATTACGAATAGGTGCACGAAGTTTCCTTAGCTGTTCTAAGGTCATGGGTGTTTGTGTTGGTTCCATACTATTAAATTTTATTTTGATTTAATGAATAATCATTAGAGAGCGCAAAGATATGAAGTAACAATTCAATCGTAGCGCATGAAACCTAAGAAAGCATTGCAATGAAACGACCTTCCATAGATTTGATTTTGATTTCGGGGGTTTTATACCAGTGCTTTTTAGATTCTATTTTAACGATGACATTGGTACTTGTATCATCTATTTTATTGACATTTACTTCCATGATATAAGAAGGTTTGAAGATACCTCCAATGCGCTTTGCAGTAAGAATTCCATTATCAGCATCTTCAGAAATCAATTCAAATCTTTTTCTTCTGATGACCGCTTTAGATCTCTTGAAAACTTTTTCATAATTATTTTGAAACGATGCTGATCTCATGAGAATACCATTTTTTATTGGAGGACAAAATTAATAAACTTTTTTGAATTAACCAATATTAAATTTGCATTAACAAAAAAAGAGGAGCAAATTCAAACAAAGATTCTTCTATTTAATCTTCGCTTTTTTACTAACTCTTCCAATAGTTTTTGGTTGCTTTTCCAACACTCGGCTTAGAAGTTCTTCTATCAATTTATTACAGGTTTTTGTGTTCTGAATATTCCTGATAATGTCTGATTCAGTTTGAACATACTTCCCGTTATTAATATCCCCGCGGCTGTTTTCAATGACATCAAGGATAGAGGCAGAGGTCATCTCAAGATGAAACTGCAATCCTATCACATGTTCTTTATAAATAAATCCCTGATTGCTGCATGCCTGCGAACTCGCAATATGTATCGCTCTGGCAGGAATATCAAAAGTTTCTGAGTGCCATTGAAATGCCATAAACTCTTCAGGAATTGATTCAAACAGATCCAGGTCCTTAGCCTTTGGTGTTAAATTTACCTGATGCCATCCTATTTCTTTAGCCTTGCTCACATGGACATTTGCACCAAGAACATCAGCAACCAATTGCGCCCCAAGACAAATGCCAATCACCGTTTTCCCTTCAGTTATCGCCTTCTCTATCAACTGCTTTTCCTTAGTCATCCAACGATATTTATCCTCATCATTTGCACTCATCGGACCACCCATGACGATCAACCAATCGAAATGCTTGGTGATAGGCAAATCTTCGTTATCATATAACAAAGTACGGCTGAATTCATGTTCGCCCACTTCAGCCCAATACTGAATGATACCGGAGCTTTCGTACGGTACATGCTCTAAACATCTGATACGAATTGGATTCATGATTTTCTATTTATGTTCTGAAGATTAATAAGAATATTCCACGCCGACAAATATACATTATTAAGGATATACTATATGGAAATATTTTTTCCTGTTTCAATTCTTCTATCCGTATAATAATACCTCACATTCTTCTATAATTTACATTTTGAAGTTTTGGATTATTGTCCTTCATGAGTTTTAAATTCGGTCAATACATAATTTCCTTGTCTATGAATCTCTTTGCCCAATGCTTCTGCAAAATGACATTTGCTAATGTCATCAAGCCGGTAATCAATCTTAACAGGAGTATTTTCGGGCATGTAGAGAACCGTATTGTAAGAAGAATTGGCAACAGAAAGTGCATTGCCGTCTTTTACATTGATCAATCTTGTAGAATAAATATCTCCGAACTTCTTATACCAGGGAAACATAAAGAATGGCTCATGAATAATGGCTTTCCAACCAATAGGCATGGATCGTTTTGCTTCGCAGGCAAAGGAGAAATCAGAGGGAGCAGTAAGGATGGTAGCATCTTTATCAGTGTTCGAAGCAATCCATTCGTGCATCAATGTAAGGTCTGATTTTTTATAGTTCCCCACCATATATCTGCCTTGCAATTTAGGGACAGGAATCATTGCCGAATTCAATATCACAAACAATAAAACAGGTATGCCGATAAGACTTATTTTCCTGGCAATACGTATCATTTTATCAGAATCTAAATTCATTAACAGACGCTGCTTTAGCCCGATTGCTATGAAGATGGAGTCGAATGCACATACCCACATCGTTGATTTAAACCACTGCGTCTTTGCAATCCAAAACATATTCCCTGCTTCAAAACAAATTATGTAAATAATGCATCCGATTATGATAACATTGCCTTCAAAGAACACATACCATCGAAAGGGGGATTTGACTTTTTCAAGTAACTGACCTAATCCTATAAGCAATAAAACAATGAAACAAATATAGTCTTCCGATGGAAAACTTGATGGCACAAAATGATTTGGATTGCGGAAGAAAAAGATGATGTCGGCATATTTGTTTTGATCATAATCATAATGAATAAAGAACTGATGATAGATCATCGGAACCAGCATGGCACCTGCAAAGAGCAGATATATCAATAGTGTGTTCAGAACAGTTTTTATACCGATCCTTCTGAAAGTTACAATCATAAATAAGGCTACCAAAAAGAAAGGTTGAGCTGCATCCATCACCTGGAATAAAGTGGCTATTCCAAAGATCATTGCCATCAGATAATACTTCTTCTTGTGGAATTGAAGTAGCCCGAAAACCGCAAGGGACAAGGCAATGGTGCTGCATATCAGGCTGCTGTCGGTAATGGTATTGCCACCGATTGTAAATTTATAGAACACAAAATAGATAAACAATGGAGCCATAAAAGGAGTCAATTTATCCTTCGTATAAAAGGTCGTGATGCGAATGAAAGAATATGACGAAAGGCTGATGCAGAGCAGTGTCAGCACAAAACAAATCACCGATACCGGAGCTATGAATGACAGTCCATAAACGAACCATACATAGAAACTCCTTAAAGAATAAGTCTTGTGATATTCCGTCACAAAATAATCATGCTGATAGAGGCTGTGATCCATCAATTGATAGACTTGCGGAAGATGTTCTGCCTGGTCGTCGGTATTGAATTGATATCCTCTTACGAACAGGAAAAGACAGGCAATAAAGATGGCATAAATTATATAGACGAAAGTCTCTGATTTTAATTTATCCTTCCACATCAATCTTCTTTTTTTAATTTGAAAATATAATGATGCATGTATGGAAACACTGGTCTCACGGAGCCTTTGAAGACTGTCTCAAGATCATTCTTTTTAAATTCATTAGTATAATATTTCAAGGATCTAAACTGCAAAGGCACCGGCACTCCCTTCTTCATCTTATTAAAAAACCAGTCTTGTGCCGAGATCCAAATCTTATCCATAGCATTCAGATACATCTCCTCTATCAGGATGATATGCCCCTTCTTTTTAGTGATTCTTTTTAATTCTTTCAGATAGAATTCTGGGCTGTTGGTATGGTGCATGGAGGCACAGGCGATAACGACTTCAAAACTTTCGGCAGGGTAGGGGAGAGGCTCATCGGGTGTGATTATTTGAAAAGTAAATCGTGGATTCTTCAAGATACTTTCATCAAGATTTTGATCTTTGATCACATCTATGCCGATGATTTCGAGAGCAGGGATTTTATTCAGAATCGTTTCAGACATATATCCGTTTCCACATCCGAAGTCCAATGCCTTCCCCGCTTTTGGAAGAAGAGGAAGAAGAACTTTGGCAAGATTTTCACTCCGGCTTTTGGTCATTTTCCGATACAATGACAGGTCTGCGATAAACATAGAAAAAAGACTAATTTTTGAAGTCGCAAGTATAGACAATTAGCCCGAATGCACGCTTGACTAATTCCAAGAAACAATTTAAGAAAGATGGCAGAGGTAAGATGTAACGTACCTCTTACCTCGTCCATTTCATCTTTTATAATCCTCCTCGTCTTGTTGTTGCGCCCTGAAAAGGTCGCAATCACAAGACGATGAAAAATAAAAAAAGCCTTCCGACACATCATCGGAAGGCTTTCCTAATTTCTAAATATCTTTTTAATGACTGTCGGTTTCTATACACCACGAATACAATTACAATATAATAACTATGAGGGCTTGTCATTCCCGACGTAGGAGGAATCCTATCCATATTTCTATAGGATTCCTCCTTCGTCGGAATTGTAAAAGTCACTTAATTCGGTAACAGATTTATAAATTAGAATTTATAAATCTGTTACCGAATTAAGTGACTTTTACAGGAATGACAAGACGAAATTTTGTGCATGACAGTGTGCTGACATTTCAAAACCATGTATCCCCAATACAATGTATTGTAATGACAAAACAATGCATTGTTACGACGAAACAATGCATTGTTTTGTCATTACAATACATTGTTTCATCTAAACAATATATTGTTTCGCCTCTGCAATGACAAGTTATCACAAAACAATGCATTGTAATGCGAAAACAATGCATTGTTTCGACAAAACAATGCATTGTTTTGCCTCTGCAAGTCATTATTTTCATTTTTGACAGTTAGAGACGGTAATTTTTATGAAGAATAAGAAGATGGTTTTAGGAGGTATCGGCACTCCTTATATATCTACAGTGTACCCACATCTTTTTTCATTGCCGTTGGCTTTAGCCAACGGATAGAAATGGAAATATTAATTGGCTTTAGCCAAAAAAATCCAATTAAATTTGGGCTAAAGCCCCTTATTGTCTTTCAATTTAACCGTTGGCTAAAGCCAACGGCAATGAAAAAAGATGTGGGTACACGGTAGTTATATATATAGCGGCTATTTTGAGAAGTTTTTGGGTATGGGGGTTTGGAATGATAAATAATATTACTAATTTTGCGCTTCAATTTAATAATAATACAATGAAAAAATCTTTACAAATCTTAATCGTGTTCGCCTTCTTAGGCTTGAGCGCAATTGCGCAGCCGGGCACTATTAGTAATGCTTCCAATTCTATTATAAGTCACAATGAGAAAAATGGAAACCATACACTTGGACTTTTTTTTGATACAACAGCATGTGGATTGAATTATACCCATGCAACTGTATTAATTGAGACCCGTTATAACCAATATGCAATTTCTGCGTTAGGTTCTGGATTTCCAGCACAGCTTTCTCTTGAGCAATTACCAGCTACCTATACGATAGACAAAGCATTTTTGTATTGGCAGGAATCTTATTATTTGGATTCGGCAAACCCGTTATACCTGACTAATCCTATAGGAAATCACTTTACGATTGCAGGAACCATTGCCGGATCAGATGGACCTGAATGTTGGGGTGAACAGGGAACACGAACTTATAGAGCAGATGTTACAAATGTCATTACAGGTATAGGTTCTTATACTATTGATAGTATCGGAGGTAGTCTCTATAATAATAATGCTCGGGAAGTGGATGGTGCTACTTTGATAGTTATTTATCAAGATCTTAATGCTGCTTATGAAGGGACTTTTATTATTCAGGATGGAGCTTTTGCCGCTATTGCAGGAAATATTAATTTTGTTATTTCAAATCTTAATATTTGTCAAACGCAAAGTTCAGGGAAAGGTTTTATATTAGTTGCAGGCTTCGAGGATACAGTAAGTTCTTATCATACCGCAGTTATTAATAGTGATACTATTGACTTTCCAAATTTATTTCTCAACTTTGATGAAGACACAGTAACATATCATATAGGGCAAACAACTCTTGTTAATGGAGAAAGATCAATTTCTAATTGTTATTTAATATCTGCAATAGGGGCGTATTATCAGGATACTTGCACTACCTGTAATGCAATTCCTTCATGTTCATCAAACTTCACTCTTATTCCCGATACTAACATTCAACATCATTATTTTGCAATAAATAATGCAACAGGAACTCCACCGCTAAATTATTTATGGAGTTGGGGCGATAGTACTTATGATACCACAGCCTTTCCAAGTCATACTTATGCTGATAGCGGTATATATACAATTTGTTTGACCATTACAGATTCGACTGGTTGTACAAGCAATTATTGTGATACGACTTTCTTGCAAAGAACAGCGAATTATATGGTTTATGTTAATGTTATTTCTCCCACCCATACAGGCATTCAAGGAATACCATCAACTAATAAAGTTTTTGTCTATCCCAATCCAGCTAATAATACATTGAACATTCATTCTCAATTATCAATTCTCCATTCTCAACTCATTATCACTGACCTTCTCGGCACAGAAGTCTATAAAGAAATGCTTACCGGCATTGATAATACCATCTCTATTTCCACATGGAGCGCAGGGCTTTATTTCTATGAAGTAAGAAGCAATAATTCAAGCATACGCGGGAAGTTCGTGAAAGAGTTATGAGTTATGAATCCTTACCAATTTTGATTTTGGACAATCCATATTTCCAAATACAGATAGTACGGAAAGGCTTGATAACAAAGCATTCTGAGCACATATTTTAATTCCAATTTGTGAAAACTGAAATAGTTTGAATTCGTTTGGGTGCGGAAACAAGGTGCGGAAAAATTCAGTCGTTACGTTCATCTTTCAAGGGTATTTTGTTTTACTTTTGATTCGTTTCGTATCTCCTCCAATTCCTCATTTCTTTGCGGTTCATTTGAGAATACCTTGAAGCCTTTTAGTGATTTTGCCAGTACCTTAGGATCCAAGTAGTGCTTGTCAATAACAGCATTTCCAGCGTGTCCCGTTACTTCCCTGATATTGATTCCCTGCCGCATATAAATGTCCAGACTGGTGATGTAGGTTTTGCGGAGGCACTTGAAGGTCAGGTCCTTTTCGCCATGTGTTTGTTTGTAATAATGGGTGAATCCGCTGGACAGGGCAATAGCTATGCGTTTTTCGCGGTTCTTTATAATGTCGGGAGCCAAAATATATTTATCGGTGTTTTTATTTTCCTCATACCCGAACTTTTTAAGCAGGGTAAATAAGGCATCAGTAACGGGAATATAAATATACGATTTGCTCTCCTCATTAGTGTGTTTCTGAATTCGATTGACCTTGTAATTCTCAATTTTAATATACAATGGTGTCCCGTCCTTGTCAGTAGCAATTTCATTGTATTTGAGCGTAGCGACTTCCTCACGCCTGCGCCCCGTTTCGAGTGCCAGACGAAAACCATCGGCAAGCCACGGACGGTACATATTCAGCTTTTGTCTTGCCGTTTGTCCGACTTCTTTGCTTCCGTTATCAAAACGAATCAAATTTAATACCGCTTCAAATTCCTCAAAAGAAATGGACTGCGGATTTGAGCGCATTGGTTTTCTATTTATATTCTTTTGATTAAACCAGTTCTTAACAGGTATTTCATACTCCTCGGAATACCATTTGAGAAATGACGCATAGTGGGACAAACACTTATTGAATGATCTATTCGCCATGTTTTTATCCTCCAAGTATCGAAAGACTTCCCCGACCATTTTGTCATTTATCATCTCAACCGTCAGTTCTTTTATATCGTGCCCCTTATTCGTCCAACATTGTATAAGATTTTTAGCCGACCGTTCAAAAGCTTTTATATGGGCTTCCGTCCTTTGCTTTTGGCGGTGTTCAGGTACGTTTTCATTATTTAAAAATCCGACATACCTCGCTAAAGCATTCACCAGTAACAACGGCTTATTTTGTTCCTCTGAAACTTCCTTCTCAACTTTCTTTCTTCCTATATATCTCCCCTCTTTTACTTCCTTTTCAAATGCAATCGCCTCCAAAATTGCCTGATTGATATCCCTCGTCTCCAATGTTTTTGTCTTCCTTTCATTCTCTGTATTTGGCACCGAAATATATACTTTGAAGGCATGTTTGTCTCCAAAGGGGCAGCGGTTCAGAGGCTTGCCTGTTTCTTTGCACAATTCATAAACATTTGTTTTGCATTTGTAACAGAACACTTTTAACCCTTTCCACTTTTTGGCAGAAGGAATGTATAATGGCTTTTTATTTTGCATCGTGGGCATCATAACTCGGGTGTAATCTTTTGCAACTTGACAAGAAAATCCTTTTCTTGTTTGCCTTGGGGTTTGTATTTTCTAATGACACTAATTTGCGTATCTCTTACCACGCTCTCAATCTTAAGAAGGTTTGAAAGGTTTATAGTTGAGTTGAGATTATCGGGCATATTTCCATCGCCATATTTTGTAGTAAGGTATTTTTTTGGCTCCTGATCTTTTGCATTTTCAAATTCAGATTTTAATACATAGTGCAGTCTGCTACCCTTATCGCAGAAAATCTGCACTCCGTGATTACGACACCAGTTCCGAACAGTTCGATAATCTTTGCAGCCAAATTCCTTTTTTATTTCCTTTATGTAAATACGTTCTATCATTCCATTTTTGTTTTATTGTCAGAAACTTTATTAATTTCGCCGGCAAAATTCCGACTATTTTTTTTCATACAGGTGGCATGCAGGCATGCCCTTCACTTTTCTTTATTATATGAGGCTGATAATTCCAAGACTAATTCTTCAAAGAATTGAATCCAAATGTGATCCCCCGGGGGATAGAGATTACTTTTTGCCTAAGGATTTGGTTCAACCACTTCATAATTTTATTGATAATAATTTGGAAAAACTCAACAAGAGACTTTATAACAAATATAGGCATCATAGTGGTACCGATGAAAGAACACTCAGGTACGCCTGGGGTTCGGATGGAAAGGAGAACGATGGTGCAATAAAAGAACTTAGAGACCTACTTTGTTATTTCGGGTTTCAAAAAGAATGGAGAGAAACACTGATTTATCTCAAAACTGATGAGGAGAAAGTCATAAGTGATACGAATAAGTGTAGAGAAAATTATTTAAAAGAAACTTATAAAAAATATCATGATTCAACTCCAGAGGATGTTTTATTGGAGATATCGTATGATGAAGTTTCAATAAAGATACTTTCAGATGAACTACAGCTACTTTATAAAAAAGACAAAATAATAGAAGGTAAAGATAAAGCTTATTCAGGATACATAGAGCATGGAAAACATCCGGACATATTAAAACATGTTTTTCGTTTTAATATGCGCATGAAAGATTGGACTCAAAACAGGTTGATTATAGCTTCTATGAAAGATTCTGACTTTAAAAGTGAGCGAATTTTAAACATATGCAATCTCACATTGTATGAATGTGAGATAAGGGAATGTTACGAGGCATATAGATATAATAAAGAGGAATTCGGCAGAAGAATTAGAGATGCTAAAAAATATCTTGTGCAAGTTCCTCCATCGTATCATAACGATATTTATTTCTATTGGAATGGTAAGTGGTACTTAGATTTATGGTGGTCTACAGGACAACGAGGTAATCTTTTATATGCTTTAAAATATTTTAATTTATCATTAGATAAAAAATATAGGTGGTGGGTGCATTGTTATAAATGTATTGTTTTAGCCATTCTTGATATAGAGAAATGTAAAGAAGAGAGTTTAAAATTTAGAAAAGCCATTATTAAATTATTGGAAACAGAACCTGATCAATCATCTGTAAAATGTTTTTCTATTACCGGAATTATTTTAGCGGACGGAATACTTAAACTTAAAAAGCATATTGCTAAAATCCAACCTTCTGACACGACTGATTTTTCGGTTACCATATTACACCATATTGATCTGATATATCAAAATGATCCTGCGAGCCATGATATTTGCAATGCTATTATTAATAATTGGATTGCTTAAAATAATTTATTAAGATGAGAAAATCGATAATTACGTCATACCACCATAGTTTTGCGGGAGGGAGCAAAAACAGTAGCAGGTTGATGCACTATCTTTCTCAAAATGGCTACGATGTGGAAGGCTATTTTTACGAAACCCCTCAATATTTTAATTATACAATAAGCAAAGTAAAACGAGTTATTTTTGATTCTAACTTTGTATATTCAGAAGTAATCGAATCCGAATCCATTAAAAATTACTTAATAGCAAATAAAATTGCAGATTGTTTGAAGAGTGCCCCACAACAAATTCTTTTTGGAGCCAATTTGTTTCCATATTGTAATATCTTACTTGACGCTAAAATCCAAAACAGCGGGCTTAATCACTCTAATCCTCCTCTTATTTTACATCCCGTGGGTTCAGATATTTTTCAAATTGGAACTCACATAAAATCCAGAGTAAAATGGTTGCTTGATCATCCCCTTGTGGATCGCCTAATTACCTATTCCACTTCTTTTGTTGAAGACATTAAAGAATATTACGATATTAAAAATGAATTTACTATTTTGCATCCCTTCATTGAGAAGGAAAGTTTTTTTGCAATTAGTGAAATAGAAAAACAGAATAGAAGAAAAGTCGTTGGGTTGCAAGAGGATGATTTTATTATACATCATCACAGCAGTATGCGAAAGATAAAATGTCCAAAGGTTGTTATTGATATTATTAATAAAGCTTCAAAATTAATTTATCAAAATACTATACTTTTCATGGTTGGTCCAATACCGTGGGATATATTAAAGGAAATGAAATTGCACCTCATTGAAATTAGTTCCCCCAATAGTCCTTTTAAATTTGAAACCAAGATGGGTAAACTAACTATATATTGGACTGGCATTATTTCCGACATTAAGTTTTTATTGCAGATTTCTGATGTTGAATTAAATGCGAGCCTTTATGATTCTTTTAATATATCTTTATTAGAAGCAATGGCATGCGGTATTCCTGTTGTTACCTCCGATGTTGTTGGTATAAAAGAACATGTACAAAAATTTGATTTTGGTTATTGTTTTCCAACCAGGAAATTAAGTTTTGATAAGTTGAATGATATTCTTTTATCTGACAAGTCTAATATGCCTCTATTTGATATTGACTATGCTGTAAGTTCCATACTCAGTTTAGCAGAAAACAAGAAGAGTTCAAATATAAGATTAGAAGCCTCAAAATATGTAGCCGAAATGTTTGACATTAATAAGGCGGGCAACCTATTTGATAAAATTTTTAGTTTCTGATATAAATATAGTACATTATGAATTCCACGATAAATATTACTTTCCCTGCTAGCTTTGAAAACCTTTCTCTTTATAAAAAGGAAAGGATATATGAAATCATTAATAAGCTGCATAGTAGTAAGTTAATCTTAGGAGTTCTCTGGGGTGGTTCTTTATCTTACAAGAATGATCCTTCATCAAAAGCTGATGTAGACTTATTTTGCCTGGTCAAAAATGCTGATGAATATATAGAAATACTAAAAAATGAGTGGCGGAATGACAAAGAAATAAGCATGGTTCTTTCACATGGGTATTTTCCTTGGACTGGTGAACTTTATGGAATTTATTTTAAGGGGGATAATGATTTTGGAATTGATATATGTCTAATCTCTTTGAACAAAGCTTCAACTTTTTTTTGGGAACCTAATGGACATATTTTATGGGATGAAGGCAGTATTATTAACGACTCTCGAAAAACACAACAGGAAAATCCACAATACACAAATCAGCCGTTTCTTAAATCAAATCCTTTTTCTCTCTCTGTAGTTACAGCGAAGAAAATTGAAAAAAACTTAGCGCGCGTACATTTATGGAACGCCCTTGAATTGTTAAGTATTCTTAGAAAGTACGTTATGCAAATAATAAGAATTTATGAAATCCGAGACACGCAATTTTTAGGCAGAGTTAATCGGGATATAGAAGAAGTATTTTCTTCAGAAATGAATAAATCATTTATTGAAACAATCGCAACTTATGATGTAAAAGACATTGCTATCAGAACAACTAAATTGCTACTTATGTTAGATTCCTTTTTAATTTATTTTGACAAGAACAAAGAAGGAGATATTCAGGAATGGGTTAAAGATGAAATAGAAAACGAAATAGAAAAACTCAAATTATATATTTCGTCTAATGCATAGTCAGCAGTTTGTACGTATTATCAATGAGGTAACTTCTCAACTTGGAATTGCAACAACTCATTTTTCCGATAATTGGGCGATAAAACTATCAAAACTACAAACAACTGAATACATTGTCGGATATACGTTCCCGTTAAACAATGCAACTACGTTCAAGATTCTAAGGAATAAAAATTTATGCAGCGAAATATTGTCAACTGAAAATGTCCCTAATGTCCCTCATCAGGTGATTTTTCATCCTTCTGTCAAAAGAGTCAGCCATACCGCAACTGGTAATTCAAAAGATATATCAGATTTCTTAACCAATTACAACTTCCCTATTGTAATAAAAAGAAATAAAACCTCTGGCGGGCAAGGGGTTTTTATTGTTCAAAATATTAGTGAATTAGAAACTATCCTTCTTAATATTTTTTCTAAAGATAATGTTTTATGCTTATGCCCTTATAGAAATATATTGCATGAGTACAGAAACATTATATTAAATGGCAATTGCTTGCTTACTTACGAAAAGTTGAAACCGCATTTAATTGGAGACGGGGAAAAAAGAGTGATTGATTTGTTAGCTGATCATTCGTTATTGCATCAATGCAATAAATTTGATAGTGATATTTTTGATGATATATTTAAAAATAAATTATTCTATGTTCCCTGTCTTGGCGAAATTGTCTATCTTAAATGGAAACACAATACCACATTTGGCAGTACCTATTCCGTTGTAAATAATCCTCAAATAAAGCAATTGGCTCTTGAAGCATCATCGGTTGTAAATTCTTCATTTGTTAGTACAGACATTATTTTTTCTAAAGAGTTTGGTTACGAAATTCTTGAAATCAATGCTTCAGTTGTATTAGATTCCTATTCTATCAAATCAGAAGCCAATTACCAGCAAAGTATATCCATTTATAAAGCAGCAATGGAAAAAATTTTTGCCGATAGATAATATTACTACAATTATTTGAATGGATACTGATTTATATTTTTTTAATCTCCTTGAAGGGTGTGATTTGATAATAGTTTGTGGGTTGTATAAAACGGGAACATCTCTCGTTGCGAACCATATTGAAAATCAAATGGGATACAACAATCCAGCCAAGCAGTCCAATCCATCAGAAAGAGGCTATAGTAGAAATGGGAACAGGTATTTTACGAATGAATGTAAAAGACTTAGAGAGATAAACAAAGATATTATTGCTTCAGGAAAGCCCAATTCTCAAAACATTAAAGATTACATAAAAAGCATAGAATTTCCGTCGGTTATTAAGGATCCGCTTTTTTGTTATACGCTCAAGTACTGGCTTAATGAAATTGATAAACTGAATTTAAAACATCTAATTATTTTTACTACTCGAGACCAAAAAGAAACGATGACGAGTTGGGATGCTTCGCCCTATACAAAGAATCTTTTATTGAGCCAGAGATTCGAAACTCTTTGTACTTCCTTTAATCAGCAATTAGCATATTGCAAAAAAAATAATAGTCCTCATTATCGCATAAGATTTGAGGATATAGACAATCATTTTACCCACTTATTATAATATGTTATACTAACTCCATGACTGAGTTTTCAAATGATTCTATCGTAAGCTTTATTCAGGAAGTAATTATTGATGCTGGTAGCTTAATCTTAAAAATTCAACAACAACCTTTTCAATTGTCATATAAAAATGGAGTAATGGATATTGTCACTGATGCGGACATACGTTCAAACAACCTGATAATTTCAAGGATAAAAGATAAGTTTCCAAACCACGGAATTGTATCAGAAGAGTCAGCAAACTTAAACTCTGATGCTGATTATATTTGGTATATAGATCCGCTTGACGGCACAAATAACTTTGCATCACGCATACCGCTTTGGGGTATAAGCATTGCGTTAGCATATAAGGGAATAATACAATACGCATCAATTTATTTACCAGAGACTAAAGACCTCTCCTTTGCAAAAGCAGGTTTTGGGACATTCTTAAATGGGAAAAAAATAAGATACTCCAGTAATAAAACCTGGAATGGTGTATATGGAATTATGCCAGTAAAATACTCGACCCAAAATACAAAATTCGAGAAACAAATTGATGAAATTTCTAATGGGACTGCATGGTTTAATAAGATCGCTTCACCAGCTGTTTCGGCAATTTGGGTTGCTGATAGTCGTCGAAGTTTCTATATTTCAAAAGGAAAGAATTCATGGGATTTTGCGGCTTCTTGTCTTATATGTAAAGAAGCAGGTTGCTTTGTAAAAGATTATTTTGGTAATGACTGGAAAATTGGTAGCACGGGATTTATTGTATCTTCTCCAAAAATTGCAAAGCAATTAATACGAATTGTAAAAGATTGTTATCTATCCGATACTGAGAAAGAAATTATTTCTACTTAAGACCTTTAGTTTAATTTTTCCAAAAATGGAGAAGCCCTGCTGTCGCAGAGCCTCTCCATTCAAAAATCAAACTCAATAAAAATTACGGGTGCGAATTAAGAAAATTGTACATAAGGTAAAACTTGTGTCCTGATATTCCACGCCTCTTGCCATATTTATTTCCCGAGCTATTATGCAGGGAAATAAATCTTTAATAATAAAATAATATACAAATGGAAGAAAAAGTTGAAAAGCGGGATGTCTATGCAATCATCACAAACCGCATTGTAGAGCAACTGGAACAAGGCATTGTTCCCTGGCGGAAACCCTGGAAAGAAGCAGGACCGCCCATGAATCTGATTTCCGGTAAATCATACCGTGGAATCAATGTCGTCTTACTCGGTTCGCTTGGGTATGATCTAAATTGTTTTCTGACTTTCAAACAGGTCAAGGAATTGGGAGGCTCGGTAAGGAAGGGTGAAAAGCCCTGCCCCGTAGTCTTTTGGAAGGTAGAGGAGAAGGAAGATGAAGTTACTAAAGAAGTGTCAAAAAAGCCATTTCTGAAGTATCACAATGTATTCAACATTGCCCAGTGTAGCAAATTGCCGAAGGATAAGCTTCCGGTAATTGAAGCGAACCAAAACGATCCTATTGAGGTATGCGAGGAAATTGTAACCAACATGGTACAAGCTCCAAAAATCAAGTATGGCAAGGAATTAGCCTACTACAGCGTGAAGTACGACTATGTCAGCATTCCAGAAATGGAATCATTCGAGAGTAGTGAGGCGTTTTACGGTACGCTCTTTCACGAACTGATCCACAGCACCGGACACACCAGCAGATTGAATCGAAAGGAACTCATGGAGATGAATCCGTTTGGTTCAAAGGTCTATTCCATCGAGGAATTGACTGCTGAAATCGGTGCCTGTTATCTCAATTCCCTTGCAGGGATTGACAACGAGGGTATGGACAACAATGTTGCCTATATCCAGTCATGGTTAGAGAAGTTGCAGAACAACAAGAAGTTTATCTTCTATGCCAGTTCTAATGCGCAGAAGGCAGTTGATTTCATTTTAGGCATCAAGCACGAAGAAAAGACCGGTATCACGGTAGAAAGAGAGGAGGTAATGGCATGAGAACGAAAGGCACACATGAAGAAGCCACAGCGAATCCGTTGAGGGCTGTAAAGTTATTGCTCATTGCCCTTCACTTCGGTTATTATGCCCGAATTGAAAGAGGATGGAACGGTAATCAAGACGAACCGATTAAATTCAAAAATCCTTTGTTGGACATTGAAGAAAATTGGACAGAGTTCTATGAAGAAACGATGTCTTGGGAGGAAGTGGTAACACGAAACCACTTCTTTAATGAAACGGACAAGAAGCTGACCTTATCAAAAGATACGTCCTATGATCCGCAGCCCTATTCGTTCTACAAGCCCAAGGACGGTATTCCCTTCTACATTCCAAGGGAAATGCCAAAGAAAGTCTTTGTCGTGCATTGCAACAAGAGCAGAAAGAATGTTCCATGGTGGGTGAAAGGTTTTGCAGCAACCACCTATCCATTGCGCTTCATTCCTAAAAAGGATATGCGTAAAATGTCTAAAAAGACTTGCTATGCCTTACGAGTTGGTTCATTGAGTAATGGTATTTCTCTGGAATTTCACATTCCGAAAAAGTTTAGTCTTAAATGACTTTACTGCAAACATCAAAAACCTGGTACAAAAATGTATCAGGTTTTTATTTTGTTCAAGTTATTATCCCCAACAATAAATCCTAAAACAAGCATCCAACATATCTGCCTTCTTTGAAAAACAAATCGTCCTCCGGTTCA
>Ga0206965_10209_pt1 | contig 18068 bp, 15 predicted proteins | sample Alteio_BWOrgHeat_26_FD_152973 | JGI IMG/M metagenome (GOLD analysis project Ga0206965, IMG submission 152973) | Enriched cells from forest soil in Barre Woods Harvard Forest LTER site, Petersham, Massachusetts, United States -... | ecosystem: Environmental > Terrestrial > Soil > Temperate forest >...
GGCTGCACGTATTGTGAGCCGCAGATCGGCAGTGTTGGCCTGACGGAAACCAAAGCCAAAGAAGCTGGATATCAGGTAAAGATCGGAAAGTTCCCGTTCACCGCCAACTCCAAAGCCACCATTATTAATAACCACGAAGGTTTTATTAAGGTGGTATCAGATGCCAAGTACGGTGAGATTCTGGGCGTGCACATCATTGGTCCGCTCGCAACAGAGTTGATCGCCGAAGCAGTAACAGCCATCGAATTGGAAGCCACCGTGGAAGATATGATGTTTACCATCCACGCACACCCCACGGTTTCTGAAGGATTGCTGGATGCCTTCAGTGCCGTAGAGGGCAAGGCGATTAATGCGTAGTCGTTTCTGAAATCCCGAAGCGCCGGGGTCCCCGGCACGCGCGATTTTCGCGTGTTGGGGTGGTCGGAGCGAGGGATATCTATCGCTACCTGGGTTCTAAAGGGTAAGAATGAGATCGCTCGAACCATCGTGTTAGATGAATAGTACTAGAGAATTTGCGAGCTCAATTTTTTCCGATTTTTAATGAACCTCGGGACTCTCACTCGCTACGCTGCTTCAGAAAAGCTGACTACTGAGTGCTGACTGCTGAATGCTTTTGCCCAGCAACATTTTTTCCTGTTTTGGTATCAGACTTAGCAGGAGGAATGCCATGCCTATCGATCCAGTGTGCAAGATGGAAATTTCTATAGCCGACGCCGCTGCCAGCCAGGATTATCAATCGGAAACGATTTATTTTTGTTCACTTGATTGCCAGCAGGAGTTCGACCGCGATCCAGGAAGCTACATGGATGACATGTCCGATGAAGAGCGGATCGCCTAGAGTTAAACTCTCACCACTTATTTTGCGGATGCCCTTTGTGGATACCACCAAAGATTTTGGGTCCGGCTTTTGGAATCAGCTTTTTTGGGGCTAACTTTTTTGGTCCAACTTTTTGGGTCCAACTTTTAAAGCCGCTTCATTTGATCCGCTTTTATCAGTGTTCATCAGTGATAATCAGTGGTAAAAATGAGGTTTGGGTTTCAGAGCTATGGACCTCAGAGTCATCAATGTTCTGTATCTCGGTCGCGTGGATTATTCCATCGCGCTGGAGCTGCAGCAGACAATCGTTCGCCTGGTCAAAGAGGGGCGTATCAGCCATACGCTGCTTCTGTTGGAACACCCGCCGGTAATTACCACCGGGCGCAACGCCGGAGCGCAGAACATTGTCGTCTCCCGTGAATTTCTGGCCCACAATGGCGTTGAACTGCACGAGACAAATCGCGGCGGTGACGTGACCTTCCATGGTCCGGGACAGCTCGTTGGCTATCCCATTTTCGATCTGCGCGCTTTTGCACCGCGCATAGGCGCCGTGGATTTTGTGCGCAAGCTGGAAGAGACGCTCATACGCACCTGCGGCGATCTTGGTGTTGTCACAGAGCGCATTCCTGGTCTAACCGGCGTCTGGACACAGAATGAAATCCCCGGAAAAATCGCCGCTATCGGTGTACACATCTCACGTGCCGTCACCTCGCACGGCTTTGCTCTGAACGTGACCACCAATCTCGATTACTTCAAGCTGATTGTGCCTTGCGGCATCATTGATAAGCCCGTGACCTCGCTCGAACAAGAGATGGCACAGAGCCATCTCAGCCGAGACCGCAAACTCCCATCGCTCGAAGATATTGCACAGCAGGTCGCACGCAACTTCGGTCGTGTGTTTGAAGCCCAGACGCTGTGGCTGGATTCACTCGATGCGCTGCTCTCTTCCGCACCACCCGTTGCCAATACCGAAGCTCCAGCCAACCAGGACGTTCCCGCCCGCGCTCCCGATGAAATCCGCCGCCTGGCTGGTGAGAAAGATATTTATCTGGCATAACCATGAAACTCCGCTTCCTCCTTTCCTCCGTGTTTCAAAGGTTTTGGCTGACGGTATAAACTAATACCGTTGTATGCCTACAAAAACCAAACCCTCCCAGACGGCTGGCGCCAAGACTACAAGCGCCAAACCAGCGGCAAAACCATCTTCCGCAAATGGCAATCGCGGCAACGGACGTCCCGCCGGCAAAGCTCCCGCTATCCAGGTGAACCAGTACGGAATTCCTGACTGGCGTTTGGAACACCCGGAATTTGAAGTTCTGGAAATCACTGACGGCCCTGAGATTCATTATGAGATCAAGGGCAAGCTCAACACGCCGGTGCCGCCGCTGCGCGAATCAAAGTACCTGACCAGAGAGCAGCACGTTGAACTTTATCGCTGGATGGTGATGAACCGCCGCATGGAAGTTGCGCTGGAAAATCTTTACAAGCAGAGCAAAGTGGTAGGCGGCGTTTATTTCGGTCTGGGACAGGAAGCCTGCTCCTGCGCTTCCGCCTTTGCACTGGGCAAAGACGATTGGTTCGCGCCCATGATTCGCAACCAGGGTGCTCAGCTGGTCCGCGGCTTTCACGCACGCGACATCATGATGCAGTACATGGCCAAGGCCGGCTCACCGACGAAAGGCAAAGACGGCACATCGCACTATGGTGATATCGAAAAGCGCCAGATGGTCTCTCCCATTTCCATGCTGGGCGATCTGCTGCCGGTGATGGCCGGCATCTCGCTGGGCGCGCGCATGCAAGGCAAAGAGCTGGCATGCCTTACCTGGATCGGCGACGGCGGACAATCCACCGGCGTGAGTTATGAAGGCATCAACTTTGCCGCTGTGCGCAAGCTGGGGCTGGTGCTGATTATTGAAAGCAATCTCTGGGCATACTCCACGCCCACGGAATATCAGGTCAACGTAAAAGACCTTGCCAATCGCGCGATTGGCTATGGCATGCCCGGCATCATCATTGACGGCACAGACGCCTGCCAGGTTTATGACGCGACCTATGAAGCAGTGGAACGCGCGCATCGTGGTGAAGGCCCGACCATGATCGAGGCCAAGCTCATGCGCATGAAAGGCCACGCCATACATGACGCCGCAGCTTACGTCCCGAAAGAGATGCATGAATTCTGGCGCAAGCGCGACTGCATTGACCGCTTCCGCAAATACCTGCTCGATAAAAAATGGCTGACCGCCGCCGAAGATGAAAAGCTGATAGCCGCTGTGGATAAAGAAATCGACGCCGAACGCGAATTTGCCGAGAACTCTCCTATGCCTGAAGGCCACACCGCCGCAGAAGGCGTGTTTTGTGAAGATGGCTGCCATGCCATCAAACCGAAATATGCCATGCCGCAAAAAGGCCGCCGCAGCGAGGGCAAGCTGAAGGAGAGCGAAGCGGCAATCCACTTCAAATAGATGCTGACTCGTCTCCAACTCGGTGCGGGCTTCCTGTTGATGCTTTCAGCGGCGGTGCTAATGGGACAGGAAGTTTCATACCTTGATCTGGTAGACGTCAAGCCGAGAACCGAGCTTCGCCATCCAAAGCCACCACCACCGGTATGTAATGAAGATGGTGGTTGCACTGTGTCGGGCGGTATTGGCAGCGCATCTATTGGCTGTGGCGGCGAGAGCTCCATGGAACCCAGAGCGCTCAAATCTACCCTGGTTTCGTTGGATCGCTTCGCTTACACGCCAGATGATGCAGCCGAAATGGAGATCAGAATCGAGAACGTTGGCAGCGTGGAGATGAGTATCCCGTGGAACCCGCATCTTGCTGACCTGCAACCTGTAGACGAAACGCAAAAATTTCATTACTCGTCGTTCGCAATCGTTCTGAACCTGACGAGTCAGGCGGACAACCAGCACGAGGCTATTGAAGCGGCCAAACTCTACGGTGTCGCCGAGGCCCCGGCGACTTGGAAGATTCTGAAACCGGGCGAATGGGTGCGCGTGCGTATAAAAACCAAACTCGCCGCCTCTTCCGGCAAGCTGAAGAATGGCGCTGACTATTTAGTGAACATTCTCCCTCAGCTCAGATCGGAAACTTTTATTCCGAACGTAAAATACGGCGGTTACGGGACTGACATTGCCAACGAGTATCCTCGCCGCCTGTCCGGGCCGGATCTAATGCTGCGGATCGTCCGAACGAGCGAAGGAGAAAAAACTGAAGTCTCCGGCAAGCTGAAGGAGAGTGAAGCAGCGGTACATTTTAAGTAGCTTTTTCTGAAATCCCGAGGATAACGAGGGATCACTTTAAGCGGCAAGAATTTTTAGGATCAACGATAAATAGTACCGCTCAAGAAAGAAGTTTTTAACGGGTAGGGATCGCTCGCTTCGCTCGGGACTTCAGAAACGCAATCCGCGTTTATCGCGCAAATCCGCGGCAAACGTTTTTTGATCAGTGGTATCAGTGAAAATCAGTGGTGAGTTTTTGTTTTACTAAGTACTAATTACTAAGGACTGTTTGTTATGGCCCAGGCAACATATCTTGAAGCAATCCGGCAGGGACTCTGGGAAGAGATGGAGTCCGACCCCACGGTTTTCTGTATTGGGGAAGACATTGGCATTTACGGCGGCGCGTTCAAAGTCACGGACGGGTTTGTCCACCACTTTGGCACGCAGCGCGTGATTGATACGCCCATTGCCGAATCAGCCATTGTCGGCGCGGCATTTGGCGCGGCGCTCACCGGCATGCGTCCCGTGGCTGAGTTTCAGTTCATGGACTTCATTGGCTGCGCCTTCAATCAGATTGTGAACATGGTAGCCAAATCGCATTATCGTTGGGGCGCGCCTGCTCCCATGGTGCTCCGTGGACCTGCCGGCGGCGGCGTTCACGGCGGTCCATTCCACTCGCAGAACCCTGAGATGTATTTTGTCCACACGCCCGGGATGAAAGTAGTAGCGCCCGCCACGCCCAGTGACGCCAAGGGGCTGATCAAGTCCGCCGTGCGCGATAACAACCCGGTCTTGTTCCTCGAACATAAATTTCTCTATCGCCGAATTAAAGAAGAAGTGCCGGAAGGCGATTACACGGTTCCCATCGGCAAGGCGCGCGTGCATCGTGAAGGCCGAGACCTGAGCATCATTACGTATGCGGCGATGGTCCACACCGCGCAGGAAGCCGCAGACATTTTGGCTAAAGAGGGAATCGAAGTTGAGATTATCGATCTGCGTACGCTCTGCCCGCTGGACCGCGAAGGCATCACGCAGACCGTGAAGAAGACCAACAAAGTAATTCTTCTGCATGAAGACACCAAGACCGGCGGTCTGGCCGGCGAGATTGCGGCCATCATTAATGAAGAGGCATTTGAAGATCTCGATGGCCCCATCGTCCGCATTACGTCACTGGATACGCCGGTTCCGTTCTCTCCGCCGCTCGAGCATTTCTTTTTGCCGAAAGTGGAGGACGTGGTGCGCGAAGCGAAGAAGCTGCACGCGTATTAATTTTTTCATCGCGGAGACGCAGAGAGCTAGTAATCGTCATCCCGAAGGGCGTTAGCGAACGTGCGCAGTCTTCAGCACGTGAGTAGCCCTGAGGGACCTTGTGCTCTTTCCATCACAAAACTTTCCAATAACAGAAACGCAAGGTCCCTCCGGCCTGTTCGCGCGCTGATAAGAGCGCGCGCTCTCAACTGACGGCCGTCGGGATGACGAATTTTAGGTAGTCGCGTTACTTTGAATGGCGCAAACAATTATTGCGTCACCATTGGCAGTTCCACAAAGCTTGCATTTCCCGGCTGATGGAAGACCCGCTGTGTGGCCTTTTTATAGTCTCCCGGTTTGGCCCAGAAAATATTCGGCACGAACGTCTGCGGGTTGCGATCATAAAGCGGGAACCAGCTTGACTGCACCTGCACCATGATGCGGTGTCCGGGCAAAAAAACGTGATTGGCCGTAGGCAGTTCAAAGCGATAGACCAGCGGCTTGTCGGCCGCGATAGGTTTGGCTGTCTCCAGGCTTTCGCGATAACGTCCCCGGAAGATGTCCATCGAGACCGCCAGTTGATAGCCGCCCATGCGCGGCTGATCGGCGACCTCGTCCGGGTAAACATCAATCACCTTTACTACCCAATCAGAGTCGGTGCCGCTGGTTGAAGCCACCAGATTCGCTACCGGCTGTCCGCTGATTTTTACCGGCGCTGTCAGTACACCAGAGGTAAATGCCAGCACATCGGTGCGGCCTGAAGCTTCACGCTGATCGTCTGCCAGCCATAGCGCCCAGGTAAATCCTTTATCAATGTCATAACCCACCGGACGAATCGGCCGTGCGCGGAACGGCACAGGCTTCGCCGGATCAGAAACATATTCTTCGTATGCCGTATCGCCTTGTTTGGGTGCGTCAAAGCTTAGCTTCATTCCGGAGTTCAAATAAATCGGCGTGGGCTTGGGCGCGCAGCCGCTGGCACAGCCAGCAGGCCATGCATTGAGTTTCCGCCATGTGTTGGTGCCGGTTTCAAAAGCTGAGACCGGCGGCACATCGAGCTTCGCTTTCGACGCATCATCCTTTAAGTAGTGGTCCAGAAATGGACGCAGAATTTCCTGGCGAAAATAAAGCCCGGTATCGCTATTAAATTTCAGCGCACCCAGCGTGCTGGCATCCTCAATTTCCTGCCCATGGTGCCACGGTCCCAGGACCAGAAAAACTTTGTCGTTATCTTTATCTTTTGGCTTGATGGCTTTGTAAACGGCAATCGCGCCATAGATATCTTCCTGGTCCCACAGGCTGGCCACCAGCATGGTTGGAACTTTGATCGGCTGCGCGGCCAGAATCTGGTCCATGGCCTGATCGCGCCAGAACGCGTCATAGCTGGGATGAGCAATCATCTTGCGCCAGAAACCAATCTGCTCCAGCCCATGCAACTTTCCCAGTTCGCCTGCAGAACCGGACTGCAGGTAGAGATCATAGTCATCAAAATTGCCAGACCACCACTTGGCGTCATTTTTGCGCGAAGCAACCTGCTCATAGATATATGGCATGTTCTGCTGACGAAATGCGCCGTTGTGAAACCAGTCATCGCCGCGCCAGCCATCCACCATCGGGTTCATAGGCACCGCCACCTTCAGTGCGGGATGCGGACTCACCAGCGCCATCAGCGGTGTGAAGCCGTCATACGAAATACCAATAATGCCCACTTTGCCATTGCACTCCGGGACATTTTTCACCAGCCAATCGATTGTGTCGTATGTGTCAGTCGAATGGTCCACAGGTGTTGGGTTCTGCGGTCCATGCAGCGGACGGTTCATCACATAATCGCCTTCTGATTCATATTTTCCGCGCACATCCTGTACTACGCGGATGTAGCCGCCTTCCACAATCACCTCAGTGGCATTGTCATAGCCCCAGAGTGCTGGTCCCAGATGTGAGCTGGCAGCATGCGTTGTGAGTTCGTCTGCGCTGTACGGTGTGCGCGTAAGCAGAATGGCTGCCGGCTTTGCCTGGGTTGCACTGCGGGGCACCAGGATGACGGTATGCAGCTTTACGCCGTCGCGCATCGGTATCATCACTTCCCGGCGCACATAATCGAAACTTGAAGTGGCCGGCTTCAAGTCGTCCGGAGTTTCACTGGGATAGTTAGGGTATTTGGGCGACGCGCCGTGGGCCGGGGCTGCGGTTGTCTGGGCCAGCAATGGAGAAGTGGAAGCGAATGCCAGAAGCGCGGCAATGATCAGGGTCAGCATGCTTGCAGATTTCTTGAGTATCATGGCGACGAGATTATAGTCGCTTAGCGCCAACTTGGCTGCCGCCAATTCAATCTGACAAAAGATTTTCTCCGCGTCTCTGCGCCTCCGTGGTGAAATCTCCTCCGTAATGAAATAATGTTCCTGACATGTACTACCTACTCAAAACTGAACCTACTGTTTACGGCTTTGCCGATTTGCAAAAAGAACAATCCACCATATGGGACGGAGTGACCAACCCTGTCGCGGTAAAAAATCTGCGCAACATGCAAAAGGGCGACAAGCTGGTGATCTATCACACTGGGGATGAAAAACGCGCCGTCGGCACAGCTACGGTTGAGTCGGTTGACGCCACCGATCCCAAGGTCCCCAAGGTGCGGATCAAAGCCGGCAAGCTGATCTCGCATCCGGTGACTCTGGCGGAGGTGAAAACCAGCGATTTGTTTGACGACTCACCGCTTGTCAGACAAGGGCGGCTTTCCGTGGTGCCGCTGAATAAAGAACAGTACGAATGGATCACGGGTCGATAGCGTTTAAAAGCCTCCAGAAGAGATTAACCCTAACTTTGCTGCCCCACTTTATCGTGAGCAAGCGCTAAAACGGTTGGCCATACGTCCAGATGCTGCTATAAACTTATTTCAAATTTTGCAAGGTCTGATTAGCAGATAGAACAGACACGTACAGACTTATCATGCCTTCTCGCAATTTCTGATGGGAGAAACATGCCACTCGTGCGCCCAGACTCAACGCCCCCCGCGAAGACACCTGCAACCCGCAGCAATTCAAAAAAAGTATTACAAAGTGATTTGCCGATTGGTCAGTTCTATAAACTTCTAGGTGCCCGCGAATATGTTCACACGGAAAAGAGGCTAATAGCTCTCTGTGCTCTGGAAGGACCTTACGGCAAAGAGCTGAAGCTATACCAATGGGAATGGAAAGGCGATCAGAAGGGTTGGAAAGTAGGCTTAGCGAATCTTAAAGTAGATAGCTTGAATTTGGAGCAGATCGCAATGGACGCCCAGCTCCTAGCAAAAAAGTATGGGATCAACTTAAAGTGGGCTTGAGAATATCAAAGCTCATATTCTCACCATTTTCATTCATAATTTATCCCCTGAATTCAGTTATCTTCATAACATGTCCGACTATAAAGACGTGCTCGTTACCTACCTCGATATCCTTGGCTTCAGACAGTTAATAGAAAAATATCATCGGACACCCGACGAAATCCTTGATCTGCTTAAGCTCATGAAAGAAAAAGCAGATGTACGAGGCATTTCTATTTCGATTGGCAATGTTTCAAGCCAGAAAGTGTTCACTGCCACACATGCATTCTCGGATCTTGTAATCCGACAAGTTGAATTTGAAGAAGACAATTTCCTGTCGCGATTAGGGGCAGAGATGACACTCCTGGCAAGAATACAATTTGAACTCCTCACTACAAGACAATGCACACTAATACGCGGTGGAATATCCAGAGGCAACTTCCATTTGAGTAACGAATTTGTCTTTGGTCCAGCAATGGTGAGGTCATACGAGTTGGAGGGGCTTGCAGTGTTTCCCAGAATCATCATTGACCGTGACCTGATTCAAAGAATGTCTCCAGAAAATAGAGACGTGTGGGATTACCTGATAGGTTGTGGTGACGATGGCCTATTTTTTATCGATTATTTAAACACTGTCATGAAGAGGTCATTACGACCACCAAATGAAGCGTTCAAACGCAAAGAAGAATTTCTTTTTGCCCATAAGGAAGCGGCGGAAAAGAAATTAGAAGAATTGTCTAAAGAGAAAGAAGGCATTCGACAAAAGGGCCTATGGCTGGCGCGATATCACAATAGAGTGGTCGAACAAGCTATAAGAAATGATGAGAAGATGATTGATGTGTTCTCGCAATTGCTCATAACGAAAGAAAAACTAATTTAGTAATCCAGCTGCATCCTAAAAAGCGCGCCTGACCTGCGGTGCATGGAAAAATTCTTGTTATGGCCTTACCGGCATGACTACTTAGCCCTTCGACTTCCTGCTCAACGCGGTGGATCATTTCGGACTAAAATGGTAACGTCGTGCCCTGTTACGTGTCGCCAGGAAGTAAAGACTTTTGTGATTGGGCACGATATTTTGCAATGTTCTCTTCTGCATGAAATTCTCCACAAGCGTCCTGGCCATCCGGACGATGAACCATATTAAGCAGTGGGTCGCAAAAGACATGGCCTACGCAGGTGAACTAGTTCGCGCGTGAGTGCTGTAAGAAAATACGGTAGAGTATGGCGAGCGCCAGGCGTGGAATTCCGCCAATTAGCAAATGGCAACACCAAAGCAGTAAAAGATCGGGGTGATCTGGACATCGGATGATCGGAAAACGATGGCAACTCTGCGCCAAATTGGGTTAATCGTCTGAAGTGCGCGCCAAATTGGGATGACTTGGGATGATCCCTTTTGAAGTCCGCGCCAATTTGGGATGGGTACAGGAGGGGGAGGGTAGGAAATTGGTAATTGGGTAAGTTGGTAATTTCGTAATTTGAAGACGCCAATCCGTGTCGGGGATGAGGCATGGCGATCCATGCAAGCGGTTCTATCCCGCGCACGACTCTCCGCAAGTGATTTATAATCACGGGTTGCAGCAAGCAGCGCACAAGCACCTGTGGAAGGATTCCATGCCAACTGACGTAGTTATGCCCCAGATGGGCGAATCGATTTTTGAAGGCACAATCACCAAATGGCTGAAAAAACCGGGCGAAAAAGTCCAGCGCGATGAGCCACTCTTTGAAATCTCCACGGACAAAGTGGATGCCGAGATCCCTGCGCCTGCTGCCGGCGTGTTGCGAGAGATCAAGGTTAGCGAAGGCGCCACGGTCCAGGTAAATACAGTGGTGGGCGTGATTGATGCGGAAGGCAGCGGCGCAGCGGCGGCTCCGGCACAGCCTGCTCCGGCCAAAGCAGCAGCACCTCCCCAGGCGGCTCCTTCAGCACCCCAGGCAGATGGCGCACCGGCAGCTCAGCAACCACCGGCCACGGAAAAGTCTGCGCCCGTTCAACAACAAGCTCAGCAGGAACAGTCAAGCTCTGCTCCCAGCGGCGCCAATGGCGGAGCCGGCACAGATGTAGTGATGCCGCAGATGGGCGAGTCGATTTTTGAAGGCACCATCACCAAGTGGTTGAAAAAAGTTGGCGACAAAGTCCAGCGTGATGAGCCGCTCTTTGAAATCTCCACCGACAAAGTGGACGCAGAAATTCCTGCTCCAGCAGCCGGCGTGCTGCGCGAAATTAAAGTCAAGGAAGGCACCACCGTACAAGTCAACAGCGTGGTTGCTGTGATTGGCGGAGCTGGTGCACCTGCACAGAGCGCACCCGCACAAGCTCCGGCAAAACCGGCTCCGGCACCGTCAGCGCCACAGCCGCAGGCAGCGCCGCAACAACCAGCTCAACCTCAGATTGTCAGCTCATCAAGTGGCAATCGCGGAGAAAGCGAGCAGCTGCGCTCGTCACCGCTGGTGCGGCGTATGGCGCGTGAGAACAATGTTGATTTGAACCAGGTCCCCGGCACTGGCTTGGGTGGCCGCATCAGCAAGAACGATATTCAAAGCTTTATCCAGCAGCATGGTCAAGGCGGAGCCAGGCCGCAACCTGTACCGCAACAACAGTCTCGTCCGGCACAGCAGCAGCAACCTCAGCAACAAGCATCGCAACAACCAGCACCGCAACAACCAGCGCCCCAGCAACCGCAAGCTCAGGCAGCACGTCCACCAGCAGCGCCCGTGGCTCAAGTGGTGCCGGGCGAATTAGTGCCCATGACCAAGATGCGCTCGATTATCGCGGCGCGCATGGTTGAATCCAAGCACACCAGCGCGCACGTGCACACGGTTTTCAAAGTGGACATGACGCGCATAGCCCGGTTCCGCGATAAGAACCGCAAGGCCTGGGAAGCGCGAAACGGCGTAAAGCTAACGTTCATGCCTTTTGTTGCCAAGGCGCTGATGCATGGCATTCGCGTGAAGCCGATTGTAAATTCGTCCGTAGTCGGCGACGCCATTCAATATCACAAGAACATCAATATTGGCATTGCCGTAGCCCTGGAATGGGGATTGATTGTTCCCGTGCTCAAAGGGGCAGAGAACCTCAGCTTTGTGGGCTTGCAACGCGGGATCAGTGATCTGGGTGAGCGCGCTCGCAGCAAAAAGCTTGTACCGGACGACGTTCAGGGAGGCACCATTACAATCACGAATCCCGGGATCTTTGGCCCGCAATTTGGTACACCCATTATTCTGCAACCGCAAGTCGCCATTCTGGGTATGGGCGGTATCTTCAAAGAGCCAGTCGTGGTGACCGATGAAGACGGCACTGACTCAATAGCCATCCGTCAAATTATCCGGCTGACGCTCGGGTACGATCATCGGATTATCGACGGCGCCGATGCTGATCAATTCATGGTCGCGGTTCGCCAGTATCTTGAGAATTTCAACGAAGATATTGGATAAATTAACTGAATCTCAGAACCGGCGGCGAGGGGGATGACTCTCGCCGCTTCTCTTTTTACCTAGAATTTACAGAAGCTCAGGTAGGGCAGGCGATCCTCTTGTCATCCAAAAGATATGTGAATTCAGGGCTTTGCGGAGATAAATGCTTTCAGAATGCGAGCCGGCAATCGAACGTTACCGGGGTTCTACAACTCTGGATATTCGGCCCTCACCGGGGTAAAATTTATGGGACGCTTTTTCCTTCTCGGCGTGTCGCGTTTTCTAACCGACTAAAGAGGCTGTACTATGGCAAAAGTTTTAGGTGCTCTTTTTGGACTCATTCTACTCATGGTGGCAGTAGGTTGTGGCGGCGGTAGTTCCACTCCTGCACCTACTCCCACACCAACACCATCGCAAATCTTTCCTAATAATCAGCAATTAGCGCAGGCGGCCCCAATTTCACTCGGCACCTCAGGCGCGAATTCCACTGATGTTGGAGCGAAAGTTTGCTGCCTGGGCACGCTAGGCAGTCTCTGGACTAAAGCTGGTGTAACCAATCCTGTTATCCTCAGCAATAACCATGTTTTAGATAAGTCCGGTAACGGAGTACCAGGTCAGGCAATCAATCAGCCTCTGCAACTTGCATGCACAAATCCGAACAGCCCGGGGCCGCTCACCGTCGCAAATCTTACTCAAGGTCTGGCGATCAAGCCGGTCGCCAATGAGACTACAGGACCATGTGCGGGCAACAAAACTCCACTCTGCGGACATGCTCCGAGCAATGTTGACGGAGCAATCGCAGAAACCATTCCTGGGCAGGTTGATCTTACCGGCACTATTCTGGATCTTGGCCCTGCTGGAGCTACCACCATTGCTGCAGCTGCGCCTTCCGGCACCATTGGCGTAGCTACCTTGGGAGAAACAGTCGGGAAGAGCGGTCGAACGAGTGGTCTGACGTGTTCAACAGTTGAATCGCTTAATTTGACCATACTCATTGACTATGACGCAGCCTGTGGTGACGCGTCTCCAGCGTTCACGGCCTATTACTTCAACCAGGTCACTATCAATGGCGGAACCTTCAGCGCCGGTGGCGACTCCGGATCTTTAATTGTAGATACTTCTACTTCCAGGCCGGTGGCTCTTCTTTATGGCGGCAGTACCATCGACACAGTAGGCAACCCAATTCAGGATGTAATCACTGCATTTGGTGGCAGCGCAGCGTTTAACATTGTTGGCGGCGGAGATCACCCGATAAGTTGCGCGCATACTGCTTCAGCCAGTGCAACGCAGGTTGGAAACGCCCAGGCCGCGTTGGTCCCGCAGGAACAACAGCGTGTCGTGGCGGTCCAGCAACGCCGCACAGCGCAACTGATGAAAGATCCAACCATTAGCGCAGTCACTGTGGGTGCCAGTGCTGATAATCCCAGGGAAGGTGCGTTGTTGATCCATGCTTCTGGAAGTGCTGTTCCGCAAGTACCACCAAGCATTGATGGAGTTCGCACACGCCTGGTGTTCGACGCGGCAGGAGCGTCTGCACCCCGTTCTTCCATTGGGGCGCAGGAGATTGATCATGCCCGTGTCGTTAAAGAAGCCAATGAAGGCAGCTTGATTGGGCAACCGGGAATTCAAGGTGTGGGTGTATCCATGAGTGTGGATAACCCCACGGAAGCCGCGATTTCCGTCTATGTGGTAGCAGGGGTGCCGCATCCTCCGATCCCCGCTGTGATTGGCGGTATACGCACCCGGGTCTTTGAAGGATCACGCTTTAAAGCTTATTGATTTGGCCGTAACCACAGCAATTTGGCCCCGGCGCAAGCTGGGGCTTTTTTCTTTATCCAATTCCAAGTTCTTGAGCGGCTGTGCGTGCAATCTCCGGCATTTGGATGACCGGAACAATTGCAATGGAATGCTGACTGAGTGTTTCTCGCGCGTAGTGAACTGCTTCGTCATCTTCCGGTAGGCCATCTTCTACCACAGCCGTAAGTTGCGTTTGCTTGCCTTGCGCAGCGCGAATTCCTTCCGCAATCTGCGGAAAACTGAACGCCAGCACCTTGGCGACATTGACATCACTCTGGAGTGATACAGCGTGAAACAATTTCACCGTACCGTTAGGACTATAACCGCAGTCGATCTTCAATGGATCGCCGTTGCGCGTGTATTCTGAGGCGGCAATTTCCTTGCGCAGCACCGGCCATACTCCGGCAGATTCAAATTCTGAGCGCATGCGCTGGAAGATTGCCTGCCGCGTACTGAGTGTGCGGCTCTGCCGTCGCTTTGGACGTTCCAGATAAAGGTGTGCCAGTTCGTCCGCCTCACTCGCGGGCGACTCTGCCAGGCAAGCTTGAAATTCTGACGTTTGCAGCGCGTTGGAAAAAGAATCCTGAATGCGGCGGAGAATAAAGTCATGGTCGCCGTTCATCTCGTGTAATTTTTCCCGTAGATCGCTTTCCAACGCCTGAAGCACTTCCAAATCAGCTTCAGGATCGAGACAGCGTACGCGTGACCAATCATGCGTAAAGCGCACCTGTGCGCTTCCCGCTGGCGGCAGCAGCACCAGGCCAATATTGATGAATTCATTCTTTACCGCATCAGGAGCATAGCGGAGGACAAAAAACTTGCACGGCGTCTTTGTCATATCGCTACGCTCCGAACTGCTTAAGTGCGAATTCCAATTCCACCATTGTGCTGCTCCTTACATGGGCGGCTCAGCGCGCAAATCGGCCTCGCCGCTCTTCTCTTACATTAATCTTTTTGGCGCTTCATGCGCAGCTGCAGCCAAACCCCAGGCAGGGAAAGGCTGGCGCGAAGAGTTGCGAAATGCCGTGATCAGCTCCCGGACTTTTGTTCTCCGCTCCACAATGCTCTCCGTTAGTCTTTCCAGCTCTCCCCAGTCATTGCCAGTCCATTCCGGAGGGACCGCGCCGGCAATTTCATGAATCAGCGCAGGAGCAAGATTCTCTATACGGGTCAGCCACGGCTCAAAAGATTCCCATCCGCTGACATGCTGATACACCAGATTACGCGCATAGACACCGCGAAGCGGGGAGTCAGGGAAATCCCATTCACCCGCATTAAAACAATACCCCTGGTCAATGAATGTGGCCGTGTATTTCCGTTCCTGCGGCTTTTTCCAGAATACAGCCTGCCGTCCATTCGCATTGCCCAGCCATTTATCTACTGCCAGTATCCCGGCAAATGCCGCAAGGTTTCTGACTTTTGGCAGCATGCTCTCAGGGAGATAATCAAAGACCTGGCCTTCGGTGGGATCGCATACGTAACGCGCGCCGAATTGTAAACCGGATTTGCAGCGCGCAGAGAGACCCGCGGTATCCATGCGCAGCTCTGAAGTGTTCTCTATCAGCCATTCCCTGACCACGATAATTTCAGTTACCGGAACCGGCAGTCCAACGCTTTCCGCCAGACGGGTTGCGAGCAATTCATTGGCAAGCACACGGAGATGCTGGGGATTGTTCTGGAATTTAACCACGTAGAAGTGGCCGTCATCGGCGCGCATAAGATGTGATTGCGCGCCACCGCGCATTCGCCGGATATGCTGTACGGCCTCAACAGGCATGGTTGAAAGATTGTACTAGCAATGTGGAGGAAACGCGGGCGATCCTACTTCAACTCCGGATCGCTATTGGCGGCTTCATAGAGCTTTACAAATTTTTCCACGCTCTCAACATAGCAGTCGGCCCAGTCAACCACATAGCGTCGTTCCAGGATCAGGTCTTTGGCTTTCTGCAGCTCCCATCCAAGCACGCGAAGGATAGCCAGCGTCATCATGGGCGCGCGATGAACGCCGGCCGCGCAATGTATATAGACTTTGCTGGTTGGTTCATCCAAAGCGTCCAGGGCAAAGTCCACGCCTGCCTGGAAAAGCTCTGGTGGCTTGGGCATAAAGTCATCGTCTGTGGGATTGAAGAGCACCTGCACAGGGTACGGCTCAGCTAAAGGACGGTCGTCAAATTCAATCTGCATATCGATGATATGCGTGACGCCGCGCTTAACCAGTTCCGCCATGTTTTCATCATTCCAAATTCCGCCCCCGACCGCGATCCGATCGGTCACCCACGTCATGTCCATAGAAACATGTTAGCATCCGGCGGCTTTTTTTATGACTCAGGGGTAGCAGGAGTTTTTCTGTTTTTTATTCATGCCGTAACGCTTGCGTGGGGCTTACACGCGCCGCGCGCGCTGCGGGAATATAACCGGCAATCAACGCTACCACGCTCAGAATAACCACCGCGCTCACAACCGCCACTGGGTCAAGCACACCGAGTCCGTAAAGCTTGGATTTAACCAGCTGCACGCCTATCGCTGTAAAGACCACGCCTGCGATAACGCCAATAACAATCATGATTCCCGTTTCGCGCAGGATCATGTTGACCACGCGCCACCGGCCTGCGCCCAATGCCATGCGGATGCCGATCTCGTTTGTCCGCCGGGCTACGCCGTAAGAGAGCACGCCATAAAGTCCCGTTGAAGCCAACAGCAGCGCCATAATCCCAAAGATAGAGCACAGCCGGGCCACCATGCGCGGCTGTGCGTTGGTGCGATCTATCGATACCACCAGAGCACGCGCTCCTTCCACCGGCAGGTCTTCATTGACTGACAGAATCGTCTTCCGTACGGAAGCAATCATCTGGTCTGGGTCGCCGGCGGTGCGGATTTCAAAGATGGCGAATTCATTTGGACCCTCCATCCCCTGGTCGCTGGGAATGTAAAAACGGGGCGGCACGTCGCCACGCAGGCGATGGTCACGTGCGTTTTTCGCCACGCCCACAATCTCCATGGCGATCTTCTTCTCGCCAAATCTTTGCGTTATATGCCGTCCAATGGGATTCCGTCCGGAAAAGAAAAGTTTGGCAAATGCTTCATTGATCACGCAGACGTGCGGAGATCCGGCGTTGTCCTGCTGGCCCAGCTCGCGTCCCAGCAGCATGGGAATGCCCACGGTGGAGAAATACTGCGGACCCACAGTGTCGAAACGTGAGAACTTCTCAGTGTCTTTTGTCGCAGTGAAACCTTCCACGTCCACTTCGTCAGCTGATTCCGAGCCGCTAAAAATTCCATTGCCAGAGTAGGTTGCTCCCTGCACGCCGGGCAGCGCGCGCAAACGCCCGGTGAGATCAAGCCAGAGATTGGAAAGCTGTGGACCTTTATAGCCTGCGCTTACTCCATCCGCGCTCACCATGAGCAGATGCTCCCTGGAAAATCCAAGATCTACCGATTGCAGGTTCCACAGCGTGCGCAGAAAAAGTCCGGCGCCTGCTACCAGTAGCAAAGACAATGCCACCTGAACAATGACCAGACCTTTGGCCAGGTTCAACTTGCTTCCTGATGCAGTGGTGCGACCGCTGTCACGCAGGCTGTCATTTAGATTCACGCGTGTGCTCCGCAGGGCTGGAGCCAGACCAAACAGGATTCCGGTAACCAGCGTAACGCCAACGGTAAAGCCAAGCACGCGCCAGTCCAGACTGGGCGCAAGGCCAAAATCTTCTCTTCGCTCAGAAAGCAACAGTACCAGCCCGCGCGAAGCACCCCAGGCAAACAGCAAACCTGCGGCGCCACCGAGCAAGGAGAGCACCATGCTTTCCGTTAAAAATTGGCGGATCAACCGTTGTCTGGAAGCGCCGACCGAGAGCCGCACGCCCACTTCTTTGGTTCTGGCAGTGGCGCGGGCCAGCAGAAGATTGGCCACGTTGATGCACGCAATCAGCAGGACCACCGCGGAAGCTCCCAGCAATACTTTTAATTGCTGCGCAAAATCATCGCGTCCGCCGAACGCGCCGGTGCGGGCGTCATGCATTTTAATGCGCTGGTCCAGCGCCTGCTTGCGTACATCTGGCGGCAAAGTTGCAGGATAGCCATTTTCAATGATGCCGCGGAACAGTACATCAACTTCTGTCTGCGCGCGGGCTTGCGTTACCCCAGGTTTCAAGCGGCCAAAAACATGCAGCCACATTACCTTCTGCAGGTTCTGCCCCAGATCTTCACGCAGCCAGTCACGGCCCGGCATGACGATAGGCTGCATCATCATGGGCATCCAGAAATCTGGTTTGTCTCCCAC
>Ga0206965_10210_pt1 | contig 18043 bp, 14 predicted proteins | sample Alteio_BWOrgHeat_26_FD_152973 | JGI IMG/M metagenome (GOLD analysis project Ga0206965, IMG submission 152973) | Enriched cells from forest soil in Barre Woods Harvard Forest LTER site, Petersham, Massachusetts, United States -... | ecosystem: Environmental > Terrestrial > Soil > Temperate forest >...
CAAAGTGTTTCTGAAATAGTTGTCTGTAGTTTTCGGAATATGACGGTAAATGGCTTCGGAATGCCCAAATGTTTGGGTCCCAACGAACATTTAATGATAAATCACTTGCACAAACTTTTCTTTAAATATTAAATAAACAAACACCGGCCCATAAAATATATAGCGCTTCCACAAACGTTTAGGTTCTTTAATTAAACGCAATAACCATTCCAGGCCGATTTTTATCCAAAATTTATCCGGGCGTGCCACAGTTCCGGCATAAAAATCAAAAACTGCACCGATTGAACAAATTTCTTTTACATCTAACGCATCTTTGAATGAGTACGCCCATTTCTCTTGTTTCGGTGCTGTCATTCCAATAAAAAGAACATCTGGCCTGAATTTATTAATGGCATTAACGATTTTGTCATTATCATCATCACTAAACCGGGATTTATAGGGCGGAGAATAGGAGTTAATACGCAAATGAGGATATTCAATAGTCACCCGTGTTCTGATTCTATCAAGGGTGACTTGCGACGAACCCAAATAAAAGCACGAGCCGCCTTTTTCATCATAATATCCAAGTAGAAACTGGTGAAGATCAGCACCTGCAATCTTTTTAACTTTAATGTCCGTTAACCAACGTGTTGCCAGCACAATTGATATCCCATCCGGCAGCAAAATATCTGAATGTTTCAGCGCTTCGGAAAAGTCGACATCTTTTTCAGCGATACAATAAGAGTATTGATTGATCGTACTAATAACTTTCTTCGAATCAGACGGAATCTCGTTTAAATTTCCAGTAAACACCGGAAATTTCATATTATTTGACGAGAGTAGAAACTTAGTCATTAAAAGTCTGTTTGATAAGATTTAGATTAACTAACCGTTATGATATTATTTACCAACTGTTAATCAAATATATAGATATATATTTTAATTAACAATAAATTCATATTAATTTTATATTTTATTGGGAAGGCGAAATATTTTATACAAATTCGTTTGAAATGAAATATTTATCATTGCTTTTAATTTATCCGAAAAACGGGATGTGTAATGATTGTCCATATACTATTAAAGGCTTTTATAATACCTCTTTGAAGCAAGATTTCGATATAAAATATACAGAATGATTAAAGCCGGATTGACAAATATTAAATAGGACGGGCTATCCGTTTATCATAAAAAGTGAAGAAATGTACTTTTTGCATTACGATTCTACAAATACAAGCACCCAATATTATATTAAAAAAATATGAGAATATTGATAATTGCCATTTTTTTATTGTTCCAGTTTTGGAATAATGCGCAATATAGCTACTCCAACACCTATTTTGTCTCAAACAATGGATCAGACGATGCCCTGGGTTCGATAAATGCCCCACTTAAATCTATTCAGATGGCCGTGAATAAATCGAAGCCTGGCGATTTAATTATTATTAGAGGAGGTGTTTACCGCGAGACTGTAACGATTGCGGGTATTAATAAAACAAATATTTCTTTATCTGCTTTCAGCAATGAGAGGCCGCTGTTAAAAGGATCTGAAGTAATTACCAAATGGTCGCCTGCGGGCCAATATTGGAAAAAGTATTTGTCAGTTCAGCCACAACAGGTGATGGTTAACGGAGACCATCCGCTGCAGCAAATTGGCTATCCGAATAAGAACTACGTGAACGATCGAAAAGTTGAAAAATATAAGTTCCCGACGGGCGCTGGACTTGGCGATATAAAATCCGGCCGTTTTTACTGGAAAAATGATACTTTATATATATGGCCGTTAAACAACGTAAACCCAAATAGCGAAACTATAGAGGTTAGTCAACGGGAGCACATATTAACGATTTTGGCAGACGGAGTACATTTAAAAGGGTTGTTTTTCAGATATTCTAATGTTAACACGTTCACCGAGCAAGGTGCAGCGGTTTCATTGGGGCCTAATTCAGTAATTGAAGACTGTGATGTTCAATGGGGCGATTTCGTAGGGATAGCAATGGCTTCAGGTTCAAAGGCATATCATTGCAACGCTTCAAATAATGGCGCAGTGGGTATTGCTGCTAATGTGTGTAATAATTTCCTGGTCTCGGGCTGCAAAGCCAATCATAATAATTATCGAAATTTTTACGCACAGTGGCATGCGGGTGGTTTAAAAGCAACCAATGCGTCCTGGGGTACCATTGAAAAAAGTGAATTTGCTTTTAATAACGGCAGCGCTATATGGCTTGACTATTGTTTCCAACAGGATAAATATAGGGCAGGTGGAGAAAAGCCATTTTATATATCAAGTAATTATATCCATGATAACAGTAAAACAAGTAATAAAAATCCCGCCATCGCTTTAGAAATGTCAGAGGACGTAACTGTGAGAAATAATATTTTGTTACGAAACGAATATCGGGGGATTTATCTTTCTGCAAGTTGGGATTGCAATGTTTTAAACAATACTGTCGCCTATACAAAAGGACATTTTGCAATTGATTTAGCGGGTATGTCAAGGACCGGGGAAAGCAGGGCCAAACTCGCCAATAATCGGATCTTCGGGAATATTATTTCGAACAATGATACGGACGTTGATCTGGAGATCTTACCTGATAACGGAACAAACATTACTAACAATTTTTCTGATAATAACATTATCCACAGGGATAACGGGAAAATAATTTTAGAAAGTGGAAGTACTTATAACAATCTTGCCGATTGGAAAAACGCCACCCGGTTTGACCATTCAAGTACCTCCAGGAAATTATCTGCGACGGATACTTTACAGCGTCAATGATCTAAATGAGGGGATTGAGCATTATCATATTTACTTGATGGATGACGCTCTTGCAATTATATTGTTGGATTGGGGCGCAACCCCTTTATTGACCTATACCAGTTCGCCCGTTTTAGCCGCAATTTCTTTTATGTTAAAACCACCATCTGGACAACTACCCGGCATGTTGGTTTCTTTGCTTATCTGACATGGCAGTAAGTATGTCGAGTAGCTTATTTTCAAATTTATTACTGGTAAAATGATTTTTAAAATGCAGGTATCCAGCTTTTCCCATTTGCAAACGTAAATCCAGCTGATTTATTAAAAGTTCTAATTGTCCGGCTAACTGTGCGACGTCCCTTTGTTGCACTAAAAAGCCGTTTTGTTGCTCTATTACAATGTCTGATATGCCCCCTTCCGGCGTTGTGACAATCGGTAAGCCATATGATAAAGCTTCTAGTAAAACCAGTGGAAAACATTCATTGTGATAGTAGGTAGGGAAAACAAAAATGTCGGCGTCAATGAAGAACCTGCTTTTTTCTTCGTTATACCTGCTTCCATGAGCAAAAACCCGGTCCGTAACCCCCATTTTTGATGCCGCGTGATTAAAATCCTTTTCGGTTACATCCGACCATGCCCCTACAAAATGACATTTAAAATCCAATCCATTGCCTCTCAATAATTTGCATGCCTCCAACAAAACATATACGCCTTTCTCAGCCATCATATTTGACATGAAAAGTAAATTACATGGTTTTTGTGGCTTTATTCTTTCCATATTAAACAAAGAATTTTTATTTTCTGGGATACCGTTAGGGCAGTAAAAAACATTTATAGCATCAACGTATTTCGCGATGTCGGTGTAAAGTTTTTCAGATATCAGCAAGCTACATGTATTTTTGAAACAAACTTTATATAAGAAATTGTTTAATGGGTTTTTGCTAAACGCAGCGACCCCCTTATTATGAAAATGATAAATGATGTTATTATTAAAAAGTTTTAATATAAATACAATCAGCATGTCCTTGTAAAAGCCGCTACCGTTTGAGGTTAGTGTCATATAACAAACGTCGAATTTTGCAGTAAGCAAAGCCTTAAAAAGCTTTAATAGGATTTTCAGCAAAACAAGAGGTTTCCTGATGTTGTAAGTGCCAATACTGCCGAGGCTATCGGAGGTTGATAAGTTGATATAGGAACACGACATTTGTTCATTAATAACTTTGCTTCCTTTGATATAAGTACCAATCATGGATGCCCCGTGCACAGGAGGTGGTAAATGTAATATGAAAAGAATTTTTGGTTTCAACTACTGTTGCTTAATTATTGCTGTTAAAAATTATATACTTCGGACACTCTTATTTTATATGGTTAACAACGATTTTTTTTTCTGTCAGGATAGAGGGATTGTCTTTTCTATCTTTTCATAAACAAGATCCACAACAGGTCCCCACTCAAGAAGCCTGGCCCGCTCAAGCGCAGCTCTTTTCAGCATAACTAAATCGTCGTCATTAGCTATCATTTGTCCCATCTTTTTGACAATGGCCTCAATAACTTCGTCTTCTGTTTGATGATCAACATCGATAATCGCATTCATTTCTTTGCCAGTTACGATGGGTGGGCCGCCAATATTCAGGCACACAACCGGTATCCCGTGTGAAAGTGATTCGTAAATTACCATTCCGCTGCTCTCATGCAAACTCAGGAATAGGAAGATATCGCTTTTTTTATAAATATCGCTAAGCTCGCTGTCCGGGACAAAACCTTTCCATTCAATTGCGTTAATTTCAAGCTCCTGCTGCATTCGTTTGAGTTCGGGGCTATATTCTCCTTTACCAACAATGGTCAACCTGATGTCTGTCCTTTCTTTTAATAGCAGCGCAAATGCTTTGATACACAAATGAACTCCTTTCCATTGCAATAACCTTCCGACAAATAAAAAATCATAAATATCTTTTGGCTTTTTTTCAATAACCCTGTCGGTTGAATCTGTTCCGACCCCATACGTTATTATTACTTTATGCCTATACTTTTTAGGGATAAATGGAATTGTATCCTCCGTAGTTAGACATATTAATTGCGATCTTTTGTACATCGCTCTTAACACCGGGTTAAATTTCGACCATAAGTTCAGAAAATTCCTGACAAATTCAAAAAATATAACACGCAGCCCGTAATTTTTTACAAGTGCCCATGGAGCTTGTTGCCCACCACCCGCGGGGCCAAAAACAAAGGGCTTACCTATAAACGCCAGATAACTAACATGCCTGAACACACCAAAGGTTACATGGTGTATCAAATCAAATTTAAAACACTTATCAGCCGTTCTTACTTTAAAATATACACCTATTTGCCATAACATATAGTATAGCTGCACACCCATGTATTTTTTTAGATGCAGAAGGTAAGAAGGCAAATCGTAGTATAAAAAGCTTATATTATCAACAGCAGGCTGTTGCTCAATACTCGCTTTATTGCTGGTGCGTGTTAATATATAAACATGGTGTCCGCGTTTAGCAATTTGCGCCGACCAATTCCACCCCAGGCCGGGTTCCGATCCTTTATTGGGTTCACACGAATATGCCGATACTAAAATATTCATACTGTGTTAAGCTTTTTTAGGTCTTTGTACTTTTCAAGCAGCGCCTTGCTGCCTGATATTGTTTTATCCTGCACTTTAACAGACGCGAACTTAACCAGGTAGTCACTGTAGTTGGTAATTGCAAAATGATTGAAGAAAAGAACGAACCAAATTTTATTATCACTATAAATTTCTTCAACTGTTCTATTTGGATGCAGAAGAAAACTGCTTTGAAAAACAAAAGTAAACAGGTCGTGTCCTATAAGATAATTGCCTCCCATTTCCCAGTCAACGACGATGATATTTTCTTTATCTGTCAAAAGGTTCCATGGGCAAAAATCGCCGTGCCCAAAGCCATAATAAAAACCATCATAACTATTTAAAGCAACAGGATAAATCGCATTCATTTTTATGATAAAGTCCAGCAGTTTTGTGTTCATCGTTTCCCCACTATATTTCTGCGCGGTAAAAACCGTTGACGTGAAATAGGCCATATCGTCATCCATTTTATATTGGATAATTTTTGACGCAAATTCGTAGTCGTACAATTGTTGGAGAACCTTTATCTCGTTTTTTATCAATGATATAGCTTCAGCTGATTTTCCATATTTTAAAAAAAGTTTCTCTGTTGGCCGCAGCGCGTTTATAAACAGTCCGGTTGTTTTTTGGAAAGGCCCTTCGGAACCCTTGTTAATTACCCAAACCCATTTTTCAGTAGTGCCCAGTATTTCTTCAAATGCTTGTACTGAAATAGGAAGGTCGCGGCTATTGGCTGAGAAGAGGTATTTTACGAACGGAATTTTCACCCACGAAAACCAACAAACTTTTGCCAAAAAAACATAGGGGTGGTAAAATGATAGCAATACAGAATATGCCCCGGCATTTTTATGAAAAAAAAACTGCTTGCGCCAGAAAGGGAAATAATATATGCGTGAAAATTCCTTATGCTCCATACCTGTTGATGATTCTTTTATTAAGAAAAGTTAAAACAGATTTTTGAACCTGGTAATTTGCCTGCTCGCTTTCATCGCTGTTACCAATGATGATGCTATTTTTATGCGTGGCCGCAAAATTTAAGTAGCTTTTTCGTAGTTCCTCTGCTTTTTCAAAAGTCAGCTCTCCTTTTCGTTTTACCACCACTTCGCTTGTGGCATCAATAATAAAACATAAGTCTGGCGACGGTATCAAGCTGGCAACAGCCAATGTCGGATTCATCATCTTAGCTTGCCGGTACCTTATCCTGTCAATTAAAATATCATGATAGTACCTGTCGAAAATTATCAATCCCGATCTTATTTTTAGAGGGAATATTTTTATCAAATAGCCAACGGTATATTCCGCAAAAAAAAGCATTAACTTAAGCAGCGACAGCACATAATTCCTCGGCCTTTGCGCATGTGGCTCATGTATTTTGCTGCCTTTTTTTTGGTTCGAAAAGATCAGGCCCGGGTATAAATGTATTTTGTGCTGACATGGAAAAACGAGCCTGAGACTTAAAACCGCATTATCGCTGACATAACTTTTACCTGACCCATCTCTGCCCAAAAAACAAACGGTTAAACCTGTGGGACGGCACACCCGTTTTATCCTGTTCCATTTTGCCAATAAGTAATTACTTAAATTAAAACTGGAATTAGCGAATAATTCGTGACGGAAACTTTTCAACTTAGACTTTAACTGGTCAAAGTCGTTGTTATCGAAAAGATCTTTTATTACGACGGCTGTTGTGCCCGAAAAATAATCACCGAGTACAGCATTTATATTTTCGGATGAATTGGATAACACATTTTGTAAATAACAAAACTGTTCTTCATTTATTGATTCTTTAACCGTCTTCTTCAAAAAATAATAAAAAAATTCGTATTCTGGCCGTAGGGTCCAAAATTTTCCGGCCCTGAATTCCGAGTTTTGCAGTAAAATGTCAGCGGTCGTAAATTCTTTAGCGCCATAGCCATACGAACTACAAAAATCAATCTGCAACAAATGGTATCCTGGTTGGTCCGTTTCAAAAACCAAAACAAAATGCCGGGCATTAAAGGCGTATTCAATAATCTGCACAATACTGCACCCGTATTGTTTGCAAAATTTGTTTACAACTGAGTAAATGTTTTTAAATTTCTCAAGAGAGATTACAATATCTATATCACTGGATATTTCTTCAGGTAACTTGTCAGTATTGCCCAATAAACAGTACCGTACGCCTGTATTCAGCAGATACGTCAGAAATTCCATTAATTTGCCTGAGCGCGGATCCATTTTTTTACTTTAATTGAGATATATTTTTTAACAGGAATTTAACAGGCTTCAGAACGGTGAGCATAAGCCGGTATATTTCCAGATGGAGATTTTTATCTGCATTTAGCCTGATAAATGTACCATACCTGTTTAAAATATTTATGCCTTCTTTATATCGTATTTTTTTTGTTTCTAAGGTATCTATTGATTTATTTGAGTCATGCCACCTGAAACACGCAAAGTGGTCGTTAACAAACTTTATTTTGAATTTTTTATTTATGTGGGCAAAAAATTCCTTGTCCATGCAGATGTGGAAATGTTTGTCGATCCTGATCCCTTCGTCTAAAATTTTCCTTTTAAAAAAGAACGTGGTTGAAGGTATATAACAGTAAAATAACAATAGCGATGGAATGTTAATGTTTGTTATAATATTCCGGGTGATCTTGCCAAGTGAGTTTACAAAGTAATAATTGCTGTAAATGGCATCAGTATTTTCGCCAGATAAATAATTACTTATCCTTTCAAATATATTGTTTAAATAATAGTCATCTACATTAAGCCAGCCAATGATATCGCCGGTGGCTAAATTAAAGCCTTTATTAATGGCGTCACTCTGGCCTTCATCCGCTTCGGAAACCCACTTTACATGGGGGTATTTTTTCAAAATCTCGACCGTGTTGTCTTTTGAACCACCGTCGATAATGATATGTTCAAAATTGGGATAATTTTGATTAAGCACAGAAAGGATCGCCTCTTCAACGAAGATGCCTTGATTGTAGGACGGGCTGATGATACTTATTTTAGGGTAATCCATTTGTTAAATGCTTAAACTTTTCTCTTCAATATTTCTAAACTTCCTTGAAGCACATAAACCCATAATTATCCAGAAAACAATATATACATTCGAGTACATGGGGATATTTAAAATAAAAAGGATCACAAGGTAGCATAAACCATATAAACCTAATCCTCTAGCCATTATGTTTTTTGAAAAAAATATCGATTGGATTACTGCGGGAATGCAGATCATGAAAAATAAAACGGCCATTACCCAGCCACCTTTTAATAGCATTTCCAAAAAACCTACCTCAACAGTAAGCCTGTCGGCAGCATCGCCATTCTCAGCCGGGGCGTTTTTTTGTAAATTAAAAAAATAATCGCTATAATACTTTCCTAATGGCCCCTTGCCAAAAGTCAGTTCTTCTGTTTTAGTTAGGTCCTCAAATACTTCTACGTAAAGAAAAGACCGGGTGTCGGTTTTATCCTGCTGTGAAAAACTGGCCATAATATCGTCCATTTTATACATTAGCGTAATAAATAAAACGACAGAGGTTACCACCAATAGCAGCGCTTTCAATTTGCCCATCACGCCCTTTCCCATCAATCCCAGCACCGTTAACAGGCCAAAACATAATCCATGCATGGCCACCTGCACAAAACCGGTCCTCACGCTATCAAGATAGGAGTAAACTAAAAAAAGTATTACCCCGATAATTATCCATTTTTTATCGGCGCTTTTTTGATATTTCCAGGTAAAAAATGGAACAAAATATAAACAAGTTAGCCAGTATAAGCTGCTTACTCCCAGATCCTTGTCTACAAGTAATAAAACAGGCGAAGCAAAGGTTGCTATTTTAATTAGGGTGATTGAAATTTTATTTAAAACAAGTAAATTTTCGGGATCATGAGCGTAAATAAATACTACGGGCACAAGCCATGCAAAAGCAGCATAGGGATTTCCAAAAAGCGTTAATAATTTATTGTTAAATGTAAGATCTCGCAGAGATGTTATTACCCCATAAATAATTATTAAAGTGAAAAGAACAACATAGTAAAGCGAGAATGATTTAAGACCTTCTTTATTGAACTTGCGGTAAAAATTTACGGCCAAAAAATAAAATGAAAGTAACATAACAGAGGTGAATATTATTTTCTCTGCCCCCGCCCCGTTCATTTTTAACCCGGTCAAAAAAATGCAATAAGCGGTTGACAAATAAATGCCTTTTGCCAGTTCGCGTTTTTCTCTACTTAATTTATAAACCATTAAAAATGAATTTAGAGCTTTCTGATTACTTTTGCAGGAACGCCCCCCGCTACAACATTGTCGGGTATATCGCCTACAACCACCGAACCCGCAGCTATTACCGAATTATCACCAATATTTACCCCTTTTAGTATTATTGAATTAGTGCCTATCCAGACATCGTTTCCTATAACGATAGGCTTACTTGTTATGCCGATATTTTCAAACCTCTGTTTGGCATTTAAAGAATGATGGTCCGTATCTGTTACTATTACGTTAATTCCCAGCAGCACATTATCACCAATGGTAATTGATTCTGCACATGAAATGGCAGCGCCGGAAAATCCACACTTATCACCAATTTTAAGTACCGCTCCTTTCTTTAAAGTAGATATCATACACCGGCGACAGATTCCCACAATATTTGACCAATCCGAAGATTGAAAAGCACAATTATTACCTATTATAATAGCTGTTTCGGGATATCGCCGAAAAATAGTCGAACCTAAAAACGAACATTTTTTACCAACTTTTACTCCCCAGTAGGTGATCGAAATTTGATTAAGGGTAAAATAACATTTGATCTTGAATATTCTCCATACACAATACAAATGATGCGCTAAATACTCTTTAATATATCTTTTAGCTGACATAAGATTTAAATGAAGCATCCATAATTTAAATTGCATGTATTAAACTTGCTTTTCATATAAAAAAAAGCCGATAAAGAAATTTACTTGACCGGAAAATCAAGAACTATGATTATGCCTTAAATTCGAGAAAATCCTTTATAGACCAAAACGCCGAGATATTTTTCTCTATCCAATCTTCCGGTTTTTCCCACCACTTAAATTCCAATAAAAATGCTATTTCTTGGTTTGAAAACCTGTTTTTTATAAATTTTGCAGGTACGCCCCCAACGATTTCATAATCGTTTACATCCTTCGTAACCACCGAATTTGCTGCTATAATAGCCCCGTCACCGATTTTAACGCCATCAACAATAACGGAATTTGCCCCGATCCAAACATCATTACCTATAGTAACTGCATCAAAACTTTTGTAGGTGTTTTCTGAAACGAAATTCTTAACAAAATTTGGCTGATTATTGTACGTCGAGGGATGTGTACTTACGAATGTGCCGGCAGGGTGCTTACCTGGCGCTATTTTTACATTTGCACCAATTGAGCAAAATTTTCCGGTTTTTGTATTTCGAATTTCACAATAAGTGTTGCAATAGGTGAAATCTTCAAAATTGCATTGACTAATTATTGAATGCTCACCCAACCAATTGCATTTTCCAAATTGACTGTTGTACACCATACACATGTAATTGATCCTCAAATGTTTCCCCCAATATCTTACCTGATACGATATCTTGCAATTAATCCATTGGATGTATTTAAATAGTGGGTTGACGAAAATACCTTTATCGAAATATTTGCCCATTTGCATTTTTCTATTTATTAAATATGCCTTCGGCCTTGTTATTTAAAATTCTATTTGTCTGTATAAACATACTTATCCCTATTATAATGTAGAGAATAATGTTAGCGAATGTAATACCGGCCAGCCCTATTTTTTTTCCTAAAAATATAGCCATTGGAATGTTTACCAATGAAGTAAAGACAACTAAATATAATTGCAACCGCACTTTGCCTATACCATTGATAAAAAAAATATATATCATTTGCCAGCATGAAACAATTACATTAAGAGTCATCGCTAAAGATAACGACCAGGGAATAATTACACTTCCATGCAACCAGATTTTATAAATAAAAGGCGAAACAATCAATATCGCCAAAGCTAAAAAAACAAACAGCACTAATAATCTATTCATTTTTTTTAGCATCGTCCTTATCCAATCTAAATCACCTTTTGTATAAGCATCAGTAAACGCGCTCCAAAAAGGAGTTAATACAATCGTAAAAATCATTGTAATAACAGAAAATAGTTTGTAGGCAACATTAAATAAGGTTACATCCTTTGGTCCAAATAATTGAGTAATAACTATATTGTCTGTTTGAAATAAAATCAACGCGCCAATTTGGAGAACAAAGAATACTATTCCAACATTTAACAGACTTTTCGCGTATTTTAAATCGACTAACTTTAAACTTGGTGAGAATAATTTATACTTGGTGCCGTATAGGTAGATACTCGCAATCAATTGTATCACTAACGGCACACCGGCCATAGCTAACATCAGGTAAATCAGCGACCCGGTTGTGGTTTTTATCAATAGGAATATTGATAATAGACTTAACAATTGCCCGGTTACGTTGATCATTGAAACTTTCGAAGGTTCATGGCAAGCCGTAAGCACTATATTGAGAATTTGAAGTATAAATTGAATACAAAAAAAACCAAAAACGATTAACGCAAGATTGTTAAAATGAATCTTATTGTTAACCGGAGTGTTTAAGATTGCTGTCCAGCTAATAAAGTGATTTATAATTAAAAAAACGCAAAAAAGGCATATGGCTATTATCGACAATACGGCGTAGGTTGTGCTGACGTACGCCTTTGAATTAGTATATTGGTTTAAAGCGTTTGCCTCTGCCAGCTTATTTTTCAAGCCATTTCCTAATCCTATATCAAAAAAACCAAACCAGGTAACTATCGAACTTAATGTTAACCAAACACCGTATTGAGTGGGGTTAACGTAGCTAATAGTCATCGGGACTATCATCAGCCCGATAACAATACTGATACCCTTAAGAAAAAGAGAGATAGCAATATTCTTTTTTGCACTTATTGTGCGTACATGACCAGTTTTGAAAAACTGTTTGAGTTTTAAACCTAAAGGACGAATCATGCTCAAATTTTTCAACCAAATTATTTAAGTTATCAACCACTGCGAGTATATTAACACACCATCCTACTTTTTTCTAAACCGCGGAGTGAACCAATTTTTCGTCGGTACATCATCCCCCGTATTGCCGTACCCATAGCCATACCCGTAGCCATAACCATATCCGTACCCATAGCCATAGCCATAGTATCCCCCCTTGCGTTGTTTTATATCATTTATAATTAAATAGGTGTTTTTAAATTTCTTAGTTTCAACCAAATTATTTAATATGCCTAATTGTGATTTAAATGTGTACTGTTGGCGGGCCACGTACAAAGAAACATCCACGTGTTTTTCAATTAACTGGGCATCGGCCACCAAACCAATCGGGGCGCTGTCGATTACAATATAGTCGAAATCTTGTTTTAATTCCCTGATCAATTCGCCCAAACGATTGCTCAATAGTAATTCGGACGGATTTGGAGGAATAGGGCCTGATGGTATAATGAACACATTTTTGGAAAAATCGGTAGGCTTAAGCACTTCAGAAACCGCGAGAGACTTCGATATCGCGTAGTTAGTATATCCTGAGTCGGCGGCGGCACCTGTTGCCAGCGATAGTTTGGGTTTCCGCAAGTCTAATTCGAGCATTACGACTTTTTTGTCGCTCAAAGCGATTACGCTCGCCAAGTTCATCGTAATAAAAGATTTGCCTTCGCCGCTCATGCTTGATGTAACCATAATGACATTGCATTGATCTTCATTTAAAACGAACTGCAAATTGGCTCTTAGCGCCCTAAACTGTTCAGATAGCGAAGTGCGCGAATTATTTTCAACTGCCAGCGTTTTAGTATCTTGGTTATTGCCTATCTCTCCTATAATCGGCACCCTGGTGTTTGCCACCACATCATTTTTATTTAAAATTTTTATATATAACAGATCCTTTAGATAAAGATAAATCCACGGAAGCATGAGGCCCGCTGCAACGCCGATAAGGACAATCAGGCTTTTTTTGGGTTTATATGGTTGGTAATCGCTTTTAGCAGGATCGGTAATTGATGCCGAAGACAAGGTGGACGTTCTTGAAATGGCGGTTTCTTCCTTTTTTTGCAAAAGGTACAAATACAAACCTTGTTTTAAATTTTGCTGTAGTGTATAATCCAAAAACACGCGTTCCTTTTTGGGTACATTTTTTACTTCGCCGGTTAGTTTGGAGTTTTTGGCTTTAAGTGCTGCAATGCTGATCTGAAGATTTTTACGGTAGGAGCTAAAGCTCCTGAGCAGGCTCTGCCTTACCGTTTCAAGCGAAGCATCAAGGTTCTGCATTATCGGGTTATTGTCTTTATAGGAAAGGCTTTCCTCGTCGCGTTGCACCAATAACTGATTATAGGCGCCTATTGCCGCAGAAAAAACCGGGTCGGTAACAGCCAGCGAACTTGGAATAATGCGTTTATTTACCGGGTTATACAAAAATTTGGCAATATCATCAAGGATGGATAATTGTGTTTGCTGTTCACTTAATTTATTATAAAAATCCGAAACATTGTCAATTAGCGCTTTCCCTTGTTCATCAACATCTGCAATATTATTTTTCTCTTTAAAATCTGCAAAATTATTTTCAACGCCGCTTAATTCCCTGGTGACAATTTGCAAACGGTTATCAATAAATGCTAAAGTACTATCGGCAATTTGTTTTTTGCTCTCAAGGTCGCGCTGCAAATACAAATCCATCAGGGTTTGTAAAATCACCTCACCTTTTTTGGGGTTGGCATAATCAAGGGTCATTGTAAGTGTGGTGCTCTTCTTGTCCGTCAAGTCTACTGAGAATTTCTTACCCAGTTCGTCAACTTTGCCGTCTACAGACTGAACCAGCACTTCATAGTCCTGCTCTTTGGTGATATTTGTGCCGTTTTTTTTACTGATTACCAAATTAAAACGGCCTGAATATATGACGCTACCAAAATGAACAATGGTATCTATACCTTCCTTGCGGTTTTTTACGTGAATCAAGTTATGGCGGATATTAAGAGAAAAAGTTCTTGATTCAATTGAATCCTCCTTTTGTGTCACTTGTACGAAAAACGGGGCTTCATCATATAATTCGACCGTTTTTAGATTTTCATCCCTGAACGTAGTAATATTAAGATTGAGCCGCCTAACAACTTTGGTCATTAAGCTTTTTGATTTAATAATATCAATTTCATTATAAGCATTGCTTGGCAGGCCTAACAGATCGGAAAAATCCATCATCGCGTCGCTGCCCATCTGTTTTCCCCCGGGTATACTGGATTGATCCTGGACAGTAATCAGACCGTTAACACTGTATGTGGGTGTACTATACAACGCATATAAAACGGCTGCCGATCCGCAAATAAATATACCTATGGCAAACAAATACCAATAATTGACAATCCGGGCAACAAATTTTTTGGCGTCAAAACTTTCTTCTTCTGCAGCGTTATTTTTGATTGGCTCGTCGCGAAATTCCATATGAAGTTATTTTATCCTGGTAAGAAGAACAATAAAAACGGTAAGAACAGAACCAATGATCGTATATGTACGTGTTTGAGCAGCATCTGTTGCAGCAGCTTTGCCTTTATCCGGTTCTACATAAATATAATCATTTTGCCTTAAATAATAATAGGGTGATGTCATAAAGTCGGTCTTTTTCAAATTGATGCGATAGGGAGTTTTAGTTCCGTCGGCATTTTCCCTAATCAAAAGCACGTTGTCGCGTTTGCCAAATACGGTAAGGTCGCCGGCCATAGTGAGGGCGTCCAAAATAGTAACCTTTTCATTTGGCATGATGTAGTTTCCGGGTTTTAAAACCTCGCCGGCAATATCCACTTTGAAATTTGCAAAGCGAACCGTAACAGACGCATTTTTGTAAAACTGGTCGGCCGCAGTAAAAATAACTTTCGACGCTTCTTTGGTCGACAGACCTGCTACCTTAACTTTACCGATGGTTGGAATATTTATATTTCCATCCCCATCTACAAGGTATCCAATTGGTGTTGAAAGAACAGGTACGGGTACCAGTGTTGGCGCGGCTGACGCAGTTTGTAAGTTATTACCGCCAAGGTTTCCGGAATTAATGATAGCCGTAGCCTGCGGATCAACAATTTGTACGTACACCGTTAATATATCATCAACTTGTATTTTGGGTTCGATATATTCAGCCGTCGGAATGTTTTTTAATCGCCCTGAATCGGGGATATCCTGGAAATATTTCGTTTTTTTAGTCGATGAGCAGGAAAAAATCGATAATGACAGAAGCAACGGAATAAACAGGCGAATAAAATTGAATAAGTATTTTTTCATTATAACTTTTTTATTGAATACAATAATAATGTTCGAGGCAAAAAGAATAATTTGGACTATTAATAAATTAATTGTGATGTTTATAAATTTACTCTGTCCAAATCCACCAATTAAGGTTTAGTTTAATGGGTTTTCAGATAGTATCAATAAAAAAGCGGCCAACTTCTGTTGCAACATAAAGCTTTATTAATGGATTATCTTCTTATTTGCGTTTTGAATACACACAGACGATCCTTTTCCGAAAGATCATCTAAAACAGTGCGATTAAAACATTTGATAAACCACTAAAAGAACTATTATTAATTACCTCAATTTTAATATCTCGCTTAGTTATTTTCGAAAGTAATAAAATTAATTTAAAAACAGACAAAATCAATGCTATCCTCAGTTAACGGAGATGTATTTCCAATAAGTATTTTCAAATAAACTCCTTTAGTTTACTTGAAATTTGTGTTGTGTTTGGATAGACTGGAACAACTGACCACCTCGTTCCGAAATAATAAACAATGAATTCCGTAACACTTTGACCATAATAATTTATTGATCAGTAATTCCGATACTTATAATTGCCTATACAGCCCGGCGCTCCGAAGCGCACGGAACAGCCTGATTAAGCCTTCCGGAATGTTCAGGTAGATCAAGTCATCGGGGGTATAATAAGTCTGAAAGATGCTGGCAAACAACGTATAAGTTGCGTGAAAATGGCAAATTACTATCGCTCTAAAAAAAGGAAAATGGATTAGGTCGAACAATGCTAAATAAGAATTTGAAAATAATCAGCCGATAATTGAAAGTGATCAGGAATTAAGAATTGCACAGCCCTAAAATAAAAAATCCTTATAATAAATTGATGGTCAATTTGGTACAAGGATTAGAGGTAGGGGGAACAGAACTCGAACCTACGTCCACCTTTAGGTGGATATGAGCCCGATGAGCTACCAACAGCTCCAAATGAAAAAAGCCTCTATACTTGCGACTAAAGACTTTTGACTTGATTTGTAGCTTGAATGGGACTCGAACCAAATTCATTAGGAAGGTAAAATCCTTAATTCCTGTGGAAAATGGTTCAGAAAGCTTCGCATAGGAAATCGAACTCCCCTTTAATCGGTTTTAATTTCTTGTGTAAATTTTTTCGAAGTTCACCGTTTAAACATATCATCAAAAGAATCAAAAAAACGAACCCTGAGACCCTGAAATATTCAAATAATTTCATTATTTTTGATACGTAAGTTCTTTCAAACTCAAACTCAAACTCAAACTCAAACAAAACAAATCAAATCAAATTATTCGGTTATCTAATTGGTTACCTCTTGATTTTCTGAAATATCAAATAATTGATAATTAAGTATATAGCTACTTGATTCGAGTCCCTTTTAGTCCAATCAAAGTAATTTGAAAATACAGTGAAATTAGCTTCCAGGTAATCCTGTACTATGGCTAATAGTTTTCCTTTGGATAACTGTGTCAGGTCTTCTTTGAGAAAGTTTACACTGGTATGATACATATAACGGCTTAAATTCGGCCTGAGACTTCTAAGCATTTTAATCTCTTGTAATCCCTTTTACGTTTGTATTCGCAAAATTGGTAGACAGTAGTTCGGCTCTCCGATTTCGATCCGGCAGAAATAGCATCTTCAGGTAGTAGTTCAAGGCTCCCATAAAACTTTTACCGATCACTTGACTGGCTATCATAAATAACAAGCCTTGCAAGTTCGCCAGTGATAAGTATCATCGTAAATTTTGCCGAACGGCTTTCGGCTTTTGGAACCTTAGGCCGCGCCATTAATTCAACAGGAAAATTAATATGGAAAATCGCTCTCAAGGCTTTGACAGTATATTGACCTCAAAGGGCTACGGGGAATCCCCTATTTAGCACCGCTTTAGCCGACTATTTTTTAACTCAAATCCCTAAGATTTGTTAGTCAAAATTCTCAAAAAAATACTGAATGAAGTGAAGTATTTCGTGCTTCGGGTGTCCCGGCGAGCAATGTCATTAAGTTAAGGGATTAATACGAAGGTTTGAAGTTAGAAAAGGTTCGATATTTGCTCTTGCTCTGTTTGTTTTTCCTGACTCGGACATACGATCTATCCCTGCGTACGGGCAATGCATCCCTAATAAAATGGCTATGAAGAATCTTTAATATGTTTCCAACGTCGTTTTCTATGAATAGCGATACAAGGTTAACCTTTAGCTTGCCCATAGATTTATTATTGTTCACTTTCATGGGGTACTTCCTGTTTGCCGAGTTTTCGTCCACCACTATCTGTGCATCTTTGATCAATACAGCGTGCAGGTTTGTGAGAAAAACTGTAGCATAAAAGTCCTGTTCGACTGATTCTACGGTTAATCCGC
>Ga0206965_10212_pt1 | contig 17971 bp, 14 predicted proteins | sample Alteio_BWOrgHeat_26_FD_152973 | JGI IMG/M metagenome (GOLD analysis project Ga0206965, IMG submission 152973) | Enriched cells from forest soil in Barre Woods Harvard Forest LTER site, Petersham, Massachusetts, United States -... | ecosystem: Environmental > Terrestrial > Soil > Temperate forest >...
ATCTTTATCACTCTGAACCCCTGTAACCCAGCATTGCACGCCAGGTGCTGTAACAGGGTTATAGCGTATGCCCACATCACTACATCGGACCGGGACATCATCCGGCGTGCCCGGTTATTAATTGACGTGGACGCGAAACGGCCCAGCCAAATTTCCGCAACTGACAGAGAACACGGCAGAGCAATCAGCACCGCGTGCGGGACGTGGGACGATCTGCGCGGCGTAGGCTTCCCCGATCCGGCGGTGTGTGACTCCGGCAACGGCGGTCATCTGATTTATCAGATTGATCTTCCGAACGACGACAAGACTACCGAACTTATTCGGCGAACGCTGAAAGGTGTTGCCCGATACTGCGCACCTGAAGATATCGACATCGACTTAACGGTGTACAATGCCGCGCGCGTCGTTAAGCTTTACGGCACGATGTCGCGGAAAGGCGACTCGACACCTGAGCGCCCGCATAGACGCTCCCGCGTGCTTGAGATCCCCAGTTCGATGCAGCCGATCAGGTGGGACGAATCGTGAACCCGCTGGAGTCAGCCGCGGCATGGTGCGACGACAGCGGAGAAGGATCACCTGCTGGTGCGGGCGGGTCGCCGTTTCAGGGAGTGTTTGATCTTGACGCCTTCCTCCTCCGCCCCGGCATAACTGTTCGAAGGCGTGGCCCATGGAATGGGGGTGAAAGGCTGGAACTCGATGTCTGCCCGTTCAACGCCGACCACACCGGTGGATGCGCGGTCATAATCCGTGGCAGCAATGGTTCTCTCGGGTTCAAGTGCCAGCACAATTCGTGCGCCGACAACGGCTGGAAAGAATTGCGGGCGCGCCTTGATCCTGACTACGGGCGGACGAATGGATCTTCCGGCGAACCTGTAACCGTTACGGAGCAGTGGCCGACGATTGTGCCATTCGCGGCGCAGCAGATAAAGCGCATTCCGGCGGACCTACTGCCGGGGCCGGTGGGAGATATGGCTAGGGCCGTAGCGATCGCGATCGAGACCCCAATCGAGATGTCCGTGATGGCCGGACTCGGTATCATCGCGGCCAGCATTGCCGGTAAGGTCGAAGTCTCCCTTTCATTCGGTTACTGCGAACCAGTGCAGATTTTTGTCGCTCCCGCTTTGCCGTCCGGCGAGAGGAAAACGGCTGTTCTCAGTGAAATGAGAGCGCCACTCGTCGAGGAGGAATCGCGGCTCATCGAGACGGCTACGCCGGCATACAAGCGCTTGCTGTCAAAACGACTGACGCAAGAGGCCATTATAAAAAAGCTCAGGGGTAAAACCGGCAGCACGAACCAGGACCGTGCGGCGATCATGCGCGAAATCGAGGAACTGGAAGCCGAACTTCCGGAAATCCCGGCGCTGCCGCAACTCTGGACTCAGGATGTCACTCCGGAGAAACTGGGCGCGCTAATGGCGGCCCAAAAAGGGCGGATAGCCAACATCTCTGATGAGGGCGGGATTTTTGACATTCTAGCAGGCCGGTACTCAAAAACTGGCAGCCCCAACTTGGACGTGTTCCTCCATGGACATTCCGGCGCACCTATGCGGGTGGACAGGATCTCCAGGCCGCCAGTAATCATCAACGCGCCGGCATTGACCGTGATCTTGACGCCGCAGCCCGACGTGCTCCGGTCGTTATCTGAGCAGAAAGCTTTCCGCGGCCAGGGACTTCTTGCCAGATTTCTCTTCGCGTTGCCGCCGTCGTCAGTCGGATACCGGACGCACGATACCCAACCCGTGTCCGCGGCCACGCGGGATGATTACCACCGTTGTATCTGCTCGCTCTTATCTCTCAACTTCGGGCAGGACGGTAAACCGTTTCGGCTTATATTGTCCCTGCCTGCGCTTCGAAGGTGGAAGGAGTTCCAACGTCATATTGAGCGCATGATGGCGGATTACGGTGAACTCCAAGACCTCCGTGACTGGGGCGGCAAACTGCCCGGCGCCATTGCCAGGGTAGCAGCCAATATCCACGGTTCGCTCCATGTTCCTGGCGTGCTACCCGCCGAGATCCAGACGGAGGTCATGGACGTCGCGCTGGCGCTGTCCGATCCGTTTATTAGTCAGACCCGGGCCGTCTTCTCCCTCATGGAAAAGCCGGACAAGGTCGCCGATGCCGAGAAACTGCTCATCTGGGTGCTCAAAGACGGTAAGCAGGAATTCGGCCAACGTGATCTCTTCCGGGCGCACTACTCCAGGTTTCATGAGATGGCGGCGATGACACCCGCTGTCCTCCTCCTGCAGGAGCACGGATACATCCGCCCAGTTCCGAAAGAGAGGAAAAAGGGTCGGCCCAGTGACATCTACGAAGTGAACCCCGCCGCGCTGGTTCCGGAACCAAAATGAGCGTGCATCGTGACCTGAGCATGGGTGAGCAACCGGTGGCAAAGATGATCGCGACTCCAGGCTTTTTGTCATTTTTGTCATTAATTTCTGAGAACGTCTAAATGCATTTTCTTGAGACCCGGGTTTTTACACTACGACCCACCAGAAGTGAAATTCCGGCTTGACAACTCGTTGAATAACAGCACATTTAACAGCTTCCTTGTAAGCCGATGTTGTGCGTACGATCTCTAAATCAGTTGCGAGGTGATTTTTGAGCCCTTACGAAATTAATGACAAAAATGACAAAACTCACCCCGGCGTAAATTCTGGAGCAAATAGAGAACCCGCCGAATCAGGAGTAAATGCCACTGAGGCGCGCGACCTTGATCGCGGGGATCTGACCCGGGCACGTTCCGTTCTGAACAGGGCCGGCGTCCGCAAACTGGAGGTGGATGGCACGACGACCATCGGAATCTGGTCCGATCTGGACGGGCCTGACATCCGCGCGGCGCTTCTGGTTCTGAATTTAGACCGACTGCCGGTGGCGTACCTGGACGGAAGCACCGTCGCTGAGCACCAAAAGGGGCGGCTTTGCGCCGGCGAGCCGGTTCCAATGGATGTCGTTACCGAGATGGAGCGACACCCCGCCGAGCCCTGGATTGTTCGCGACCGGCTGCTGAAAGCAATGGGCTGGTGTCCCAATGGTCTGGGTTGGCCCGAGTGGAAGATGGCGTCGCTGAACCGGTTCTTTGAGGCGATTGCCGATAATCCACCGGCGGGCCCGGCCCCGACTGAAGACGCAGCAGTGAAGGAGAACGGTCTTGCCGAAGCCACAACTCCGATGTTGCATAACTTAGGCATAAGTTATATAGTTGTGGAGTGACTGCTATCCGCATTCCCGATGACGTAATGGAGTATTTCAGGAAAACCGGCGCCGCTGGCGGCAAGGCGCGCGCAAAAAACCACACGAAAAAGCAGTTGAGCGAGTGGGGCAAGCTGGGCGGGCGGCCGAAGGGAAGCGGAAAGAAAAAGGCGGCACCGAAAAAGAAGGAGGAGAAAGAGTGATTGTGAAGCAGAAGGCACGGAGGGCGAAGTCCAAGGACCGGGATGGTGTTTACAAACGCAGGGGGTACTGGCACTTCGACTACAAAGACCCGCAGACTGGACGCTGGCGGGGGAAAACGACTGGACTGAAAGTTTATAACGAGGCCAAGGAATTTCGGCGGCTATTTCTTGAGTCGCTGGAGGGAAATTACGACCCCAGTAATGACCGGATGCGTTTTGTTGCCGCCGCAGATGCCTACATGCAGCATCGCGAAGTCTCCGCTGCGGCCGGCACTCTGCGGCTGGAGAAAGAACGGCTGCGCGCCGCAAAGAAGTTGATCGCCCGGATCACAGGCCCGGATCTGAAGTTGAAAGACATTGACCTGAAGATACTCCGCATGTACCAGCAGAAACGAATCGGTGACGGGGTTGGCGCCCGCACCGTCAACATGGAAGGACAGTTGCTTCGATCAATCCTGAAATATCATTCGCAGTGGAAACTGGACGGCAAATATGAGCCCCTGCCGGAGCCTGCCTCCGAAGCGGGGCGGACGCTTACGCCGGAAGAAGAAGTTCGATTGATTGATCTGGCGAAGTCCCGCCCTGAATGGGCCGTGGCATATCACGCAACCATGCTGGAGAACGAAACGGGTATGCGCGGCGTGGAGGTGCGAAACCTGCAGGTGAGAAGAATTGACCTGATCGCGGCAGAGATCCGACTGCAGAAGAGTAAGACAAAGGGCGGCGTGCGGACTGTGCCGCTCAATGCTGATGCACTGGAAGCAGCGCGGTCGCTTCTCGAAAGAGGACGGAAATTGGGAGCCGCACAACCCGACCATTACGTATTGCCCGCACTCACAACGGTCGTCGGAGAAGACGCGAAGGGTACAGTAGTAAAAATCCGCCGCTTCGATCCTACAAGGCCTACGAAGGGATGGCGCACGGCGTGGCGAAAACTCACGGTCGAGGCCGGATTAAAGGGACTTCGCGGCCACGATCTCCGGCACAACTGGATCACCAGCCATGCCGAGATCGGGACACCCCAAAGCGTCCTGGAAGCCCAGGCTGGCCATTTGTCGAAACGTATGTCTGACCACTACAAACACATCAGCGAAAAGGCAGCGCGCAAAGCATCCGATGAACTGGCACTCGTGAAAGCTGCTCAGCGCAATGAAGCCCGCGCAAAGATCGAAGAGAAACGGTTACAATCCATCGCGAAATTCGCCCAAACTATGCCCGAAGTGGCGGTCCGTTTAGAGTTGGTGCAGTGAAGATCCCAAGGTATTTCCGTACATTCTTCCGTACATTCTTCTGAAATGTTTGGTCCTACAACTGCAAACTATTGATTCAAATGGTGGGCGGTCGCGGGCTCGAACCGCGGACCCCCTGCTTGTAAGGCAGGTGCTCTAACCGACTGAGCTAACCGCCCATCCTTCGCTAGTTTAACATTGCACCGGAAAACAACACTCGCGGCGGTATAGATTGTATGAATAGCCATGCGCCTTACCCTTCGCCAGAACGCCGCCGCGCTCGTGCGTACTGGTTTTGTCGCGTCCGCACTTTGCAGCGTGGCGGCCGGGCAGATCCCGGTTAAAGACGCAACGGTCGTCTCGAAGTGCGGAAGTTGTCACGCTCGGGATGAAGCCGGCAATTTGGAACGCATTTCGTGGGAGCGCACCACTCCCGAGGGCTGGCAGGATGTCGTCAAACGCATGGTCGTCGTTCAGGGCGCGCAGTTGACCCCGGACGATGCGCGATCTATCGTGCGTTATCTCGCGACGTCCCACGGGCTTGCCCCGGAGGAAGCACAGCCGGTGATGTATGACGTGGAGCGCCGCTTCCACGAGGAAACGCTTCCTAATGACAATCTGCGAAAAACCTGCACCGGATGCCATTCCGGTGCGCGTGCGCTTTCCTGGCGCCGGTCAGCGGATGAATGGAGGAAGTTCGCGATAGCCCACGCTGCAAGCCACAAGTTCCCGGTAGAAGACGATGTGGTGGAATACCTCGCCAAAGTAGCTCCGCTCTCCACGCCAGAGTGGACGGCATGGACCAATCGGAAGTCCATCCCCATTGATGGCCGTTGGCTGCTCACGGCATCGCTCCCAGGCCGGGGAAGATTCACCGGTGAGATGCGCGTTGACTCAGCCGGCGATGGCGAGTTCAACTATACGGTCCGCCTGGTATCGGTGCGCGACGGCTCTATTTTACTGCGCTCCGGGCACAGTGCGGTTTATGGGGATTACAGTTGGCGTGGCCGGTCTCGCGGACGCGGTCAAAACGCCACCGCCCCGGACGATCCGTTGAGTGAAACGCGAGAGGTGATGTGGTTTGCCCCCGGTCGCACGCGCGCCGAGGGCCGCTGGTTCTGGGGACAATATCAGGAATTCGGGTTCAACGTCCAGATGACGCGCCCTTCGGCGAATGCAACGCTGCTGCTCGCGGAGCCGGTGGCCCTGAAGACAGGCTCGAGGGGCGCTCGTATTCGTGTGATTGGGGATAACCTGCCAGCCGAAGGCGATGTAGCCTTTGGACCCAGTGTCACTGTAACGCGACTTATTTCCCGAACGCCCGGTGAACTCATCGCCGAAGTGAATGTTGCAACGGATGCGCCGATGGGCAGGCGCGATGTCGCGATCGGACAGAATCGGCTAACTGACGGCCTCGCCGTTTATGACCGAGTGGATTACGTGAAAGTCATTCCGGATTCCGCCATGGCGGCGTTTAGCGACCCGAACGATCCGCGAGTTTACCGGCAGGGTTATCAACAGTTCGATGCCATTGGATTCTATCGGGGCGCTGATGGCAAAGCGCTGACCGATGACGATGTAGCGCTTGGGCCGGTGGATGTGACCTGGTCGATGGAAGTCTTTTATGCCTTGAAGGACAGCGATTCCGGGAAGGTCGGGCATATCAGTCAGAGCGGCCTGTTTACGCCAGCCGATATGAATCCGGAAGCGAATTTCGATGTGTGGGCTGTGGCGACCGCTCGCAACGAGGTGGATAAGAACGGCAAGCCACTCGTGGGGAAATCGTACCTTGTTGTTACGGTCCCGTGGTACACGTTCAACGGACGGCGCTTCGTGCGCAACCTGGATCGATGGGTAGATGACGGGCCGGCAACCGGCAAACAATAAGGACAAACCGAATGAGACAAGCGTTGTTCACGGCCGCGGTATTCTGCGGCGTCCTGGTGGCGCCCTTGACGGTAATGGGCCACCATGGCTACTCGGCCTTCGATAAGAACAATGAGGTCACATTCGAAGCCATGGTACTGGTGTTTCACTTTACCAATCCCCACTCGGTCATCGAATTCGAAGCGAAGACGGGCGCCGAGGTTCGAAAATGGGAGGCGGAACTGGGCAGCCGGATTCAGTTATCGCAGCACGGCTGGAAGGCCACTACCATCGAACCCGGCACCAAACTAACCATCAGCGGCTACCCCGCAAAAAATGGCTCGTCCTCTATCTGGGCCACAAAAATTCTCGATTCCAGCGGTAAGGAAATCAAAATCACACGCGAAAACTGAAGAGCTGCGCTTAGAAAATCAGCTTGAGCGCAGCCTGGTTTTGACGCCCTGGGGTTCCCGTCGCAATGGTCGATGTGATGGTGCCGAAGGTAGAACCGTCGGCAGTCAGGTTGGGCAAGCTGAAGATCGGATGATTCAGTGCGTCGAAGGATTCGAAGCGGACCTGCAGCTTGATCCTCTCTTTGAACGAGAACGCGCGGACCAATGAAATGTCCACCGTTACCAGTCCAGGCCCCTCAATCGAACCGCGGCCTTCGTTGCCGAATTGATAGAGTGCGCCAGGCTTTCCGTTAGCGATCGGAATCTGGAAGGCAGCAGTGTTAAACCATTCGGAAGGAGTATGAGGAGCATTGTCGTTCGGATTGCTCAGGAGGTTGGGGCGATCGGCTCCGGAGGAGCCAATGTTGCTGTAGGTTCCCGAGAGGACCGCGGTGAGTGGAGTACCGGTCTGCGCCTGGAATAGCGATGAGATCTGCCACCCGCCGGCTATCTTCTCCCCAATACCGGAGTTCAGCCAGCGCTTACCTTTACCGAAGGGCAGTTCGTAAACCGGGCTGATCACGAAGCGATAGCGAACGTCAAAAGTAGATAATCCGCGGCCGGTCATGTTGTCGTACTGGTTGGAGGCGAGGTTAGCACCGGCTGCGCCGGCGACATCGTCGATCGACTTACCCCAGGTAAATGCAGCCAGATAGGATAGGCCATAGGCCAACCGTTTATTTAGCTTTGCCTGCAGCGATTGGTAATGCGAGTTACCGTTAAAACCATACCAGGTAATGGTGCCCCACTGCGGATAGGGGCGTCGGGCGTTGACCTGCGCCGGAGTTCCCGGTCCCGGAGGCGCCTGATTTATGTTCTGATTCAGTTGCAGATGATTTCCGGACGAGCCGAAGTATGCAATCTCCGCTGTCATATCCTTGCTGATTTGCCGCTGAACGCCAAAGCTCCACTCATAGACTCGCGGGTTGCGGTAATTCGGATCGATGCCGGTGATCGAAAGAGAAGTAACAGCACCGGAAGCAGGGTAGGGGTTGGAGAGCAACAGGGGCTGGGCGATGCTGGAAGTGTAAGTATTGGTGACAGTATAGGGATATCCTTTGAAAATGCCGCCGATACCGTTGTTGATGTTCAGGCCGTTGTAAAACGTGCCCGCGCCGACGCGGATTACAGTTTTGCCATCGCCAGTGGGCTGCCATGCCACACCAATACGGGGAGCGTAGTCGTGCCAGTCGAAATTAAAGACGTGTGAGCCGAAAGCTATGTTTAACGGCTTGGTGGCCCCGACGCCCGGATTGGATTGGGACACCGCAAGCCCTGTGGTCGGATTGAAGCTGGTGAGCCGATTGGCCTCGTCGATCGGCGGCGTATTCATTTCCCAGCGCAGGCCGAGATTCAGGGTGAGCTTATTGTTCACCTTAAAGTCGTCCATGATATAGGCTGCGATGTTCGCGTTGCGGCCGTAGTATTTCTGCTGCGCCGGCGTGTTGCCGGAAGCGGAGGGCAGCCCTTCCAGAGCGTCAGCCAAAGCATACCCTGTGGTGGGTCCCGTATTCGTATTGCTGAAAGTGAGTGTGCCGTTGTAGTTAGTACTGGAGAAATTATTGGTGCCGAAATGCGAAAGATTGCCGCCAATCTTGATGTTGTGCCGGCCATGCGTGATAGCGACGTTGTCGTTGTAGATCCAAATCAGGTCGGCGCGGCGCTGTGAACTGTAGTTGCCGAAGCCAGCGCCGGAATTTACGTAACCCGTAATGGTTGTGATGGGAGGACCTATTACCGGAAGGTTGATCGGAACCGGCGTGGGATTGATGCCGAACTGCGACCAGAAGTTGCTCACCACTTCAGGAGTGCGGGGCTGCACCAGCATACTCACGCCAATGCGAGCCTGATTGACGATGGACGCGGAGAAGATATGGGTTTCCGCAATACCGTAAACCTGCGATCGCTGGTTCACATAGCAGCCGAAGCCGGGAAGATTTTTTGGCTGGCAAAGGGAATTGGAAGGTTCAAAGGAAGGATCGTTAAAGTAGTTCGCCGTCGCATAGCCGGAATCTTTCGAACTGAAAACGTGATCGACTTTGAGGCTGTCCTGGTTCAGGTTTTCAATGCGCGGTTGGCTATACGTAAAGTTGTTCGCAGGCGCCAGGCCTGCAGGCGTCGCAGTAGTCGGGGCCGGCAGGTAAGCCAGAAGGGCCTGGCCAATCGGGCTGATCAGGTTGGCCGGAATCTGGTTATTCGGGTAAGGCGCGCCCGTGGTTGGATCTTTCAGGTTTACAGGGATGCCGGCGAAATTTCCCTGCAGCTCTGCGGCAGTCGGAACGGTATTGAGAGAACTGAAGTTCGATGACTGACGGAGACCCTCGTAACTAAAGAAGAAGAACGTCTTGTCCTTGATGATTGGACCGCCGACAGTTCCGCCAAACTGGTTTTGTTTGAACGACGGCGTAGGACCTCTGAGGAAAAAGTTTCGGGCATCGAGCACCTGGTTGCGGAGAAACTCAAACGCAGATCCGTGGAAACCGTTCGTGCCGGACTTCGTGGTGACAATCACCTGTCCGCCCGAACCGTAGCCATACTGCGCCGAGTAAACGCCGGTCAGGATGTTGAACTCCTCAATGGCGTCAATCGACGGCCGGAAGTTGGGGGCGAACACGTCGGGGTCATTGTTGTCGAACCCATTCAGCAGAAAGTTGTTGGAAGTTTCGGCGTTACCGGCCACATTAAAGCCGCCGCGAAAGCTGAGCGAAGAGCCCTGTGTAGGCGGCATCACATTGGGCGTGAGTTGCGCCAGCGACCACATTTGGCGGCCGTTCAGCGGCATTTCGACAACTTTGGTGTTGTCGACCACCGTGCCAACTTCAGCGGTATCGGTATTGATACTTTCTGTATTAGCGGAAACGGTGATGTTTTCCGATACGTTGCCGATCTCCAGAGTGACATTGACGGTCTGGCTTTGCGCAACACCAAGAATGATGTTGGTTTGCGTCGTCGTCTTGAAACCGGTTGCCGAAACTTCCAGATCGTAGCCGCCGGCAGCGAGGAATGAGAACGAGTAGAGACCCGACTGATTCGTTTCGGCAGTACGAACTGAACCCTGCCCTCGGCTGGTCAGTTTTACGTTCGCGTTGGAAAGGACCGCGCCGGTTGAATCCTGCACAGTTCCGGACAATGATGCTTCGTTCTGCGCCAGTGCAGGAACTGCAAGCGCTATGAAAAATAATACGAGCGAAAGGCCTTTAAATTTCATTTTCAGAACCCCTAAAATTATCCGATAAGGACTTGGTCGAGCGAATGGACCCCACTGGTGTAAGTTGGCGCAAATAACCACTGCGTGGTTACGGCAAATGGAGCCTGGATTTCAAATTTACAACAATCCTGCGAAAGCCCGGAAAACAATCCACAGTTTGGCGCTCGTCGGCAGCGACATGCGTTGCCTCAGCACCTCGGTTGGTGTCTCGGCGATGCGTTCGAGCAGACCTCGATAAATGGCAATCAGCGCCCACAGCGAATTTTTTGCTTCGGGATCGACCAATTCGAGCAGAGGCTGCGACTGATTGTAATAGCTGGCCGCGCGGTCGATCTGGAAATCCATGAACGCGGCGAACCGGTCGCTGCGTCCGCCACTCTTCAGGTCACCCTCACTGAGGCGGAAGCGTACAAGTTCGTCTTCCGGCAGATAGACGCGGCCCAGCGCGGCATCCTCTTTGATGTCGCGCAGGATGTTGGTGAGTTGGAACGCGATGCCGCACTTTTCGGCGAGCGGGAGAGCTTCCGGCGAGCGGAACCCAAAGATATGAACCGTTACCAGACCCACCACCGATGCCACGCGGTAGCAGTAGGCGTACAGTTCCTCGAAATTGCGAATCACCCGCGGCTCAAGGTCGGAGGCCACGCCATCAATCATGTCGCGAAAATATTCGTGTGGGATTTTGTAACGCGTGACCGTATCCAGAAACGCGGGCCAGATCGCGTTGTCCGCCGGTTTGCCGGCAAGCGCCGATTCCATGTCCCGCCGCCAGCCTTCGATCGCCGCCCGATTGGCGCCGGGCTCATCGCTGAGATCGTCGCAATAACGCATGAAGGCGTACATGGCGCACATCGCGTTGCGGCGGTCTTCGTCGAGAAGAACAAACGAGTAATAGAAATTCTTCGCGCGTTCTTTTGCGACTTTACGGCAATGCGCGTACGACTCGGAGAGCGAAATCATTTACGCGGCACGGCGGAACACGGCGCGGGCAGCAGCCTGGAACAACAGACCAACGCGTTCCACTTTCGAAATCGCCGGGCGCTGCGCGAGAACGTTGTAGTCCAGGCTTTCGATTTTCTCCAGCACGCGCATGCCGCCAAGGCTAAACAATTCCAGGTCGATGGAGAGACGAAGATCGACGGTTCGCGCGAGCGGCAGTCCAGTTCGAAAAAGCTCACCGGCGCGCGCCACCGCTTCGCGCATCACTTCGCGAAATCGATCGTCAAACTTGCGCGCGAAGAGTTCTTCCTGCGTATAACCGTTGCGGGCAAGAAGATCGAGCGGCAAATAGATTCGGTCTTTCTTCAAATCGACCGTAACGTCCTGCCAGAAGTTAGCGAGCTGCAACGCAGTGCACGTAGCATCGGAAAGGCGTTGGCGTTCGGCGTCGGAATAGCCGCACAAATAGAGCACCAGACGGCCCACCGGATTTGCGGAATAGACACAGTAATCCAGTACGCCAGCCCAATCGGCATAACGGGTAACTGTCTGGTCCTGAATAAAGGCGCGAATTAAATCGGCGAAGGGCTTCCTCGGGATGCCGTATTTTTGCGCGGTCCCGGCGAGTGCGACGAAGACCGGATGACTGGCTTCGCCGCTGTACATCCGGTCCAATTCTCCGCGCCACCAGTCCAGCAGGCGAAGACTTTCCTGGGTATCGCCGATTTCGTCGCCAAGATCGTCAGCCCAGCGGCAGAAGGAATAGACGTTATAGAAATCCTGGTGCAGCCGTTTCGGCAGCAGGAAGCTCACCACGTGAAAGTTTTCGTAATGATGCGTGGCGAGCCACCGCGTGTAGGACTCCGCTTCGGCAAGGCTCCACACGCGAATCAACGCCGCTGGCGTCGCGACAAAGTCTTTAGGCTGAAGCGCAAAGGGAACTACGGCCGTCGTCACCATAAAAACTTATAACGGTCAGGGAATAATCGCGGTCTTTAATGCGCTGGAGCCTTCCGCCAAACGGAAAAGCACCCGCGATAACTCACTGAGGTTTTCTTCAGCTTCCACAAAGTCGCGCGCGGTGATACCGCCTGAAGCGATGATGTCGAGCGCCTCCCGCATCGCGGCGGGCGTGTGATGGAAGCTGGCCTTGCAGGTGAGTTCCGAGTAGTGCAGCAGGTTCGTATCCAGCTCAACATTCGTGCCGCTGGGAGGGCCGCCGAAGAAATTGACAGTACCGCCGCGCCGCAGCATTTCCACGCCCCACTTCCAGGTCTCGGGCTTGCCAACGGCTTCGATCACAATATCGGCTCCGTGTCCGCCGGAAAGTTCGCGCACCGCGGCGACCGGATTGGCAACTTCCTCGGTGACGACAACCCGATCAGCGCCGAGCCGCATGGCTTTTTCCGCTCTTTCACGGCGCCGGGCAACCGCAATCACGCGAGCCCCGCGCAGTTTCGCGAGGCGAATAAACATCGACCCAATGGGTCCGATGCCGATCACCGCAACCGTATCGCCGGCCCGCATATCGGTATCTTCAGCGCCTTTCACCACGCAGGAAAGCGGCTCAGCCAGCGCCGCATCGCGATAGTCGAGGTGCGGCGGTATCAGAAACGTGTTCAGCTTGACAATGCGTCCCGGAATTCTGATGTATTCGGCGTACGCGCCGTTGTTGAACAGCAGATCCTCACAGAGATTCAAACGTCCGCGGCGGCAGTAAAAACATTGCAGGCAGGGGGCGGAGTTGGCGGCGACCACACGATTGCCAATCTCAAAACCCTTCACCTTGTCGCCCACCATGACGACATCGCCCGCCATTTCATGCCCAAACAATGCCGGCGGCGAGATCATTTTGGCGTGATAACCACGCCGAAAAACCTTAATATCCGTACCGCAGGTGAGGGCGGTCCGGACGCGTACCAACAGGTCCTCGGGGCCGATTTCCGGCACCGGGACCCGCTCAACCTGCACATGCTCCTTGCCGTACAGGACGGCTGCGAGCATTGTCTCGTTCAAGCCTGAACTTGCTGATGGCACTCTGTTTACCGTTACTCCTGGGGACGGACAACTATCTTTAATGGCGATTCCATCGGAAAATCACCGGGATTTGTTGCCAATTTAAACGCAAGCTCAATCTTATCAAGAGGTACCGTGTGCGAAACGAGCAGATGAAGCGGCAGGTCCCCGCTAAAAACCAGGCGCGCCGATTCGGCCTGCAGATCCACCGAAGCGCTGTAGGACCCCAGCAGCAAACGTTCGCCGACGCAGATCGCAGCGCCGGAAAGTTCGATCCGCTCCTTGTCGGACGTTTGCGCGAAAAGCATGATTTTCGCTCCAGGCCGCGTACAGCGGATGGCTTCTTCCACCAGACCAGGGACATTGGTTGCCACAAAGACCATGTCGGCACCGCGGCCCGCAGTTAAGTCTTTTAGCTTCTCCGCAATATTATTGGTGCGCGGATCGAGGGCGAAATGCGCCCCGCATTGCCGGGATAAATCGAGCCGGCGCTCCAGCGTATCGGTCGTGACGATGGCGCAGCCTCGCAGCTTTAACAGCATCGTAAAGATAAGTCCGATCGGTCCCTGGCCCTGTACTAGTACAACGTCACCGGGTTGGGGATCGCACTGGTGAATGGCTTTAACGCAGGTATTGACCGGCTCGACGAAAGCCGCAGTGTCGAAAGGCACGCCCTCGGGAATTTTTTCTACCCCGCGATCCACGATCCAGTCCATCACGCGGACATACTGCGCAAACCCGCCGCCCGCCGGTTCGAATCCGGCTGTGACGCCGACTTTCTTGTACACCGGACACTGCGCGTAGAGCTTTCGCTCGCAGTAGAAGCAGTTGCCGCAGGGAATGTGATGGAAGACGATGACCCGATCGCCCGGGGCGAACTTCGAAACCTTCGCGCCAACCTTCGCGACCACACCCGCCGTCTCATGACCGTAAATGCGGGGCGGCGTGAGAAGGTTGTATTCGATTTTCTTCAGATCCGTATGGCAGACTCCGCATGCTTCCACGCGGATCAGAATCTCTCCGTCGCCGATAGCAGGAGTATCCACCTCATCGACGGATACAACGCTCGACCCGCGATACACGGCGGCGCGCATGCGTGCAGGCGTTTCAGAATTCACAGCAGGCAAGATATTCTCCAAGGTTTTTGGCGGCAATAGAAGCACGGCCCGCCAGCCGGATCAATTCTCCCATTCGGCTGGGGCTCAGCATGGCGCGACGGACCAGGCGGCCCGTATTGAACCGGCCATCCGGCATCAGACACGCATTGAAGTCGTTCACAAAAGTTTCATTTGCCAGGTCGCTGACAGCACGAATGCAATAAAACGCAGCCCCTGCCTCTTCCGATGCCCGCGCAACGCCGGAAGCTTCCATATCGACGGCAAGGCTTCCCTGAGCGCGCAATTCGCTTTTCTCACGAGCAGTAGATACGATTCGGGCGGCAGTTTGCAGCGGACCATTCCCGGTCCTGCATGGGGCAGGCGCTGCCGCCTGCCATCGTCGACTCCCGTTCCGCACTTCTGAGGCCACGAAGATATCGCCGATCTGAAGACTCGCATCCAACCCGCCGCAAAATCCAATGCTGCATACGACCGGCGCCGGTGCCACGGTCACCGCAATCCGGGCCCGTTCCACTCCGGCGCCATTGGCGATGACAACACACTTGCGCCCATTCCACTTCCCTGCCCGCGACCAATGAACCGGCAGATGTGCATCCGCCGCATCCGTCCAATGGCGCAGAAAGGGTTCGCACTCCCGAGGCTCGGCAGCGACAAACAACAGGTCGAAGTTCATGCGCGCCCTTCGAACCAGGTAACTGCGGCATCGAGCGCAAGGCGCGCTGGTCTTGGAGCAAAGCCAAGCTCCGCTGTTGCTTTCGCATGCGATACCCACATTTTCTTCTTCGCCATGCGCACCGCTTCCAAAGGTGCCCGCGGCGGCGTCCCGGTAATCTGAGCCAATGCGGTCGTGATCACACCCGCGGTCCACGCTACAAAATACGGCAGTTCCACGGTGGGGGCTTTGCGTCCCGTGATGGACGCCAGCGTCCCGAGAATGCCTTTCAACGTGAGGTTCTCCGAACCCAGTATGTAGCGTTCGCCGGCGCGCCCGCGCTCCCACGCCAGCAGATGGCCCTGAGCCACATCCCGCACATCCACCACGTTCAGGCCGGTGTCGATGAACGCTGGGATCTTCCCCTTGAGAAAATCGTCGACAATCTGCCCGGTCGGCGTTGGCTTGAAATCATGATCGCCCATCGGCGCCGTAGGGTTGGTGATAACAACCGGGAAACCGCTCGCCGCGAATTCCAGCGCCGCCTGTTCCGCGAGGAACTTGGAACGCTTGTACGCGCCCTGCATTTCTTCGAGCCCGGCGGGCGAGCGTTCATCGCCAATCGCGCCGTTATGCATGCCAATGCATCCTACTGTGCTGGTATAAACGAACCGCTCCACACCCGCCTCGCGCGCGGCTTCGAGCATGTTGCGCGTGCCCTGGACGTTGGACGCGTACAGATCGTCCGTATTCTTCGACCAAAGACGGTAATCGGCAGCAATGTGAAAAACTGAGCCGCAGCCGGTAACCGCAGCGCGCAACGATTCTTTGTCACGCAGATCACCGGCGGCGCGCTCAACATCCAGCTCCGGAATCCGGCTGGCGGGCCGACACAGCGCTCGCACAGGAATTCCCCGCTCCCGCAGGAGCCGCGCAACATGCCAGCCCACGAAACCGGACGCGCCGGTAACCAAAACCGGCTTCAAATCTGTTCGGCCTGCTTCTTCACGAAAGTGGCCAAAGCCAGCAGGGGGAAGTACAACCGGTAGTAGTGGTAATTCAGATAGAACACCTTGGGAAAACCGGTGCCGGTGGCCAGTTCCTCATCCCATGAGCCGTCCTCGTTCTGGGAGGAGAGCAGATAGTCGATGCCGTGCATCACGCTGCTGCTGTGCGAGTCGCCGCCGGCCATCAAACCCATCAGCGCCCACGCCGTTTGTGATGGTGTGCTGCGTGTCGGTGTGAAGCTCCCATTGTCATAGCTGGCGCAGCTCTCGCCCCAGCCGCCATCGGAATTCTGAACGGACCGAAGCCACTCGTTGGCGCGCTGAATGTAGTACTCGTGGTCATCTTCCTTCATCGCCGCCAGACCCCGCAGCGCGAAACAGGTGCCATAGATGTAAGCGACGCCCCAACGGCCGTACCAACTGCCATCCGTCTGCTGGGTCTCAATCAGGTAATCAATCGCGCGGCGACACGCGGGATAGTTGCGATCGAACCCGTTGGCCGCCAGCGCCTCCAGCGTGCGTCCGGTGATATCGGCGCAAGTGGGGTCCAGCATCGCGTTGTGGTCCGCGAACGGAACATGAGTGAGAATCTCCCAGTTGTTATCGACGTCGAAAGCAGCCCATCCGCCATCCTTCGACTGCATCGCCAGCAGCCACCGGATGGCACGGTCTGAGACTTCCTTCTGGCGGCGCTGGTCGGTCGCACGCAGATGCGGCATTGCCAGCATCACCATCGCCGTATCGTCGATATCGGGATACCAGTCGTTGCGGAATTCAAAGGCCCAGCCGGAAGGTTCGGTATCGGGCCGCTTCACGGACCAGTCGCCTTTACGACGGATTTCCAAATCGAGCAGCCAGTCCACAGCTTTTGTGAGCGCGGCGTTGCACGCTTTACTTTCGATACCGGCTTCGCCCAAAGCATAACCGCCGATCGCCGTGTCCCAAACCGGAGAGAAGCAGGGCTGGAAGAACATGGTCTCGCCGTCATCCACCATCAGATGTTCGAACTGGCGAATGGCTTCCACCATCACTGGATGGTCTTTGGCATAACCCAACACATCCAGCGCCATGATCGAATACTGCATGGGCGGGTAGATTGCGCCCAGGCCATCGGAGTGCTTCATGCGCTCCAGCATCCAGTGTTCGCACTTGCGTATTGCCGCTTTGCGGGTGCGGCCGTGGCCGAATTTTTCCCAGAGCTTCAGAATGCGGTCGGTTTGCAGAAACGTTTTGCGCCAGCTGAGGAACTCTTCGTTGCTCTCCATGGCACGTGCGCCCGGCACTTCCAGCTCATCCAGGTTAAAACCACGCGGGACGGGACGTTTGGGGTTACTGGAGTGGACGATCGCCAGCGAAATAACAATCGCGCGCGTCCAGGATGACATCTGGTAAAGCACCTTGCCCGGAAGCAGCATGATTTCCGGCGGAATGCTGGGCGTCAGTTCGCGCGGGTAGAGATCAAAGAGGCTGAGGTTGACTTTGGTGTAACTGTTCGCTGCATGGATTCCGCCAAGGGCAAGAATTCTGTTACGCAGCCGCGTTAAAGCGTCGCAGGCCGGATCGACGCCTGCAACCTTCAGAGCGAAATACGCTTTCACCGAAGCGCTGATTTCGCTGGGCCCATCCACATAGATGTTGAATCCACCATCCGGCAGCTGACGCGAAAGAATTCGTTCTACCGCGCGCTGTATCTGCGGACGGTTCGGAGGATTCCAAACGCCATTGATGGGCGCGTGCAGCCAGATCTGCAGCAGGATGTAATCCGATTCCAGCGTGGTGTCCGCCGTCAGCAGGGCGCACCAGTAGCCATCGGCATTCTGCAGCCCGAGCAAATGGTCCGCGGCACACCGGATTTTTTTGTGCGCGGCGGCGAGCAGGGTCTCGTTCGCTTGCAGCGTGGGGCTCATCCGTGTAGGGCAACCGCCGAGATATTGTGCAAACGGCTTGCGCTGGCCAGTTCCGCGGGCAGCGAGAAGCGGACATCTTCCTCTACCATTTCCACTTCTTCCAGTTGGTTATACCCGTGCGCGCGAAGGGCCCCCACAATCTCTTCCACCAGATGATCGGGAGCCGAAGCACCGGCAGTCAGACC
>Ga0206965_10213_pt1 | contig 17954 bp, 3 predicted proteins | sample Alteio_BWOrgHeat_26_FD_152973 | JGI IMG/M metagenome (GOLD analysis project Ga0206965, IMG submission 152973) | Enriched cells from forest soil in Barre Woods Harvard Forest LTER site, Petersham, Massachusetts, United States -... | ecosystem: Environmental > Terrestrial > Soil > Temperate forest >...
AACATCGTACAGCTGTGGAACAGCCGCAATTTCAGTCATGTTTAAACCATATGTACCATAAGCCTTCGCCGTCACAAATAGTGGAATTATTTGCTGCTGTAATTTCGGTAAGGGCATTTTATTGATAGCCAGCTGAATGCTGTCGGATGAAAAACTGCTGATGCTTACCTGGCCATTTCCCGGCCTGTATGGGGCATCCTCATCACCTACAAATTTCGATGAAGCGCTTGAATTAAAACCGATATAAATGTCATCCGTATTTATCGTATCCTTCACCATCTGTAAACGGAGATGCTGATCAATATTTGTATTGTTTAAAGCCGCCAGGTCGCCCCTTGTCGTCATAAATAAATTCAGGCCGGTATTTTGCGCGGTGGTTTTAGCTGTTTCATTAAATATCAGCTGCGGATTTGAACTGCTTGTAGCTAATACGAAAAACCCTTGTCCGCTTACTATCGTTCGGGTACCGTGATTGGTGTAAATACCGCCTTTTTGGTAAACATCATAATTATTGGTAACATCATTAAGCTCATAAACCGTTATTCCTACGTTGCTTGCGTAAATGCCGGTGGTTGATGAGGTGGTATTATACGACTCCCAGTCAATTGAACTTGCATAAGGATTACCCACAAAATTGAACCCTCGTACTGTGTAATTTGTTCCTGTTCCTGAACCTGTGTACCCAAGGTAAGGAGATGCTGGGGTATACCAGTCGCTAACAATCACCTGGCCCTGGTTAAGCGTGCCTGTGGTAGCAGTTGTAACAGTTACCGGGGTATAACCGGGTGTGGTTTCTGTAGTTAAAGAAGCGGACGCCTTATTTCCTCTGAAGAAGTATAAAAAGCCATTACCTGCCGGGATATTAAAGGTGCCTGAACTGCTTGCGCCTGTTAAACTATAATTGTAAGAAGGTGAATTATTTATAGCACTAATACCCCAGAAATTGCCGCTTGTAAAGGTTAAGTTACTTGGCGTTTGGTCTTCCCTGTATAAATAAAGTGTTGGATTACCTGTTTTGTCAAAACCGCCCCCTGAGGCACCTGTAAGGACAATACTACTTTGTAAATAGTTAATGCTGCAAACATTAAGCGAACCAACAGTAGCCGCGTAAACTGGGGATGACCCGAGGCGGTAGCCGCGGTACCCTGCCCCGCCGGTTATATATCGCTGCACTTTTACATTGCCTGTAATACTTGGGCCAGCAGGTATTGCTGCTACGGATGCGGAAGATGTAGCAGCTGAATTTAAAGTCAGCAAGCCATTTGCATTCAAAATGGTTGAAGTGCTGTTCCCGCTCATGGTTAAAACGCCGGTATTGGTTATATAAAAAGAACCGCTGGCCATTGTTTTTGTTCCGGCGCCGCTAAATGTAACTTTACTAAAGCCTGTTCCGTTGCCGGCACCACCGGCTAAAGTTTGGGTTGTTCCGTTAAAATTTACTTGTGTGCTAAAAAGGCTTACATAGTCACCTGCATCATTGACCAATGTATTAGTAAAATCGCCGGCTATATTGAGGTTGCCGCTGCTGGCCGTTTTAATACCGGTCCCTGAAAACTTAATATTCTGATAGGTTACTCCGGATGATAAACCTGTTATGCTCTTGCTGTTGTAAACAGTTTGAGCGGCACCTGAATATTCAATCGTGGCCCCAGCATTATTAAAGGATACAACATTGGTACCCGCAGATGACAGGCCGGATAAAGCCGTGGTATTAGCAAGCTGTAATGTAGCAGCAGAGGCTGGCACTACTGCAAATGTAGAAGTGCCTAAAGATGTATTGGATGTTTTAACTACCCCCGTGAGATTTGTAATGCCGCCTGTAACATTAAATGCAGCGTTGTATGCAACTGACCCATTATCAGATGATTTTAACGATACATTTCCCGAAATATTTAAGTTACTGACAGATGAAGCTATTGTTGCAGTATAAGAACTGCTAAGAGCAGTATTTGCTTTAACAAGTACGCTATCTGCGGTTAACGTGCCCGCACCCGAAAGTGTACAGGTATAACCAAGCCCGGCGCTGGCGTCGCTTTGATAAGTTATTGGCCCTAAAACGTTTAAAGTTGCACCTGTATTTACCACAACCCCCGGCGCCTGGCTGCCAACGTTGCCGAAAGATATAGCGCCCACATTTACAGTGCCCGATGCTGTTAGCACATTGGGGAAATAGTTAAACGTGCGGTTGACCCCTATAATTGCCGTGTTTGAGCTTGTTGGCACCACGCCGCTGATCCAGTTGGAAGCGGTATTCCAATCCGTACTGGTAACACCCACCCAGTCATAGGCCGTTACGCATGACAGCGTTTCGGTAGTAGAACCGCTGCCGGTAATATTGTACGCGGTAATGGTATAAGTAGTGGTAGCAAACGAAGAAGTGGGTGTGCCGCTGATCTGCCCGGTTGTTGTGCTGAAGCTTAACCCCGGTGGTAAGGGCGCGCTGATGTGGTAACCGCCCAGAGACAAGTACTCTTTAACTGTATTGTTCGTAAAATCCGAAACATATAAATTCCCCTGCGAATCGGCTGTAAAACCCTCCACATCGTTAAAGCCGGTTAGCGTATTTAACAGAACGCCTGTGTTGCTGTAAATTTTTACTTCATTATTGTGTGAATCGGCAACAAATACGTTTCCTGATGCATCGACGGATATTGCCAGTGGGTCGCTATAACCACTGCTGAATGTGCCCAGGTATGTTCCAGCAGAATTGTAATAGGTTACATAGCCCTGGTTGGTGCCGGTTAGATTGTTTGCGCGGTTTAGTACATAAATATTACCTGAAGCCTGATCAATGGCTACACCATCTGATTCATTCATCTGGGTGTTCGAGAGCGTTTGCAACAGGGTGCCGGAAGTATTGTATTTAGTTACAGAACTTGTATATGGCGAAGTGTATACATAGGTCGCGATATAGAGATTATTTGATGCGTCAATACTAATGCCAAGCGGGTGGCTTAAACCTGTGATGATGGTTGACTGATAAACACCAGCCGAGTTAAATTTATAAACAGAACCGCTGCCTGTATCTTCTACATAAGCATTGCCTGCCGAATCAAAAACGATCCCTTCGGGATTACTCATGATAACACCGGTCCCAAAAGTACCTAAATAAGTATGGCTTGAGCTCCACCTGCTTACGGTTTGATTATTCCAGTTAGCAACGTAGATGTTGCCGGAAGCATCGATAGTCATTAAACTTGGTCCGCTTAAAGTTGCGCCGGTCAGCGTGGTGCCTGTTGAAGAATAAGAATAACCTACAACTGCACCGCCTGTATTTGTGGGCGTTAAAGTAGTCATGGTAGCCCCCACTGTTAAAACGTCGGTTGAAGGCGTATAGCTGATTATTGGTGCTGCGGGGCTAACGGTTATAATTAAATTAGTATTGCTTGAACCGGAACTGTTCGTAGCTGTAATAGTAAAAGTAGTGGTTGGGAAAACTACGGTAGGCGTGCCTGAAATTACGCCGGTTGATGTACTGAATGATAAACCTGTTGGCAAAGTGCCGCCGCTTATTGAAAAACTTGATGCAACACCACCGGTATTGGTTGGTGATGCCGGCGTTATCGTGCTTCCAACAGAATAAGTTACCGTTCCAGGCGAATAGGTAATAGCCGGAGCAAGCGAATTAACGGTAATGTTTACTGTAGTTGTTGCGCTGCCTTTAGCGTTGGTGGCAGTAATAGTATAAGTTGTAGCTGAGGAAGTAACAGTTGGGGTGCCTGATATAACCCCGGTTGAAGTGTTGAACGACAAGCCTGCAGGTAACGCAGTATTGATTGAATAACTTGTAGCTGCCCCGCCTGTGTTTGTTGGCGTTAAAGCAGTAATAGCTGTTCCTTTTGTATATACGTTTGTTGACGGCGAGTAGCTGATCACAGGTAATTGCGGAAGAACCGTTAATGTAACCGTAGTGCTGCCGCTGCCTGCTGTATTGGTAGCCGTTATGGTATAAATTGTCGCAGTGGATGAAGCTGTAGGCGTTCCGGAAATGACGCCCGTTGTCGTATTAAAGGACAGGCCTGCCGGTAATGTTGTGCCTATGGAGTAACTAACGACGGCGCCACCTGTATTCGTGGGCGTTAACGAAGTTATTGCTGTTCCGACGGTGTACGTGTTTGTTGAAGGTGAATAACTGATAGCCGGCGGCGTTGGAACAACACAGGATATAGTAACAGTGGTTGTACTTGTACCACCGTCATTACTTCCTGATATGGTATAAACCGTTGCTGCCGATGCTGCTGTTGGCGTACCTGAAATAATCCCTGTATAAGTGTCAAAAGATAAGCCTGCCGGTAGTGTGGGACCCACTGTATAAAGCGTATCTGTACCACCTGTATTCGTTGGTGTTAGTGGTGTTATAGCCGTACCAACGGTATAAACGTTGGTCGATGGCGAATAGCTGATATTTGGCGGATATGGTGTAACTGTTATTGTTATGGTTGCACTTGCGCTTCCTCCGGCGTTAGTGGCTGTAATTGTATAGGTGGTTGCAGTAGAAGGAACTGTCGGCGTACCGGTAATTTTTCCTGTTGTGGTGCTAAACGCCATGCCGGTGGGCAATGTTATATCTATTGAATAACTGGTGATCGCGCCGCCTGTATTTGTCGGTGTTATGGCAGGGGCTATGGTCGCTCCTTCAGCAATAACCTGCGATGCCGGCGAAAAATAAATGTTAGGCAGTTGTGGTAAAACAGTTAAATTAACAGTAGTACTGCCACTCCCTCCGCTATTGGTTGCAGTGATAGTATAGGTTGTAGCTGATGACGTTGCTGTTGGAGTACCGGATATAATACCTGTAGTTGTGTCAAAAGATAAACCTGCTGGTAAGCCGGGACTAATTGAATAACTTGCAATTACACCACCGGTATTTGTTGGCGTTAATGATGTTATTGCAGTTGCAACATTATAAGTATTTGTTGACGGGGTATAACTGATAGCCGGCGGCACTAGATTTACGGATATTGTAATGCTGGTATTTGCGGTGATACCTCCTGCATAAGTAGCTGTTATAGTATACGCTGTAGCCGCTGATACCGTTGTAGGCGTTCCTGTTATTTGTCCGTTGGTAGTATTAAGTGATAAACCTGCGGGTAACGCCCCGGAAAAACTTACAACGGTGCCAGTAACAGTCGGTGTTAAAGTTGAAATAGCAACCGTTGTTTGAAAAGAAAATGGCGAACCGGTATAGCTAATGGCGGGTGCCAACACCGTGATATTTATGCTGGCTGTAGCGGTAACACTACCACCGTATGTTGCAGTAATGGTATAGCTGGCAGCTGCGGCGGTAGCAGTAGGTGTACCTGAAATGATACCGGTTGTTGGACTGATTGCCAAGCCGGTGGGCAATGCCGGGCTTATAGCATATCCCGTAGGGCTATTGGTAGCCGTCGGTGAAAGAGATGTGATGGTAGTGCCGGCATAATATGTAAAAGGCGACCCTGTATAGCTTAAGGTTTGTGCCAATACCGTAATGTTTACGGTTGTTGTTGCGGTTATAGCCCCAGCATAAGTTGCTGTGATGGTATAATTGGCGGCTGAAGCAGTAGCTGTTGCCGTTCCCGAAATTACTCCTGTAGTGGGGCCGATTGATAAGCCTGCTGGTAACGCCGGACTCACTGCATAACCAGTAGGCGCGCCTGTTGCCGTGGGCGTTAAAGATGTTATTGCAGTACCTGCATAATAACTAAATGGCGAACCTGTATAGCTGATATTCTGCCTGGTTACTGTTATAGTATATGTTTCTGTAGTGTTCAGGAAAGCAGTGACAACTATGGTGATTGTATTTGCACCTGCACTCAATGCTATCGCCCCGGATGTTGCGCCACTGGCAACGGTAACACCATTTATTTTTATAGTGGAGCCACCAATTGTTTGCACCGGTGTAAAAGTAATTGAAGCAGTTGAACTGCTTTCGGAAATCGTATAGCTGTAGGTGCCACTTGCAAATGTCGGCGAAAGTGCGCCTGCACTTACTGCCAGGGAATTAAGGTTGGCATTTGCTGCCATCACCATTGTTGATGACAGTAACAGAAAAAGAAATATTACAGATAAAAATAAACTTTTCTTCATAATGCCATATTTTGAAATGCCCACTTACAATTAACAGGCCAAAGCTCTGGTTGGCTTGTGCAGGATATATATCCCCTGTTTGAATTCCATTTTTGGGAATTTTCTATGGCGTTATTCCTGAAATTAAAAAAAATTATTTGAGAGAGATTTTGTTTGTTTTTTTGTTGCGTAACGTGAATTCCGATAATACGTTCATCGCCCAGCTGTTTTAAGGCTATTTTCCCGGAGAAATAATAATGGTCTATGCGAGTGGCCATAATTGTTTTTTGATCGTTTAGTTTTCCTTTTCAAATGCCATATCAGGAGCACGAGATGGGCCACTACCCGATCGTTTTAAATTAACAGGTTGTGAATTTTTAATTTTTTTTAAGCCCTTTCAATAATTAAGACAAATCGCATTTAAAACAATTAATCATGATCAGGTGAGGACTTTTACGAAGTAATAAATATAATTGTTACGACATGTGGTTTATTTTTAAACATATAAACAACTATTCGTAATTATTTTGGCAATATTGGTTGTTATATAATGCAATATCGATCGTATTTCCTTAAAAGGCTAATCTAAGTGCGTCCGGGTTAGATGGCTATTTCATGCGTGAGCACAAATATTATCGACGAACAATATTTATGATATTAAGAAAAAAAATATTCTGAAACGAACTTTCACAATAAACGCTATTTTTTTTAAAGCTTTTTTATTACCCCCTGATGAATCTGTTGTTTTAATTAGTTAAGAGTCGAAATATAAAACCATAGCACAATAATTATCAAATTGCCTTAATTTACGTCAGGGAACAGAACTAATTAACCAATAGTATTTATTATTTTGCAGTGGTTATTACTAACATATTAACACAGGTTGTGATATATGACAATAATTAATATCTATTTGAAAAACAGTGATTTATTAGCAGAGTTTAATTATTTCTTTGTATACAAAAAACAGAGCTTTAATTTTTTTAGAGAAAATTATTAACTATTGAATTGTGTTTGGTTAATGATAAAATGTTGGTCTTATAATTCACAATTTTTAACGGCCTTGTAATGCATTTGCAATTTTAGGGTCTGCAGCTATATCGGGCGCTGCTTTTATCTTAACTTCGTATATAATTACTATGAATTTAAAAAGAATAACATTTGGCAATGGTTGCTTCTGGTGCACCGAAGCGATTTTTGAAAGTTTAAAAGGTGTTAAAAAAGTAACATCAGGCTATATGGGCGGGCGCACTGAAGACCCTTCATATAAGGAGGTTTGTACAGGAAAAACCGGACACGCGGAAGTGATCGACCTGGAATATGACCCGGAAGAAATTACGTTCGAAGAATTATTGCTTGTGTTTTTTAAAACACACGACCCAACAACGCTTAACCGCCAGGGAAACGATGTGGGTACTCAATACAGGTCGGCTATATTTTACTATGATGATGAGCAAAAGCAGCAGGCCGAAGCGATGATAAAAAGGCTTACCGATGAAAAGGTTTATAATAAACCCATAGTTACCGAAATTACTCCCGCTTCAAAGTTTTATAAAGCTGAAGATTATCATCAGAATTATTTTACCAGCAATCCTCACAACCCCTATTGCTCGGTAGTAATACAGCCCAAACTCAATAAGTTTGCAAAAGAATTTACAGAAAAAATTAAACCAGAACTACTGTAGGTTATTACCTGTTTTATCGAAATAGGTCGCAAAGCCATTGCTCACCGGTAATTTGCAGCATTTATCAAATCATAATTTAATAAATGTTGCCTGTCCTACTTTACTGTTGTCTTTTGTATTGGTTACATTGATAACATAAGTTCCGGGCATTAACGCACTAATGTCAGTTTGCCAGGTTTGCTGGCTGGTTGTAGTTTTAACTACAATGGCTCCTAAAATATTGGCTATCTGGATCTCATAAGTTGTTGTTGACAATTCCGAAACATTCGAAGTAAATCCGGGGGCTATCGCTAAATTAACAATGTTATATGCAGGGTTTGGGTAAACAACAACTCCTGTTTTAACCAGGCTTGTTGTATTCCCGTACATCAAAGTTACAATATTTGAGTAGGAGATAGTTCCGTTAAGATCAACTATCTGCAGGCGATACATGTTTGCGCCTTTTACGGGGCTTTTGTCCAGATAACTGTAGGTGCCGAGATCATTTGATGCAGTTCCTCCCAAAACAGTATACGTCTTGCCACCGTCGGTACTTCTTTGAACGGTAAAATTGGTGTAATTGGCTTCATTTTCTGTTACCCATACAACCTGCGAACCGCCTGTTATTTTAGTTGCCGTAAAATTCAATAAATGGATCGTTAAGGCCGGATCCTGACGTACAACCACCTTGAAACGGTTGTTGCCGTAGCTGGCGGTATCAGCAAGGTTGATATCAAATACATAGGTCGTATTATTCCGGATATCAAGCGAGTCCTTTTTGTAATTATCCATTAGCCATACTTCGTAAAGTTGTGGTATGGCTTTAAAATCCGTTCGTCGAAAAGTATAAGTTCCGGTTGCTTTTGCAGTAACATTTAGATTGATAACCTGGTTAAAATTATTGGGGGGTAAAGGCACCCATTTTGCAGATGTTTTAATGCTGTCACTTGTAATTACAGCTATTGACTGGACAGAGAATGAACCTGGTATAAATTGTGCATCTTCATCGCCATTAAATTTGGTTGAAGAAGTGCTGTTAAAGCCGATTACGATATCATCATTATTAAGGGTATCTGTTACCAGTATCATGCGTAAATAACTGTTATAAGCGCTTTGGGCATTGGGGGTGCCTAATAACAGGCTGCTCCCGCTTACCTGCGCGCTTGTTTTAGCACCTTCAGTAAAAGTTAAAGTTGGTGACGCGAGATTTGCCTGTACAAAAAAGCCCTGCCCGCTTGGTATTACCTTGCTTGCGCTCCCGGTTGCTATGTTGGTGGTTGCATTATAAGTGTCGAAGTTACTCGTCAACGGGTTTAATATATAAATAGTTGGATTTACATGCAATCCGTAAATAGCTGCTGACGAATTGGAGTTACTGAATGTGCTCCAGTCAATTGAACTTGGGTAGGGGTTTCCTACCAGGTTAAACCCGCGCACAGTGGCATTACCTGCATTACTTGTTGTATACATCAGGCCTGCTGTCCCCGTCCACGATACTACAGAATAGGTTCCCTGGTTCAGGTTTCCAGTAGTAGAGAAGGTTACATTTTCAGGCGCAACATAAGGGGAGCTGGTTTTGCTTGGAGAGCCTGTGAGGTTATTAATATTATTTCCTCTGAAATACATCATAAATCCATCGCCTACGTAAACATTGCCGGTAGTATGTGCGGCATCAGTTGTAGTGATATGGCCGCTTGCGGCAGTATTATTGATATTTGTAACGCCGATGAAGTTTCCGCTGGTAAAACTAAAATTTGATGGTGTATAGGTTTCGTTATACAAATACAAGCTCGGGTTACCCGAATAAGTAGCGTAGGAGGAGGTGCAATCTGTTATAATAGTACTGGCACCCAGATAATTCAAACTGTATGGGTAATTGCCGCTGCTTACACCTTCGTTTACCGGGGACGACATTAAACGGTAATTCCGGTAAATCCACCTGCCGCCGAGATATGTGCTGCCACCTGTAACAAAACGCTCGGCGGTTACATTCCCGGTTATTGAATAGGTGCTTGGGATAGCAGCCACACTGGCTGTTTGAGTGGCAGTGCTTTTTAATGTCAACGCTGCCGGCGAAGAGCTGATAACAAGGTTCCCTTTTGTTATGGTTAATGTATTATAAATATCAACCGGGCCACCGCTAAGTGTAATTGTTCCGGCGGCGGAGTTATTTACGGTCATATTGCCCAATTGAGCGGTATTTGAGGTGCTGGAGCCGGTGTATGTTTGTGTCGAAGCTGATCCGTTCCAGGTGAGGCCTGATGTAAGGGTGCTCCCATACAAAATCTGGCCGCCGGAGCTATTATAAATATTACAGCCCACGCTGAGGGTATGGCCGTTTAAATTTAGCGAAGCTCCGCTTGCTATCGTCAAACCGTACAAACTTGCATCAGCAGTTAATGATGGATAATTGGTAAGTCCCGCAGGGATCACCAATGTCGCACTGCCGTCAAAAGCAGGCAACTGGCTGGTGGTTCCGGCGGTTGTATTGTTCCAATTGGCAGCAACTGTTGGGTCGGTGCTGCTTGAGCCGGTCCAGGTGTAAGTTAACGCACCTGAAATGGTGGCGGCGTTTGTGCTGTTTGTTGAAGTTGAGCCAACAGTTGTAAAAGTTGTCGGACTATTTTGATCAACATATTCGGCTTTTATCCAATCGCTTGATTTGGCAACATTCGATACGCGGGCTTCGTCAATTATACCATTAAAATAATACTGAGTTCCGCCTTCGCCTACACCAATATAAAAAGGATTTGTACCTGATGGGTTGCTGAACGATGTTAAAACTTCATATTGCGAACCATCAACATAGGTGCTGAGAGTTGTGCCACTATAAACGCCCTGTATATAATGCCAGGCTCCGGTTGCAAAAGCGGTTGGAAGAGGGGTTGAACCTCTGTCGCCGGTGCCTCCGGCTTCTGTTTCAGCATAATTATTTGTATAGACACCAAGTTTATATCCTCCCGAACTTTCGCCCGCAGTAGCCTGGTTGGTCATTACTTTTTGATCCGCATTTATAGCGGCTAACTTTACCCAGGCTGAAATTGTAAACGTACCTGTAATGGTAATCGCGCCAAAAGTAATTTTCTTCGAAGAACCATTAAATGAGTAAGCCGTGCCTATTTTCCCTGTGACAAGATCCGCAGACGTCATGCCGGTGGTAGTACCGGTATGTGCTCCTGAAGAACCATCGGTAACCGACCCGGTATAACTCGATTCGTTAAAATGGAATACACCTTTGTAGTCGCTTGCCCACGTGTTTTGGTAAAAAGCGGTGTTATGGGTCGTTGATGGTGCGGTAGAACCATAATAAAAGGTTATACTTTTATTGGTTGCGTAAGTTAACGTGGGTATCTGCACCCAAACAAGCAAGGTGCCGGTGGTTTGGTTATAACTTTCCACCTGGTAATAGCATTCGGCCCCTGTTGTATTATCATAAAAAGCAAAATCATAGTTTGGGCCATTGGGGTAATACACCTTATCGGTACATGTGCCTGAGATAATAAGGTTATTATCCTGTATACTGAGCAATGCCGGGAAACTGGTTAAATTGGAGGTTATGCCCAGCGAGGTTGTATTCAGGGTGATAGGATCGCTGAAAGCGTAATTGCCATAAGAACCTACAAGAACAGTTTGGGTTGACGTAGAGGAACAACCGCCAGCGTTTGTTACAGTAAGCGTAACTGTTTTTGAACCAGGAGTTGACCAGTTGACGGTATAGGGACCTACGCCCGAACCGGAAGCAACTGTGCCGCCATTAAAATTCCAGGTATAGGTGGAGGTGGCCGAATAGGTTCCGCTATAGGTTATGGTAGCATTCGCTCCGATTAAAACAGATGATGTTGCCGTGAATGCAGAACTTGGTGCGGCATTTACAACAGCCGTTACGTTAATAGATGAAGTACAACCGCCCGCGCTGGTAACGGTGCAGGTGTAGGTGCCTGCCATAGCAGTAGTGGCGCTGGTTGAAACAGTAGGGTTTTGTGATGTCGAAGTAAAGCTGTTCGGGCCTGTCCATGAATAGGTATCTGCGCCCACTGTGTTAACTTGTAATGCAAGGGTGCTGTTTGCACATGCAGGCGAACTCCCCGCCCCGTACAATGTGTAAACCTGTGAAGCAGATATCGTAGTGTTATAAACCGCAATATCATCCAATAAACCTGTGAAAAAAAGATCGGTCGGCGGGTTGGTCCACCCGGCCACATTACTATAGCCCACCCGCCAATAGCCATTACCGGTATAGGTTTCCGGCGTAGTCATGCTTGCATCCGAAGATTGTAGTTGGCCATCAATATATAAACTACTTCCGGTTGTTGTTGAGCAGGTGGCAACAGCATGGTGCCAGCTACCATCAGCGTAAGTTGAAGTTGAATTTATTGTATGAGCTACGCCGGTTGAAGTAACGTATAAGCCAAAATATACATAACCGGAGTTATCCATATAAATATGGCGGTCGTATTGAGACGCCGGTCCGGTTTGTTGTGCGCTGTAAGCTACCAGTACACCCCCGGGAGTACTCGTATTGAACCAGACACTGATAGAGAAGTTTTGCGGCCCGGGGGCGGCGATACCTGTGGCTGTAGAAATATATCCCGAAGATCCATTAAAGCTATACGCGCTGTTAGGCGCATTATACCTGTCGGCTGTTGCAGTTACCGTACCATGAATGGTTCCGTTATTGCCGTTACCCGAAGCATCGGTTGTGTTGCCGGTAAATGGATATGATAGGTATAAACCGCTGGCAGGGCTGGTGGGGGCGGTTGAAATTATTGGCCCTCCCGTTATTGTAACCGCTGTTCCCGAACTCCTGGCGCCTTCTGCAGAAGAATAGGTATATGACGCATAATAGGTACCTGTAGCTGTTGGCGAATAAGTAGCGCCTGTAGCAAGTGCGCTGCCGCCTGATGAAACATTGTACCAGTTATAAGTTCCACCGGATGGCGAACCGCCAGCAGCTGTTAGCGTTATACCGCCCGCGCAACCGGAACCGCCTCCGCTAACTGTTGGAGTAGTTGGCAATATGGTTAATGTTCCGGTGGACGTGGATGTTCCGCCCCCATTTGCATCAATATTTTTAACTGTAAAAGTATATACGCCGGCAACAGTTGCGGCAGTTGTTGTTAAAGTTAAGGTTACGGTGGTTACAGCGTTGGGGTTATAAGGAGAGGACGGGCTGAAAGCAGCTGTAATTCCAGTTGGAGTGCTTGGACTCCAGGCACTTATGCTTATTGCATCAGACCCTGTCGCGTTATTGCCTCCCCTTGTTAATGTAATGGTATAGCTGACCGAAGTGCCTGTTCCATAGGTAGCCGTACCTGTTTGTGCCCCTGCGGAAATTGCAGTTACCGTTCTGGCGCCGAACGCAGTATTAAAAATAAAAAAAAGAGAAATAAAAATGGGAAGAACTTTGCATTTTTCCCATCCGGCAACTATAAACAACAGACTTTTAATGTTCATATTAACTTTGTATGTACGTAATTGACGGCAAAACCAAAAAGTGTTGAAATGATAAGCTGTCCGACTTTACATTATTGATTTTCTTAATAAAAGGCATTAAAGATGTGTATTGGGGGTGCCCCAATTCATACGCTGTCATGCCTGTTTTTGTCACGCCGACAATTATTCGCTTAATCAATAGTTAACAATTTATCAAATCAAAATCAGGGGTTTTTCACCTCTCACTAAGGTGAAGTATTTTTACCTTTGAGAAAAGCGGGCGGGCGCGCAAGGCAAGAGGTATTTATCAACAAATGGCCGGTTTATTAACATTTGTTAAAATGATATGTGGAAAACAATGGTTGGTCCTTTGTTAAATGTCTGCTCATCATATAAAAAATGGGGAATATTTATGAGCTAATTATTAGTGGTTATACTAATGGTTAAGAAAAATCATTAATTATTTAAACGTAATACCAATGGGTATGGAAATTTTGAGCGTCATTTCCAATGATTAATTTTATTCTTATGATTTTGGTTTAAGCTGGTTACAATTATAACATTACGAATGGCATAACCTGCTTTTCATTGTTTCTGGAACATTTACCAAATGGAATCAGGCGGATATAGTCCCTGGGGAAGTGTTTTTCGATATTGTGGATAAGATAATTATAGGCAGAACATTGATTTATAGTTTCACAAATGTGCTTCGCCCCACCAGTTTTTTATCGGTATTATTAGTAACCGTAATGATATAGGTTCCGGGTAAAAGGCTGGCGATATTCCCCTGCCAGGTGGCTGTTGAAGAAGTTGCTGCTTTAATAACAGACCCCGATGTACTTACTATCTTAATATTGTACATCGCGTTGGTGTTTGCCGCACTTGCTGCCAATGACGGGAATGATCCGGTACTTTGGGTTGTTAGCGTATTTGTTGAAGAGGTATTCCCGGATTGATTAATGGCGAGATTAATTATATTGCTTGTTGGATTTGGATAAATACTGATGTTGCCGCTAATGGTATTTGCCACATTACCATAAATGAGGGTAACAGCATTTGAAAAACTAACAGCACCGTTAAGGTCTGTGATTTTTAAACGGTATTCATCAGAAGCGGCAGGAGGGTTGTTGTCTGTATAATTATAGTCGCCTGCCCCGGTTGATTTAAGGCTGTCTAAAGTTTCGAAGATGGAACCACCATCACTGCTTCTTTCTACAGAGAAAATAGTATAGCTTTCTTCATTTTTGGTATCCCAGGATATTTGTGCCCCGTTGCTGGCTTTGGCAGCGTTAAAATCCAATAATTTAAATGTTGCTGCCGGTTCCTGGCTGATAATTACGCTAAAACGATTGCTTCCGAAGGTGGCGCTGTCAGATTTGTTTACATTAAAGGTATAATCTGAATCAATCCGAAGGTTTACCGAATCTTTTTTGTAATTGTCTTTCAGCCAGATATTGTAAATCTGCGGGATCTGGTCGAGTTGCGTGCGTTTAAATGTAAAGGACTCGCTGTTTTGGGCCTCCACGTCAAGTTTTATTACCTCAGGGTTTTGTTTTGGAAGGGGTACCAGATTTATTGATAAAGGCACGCCGTCACTTGAATAGCTGGCAAGCCCTTCAGCTGCGTTGATGCCCGGCAGGTATTTGGAATCTTCATTAAAGTCATAGGTTGTTTTAGCACCTGAATTAAAACCGATCACGATTTCATCGTAATTATACTGATCCAGGTATAATTGCAGGCGGAGTAGTTTAGTAACACTGTCAAGCGCCGCAGGTTTGGGTTTATAATTACCTATAACGTTCGGGTCGTGGTTTAAATTAACGGCTGCCCTTTTGCTTATATTGGGGCCGGCGATATGAATTGAATGGCTGCTTTTCAAAACCCGGGCGTTTGAAAGGATGCTCATCCGGTTTAATACCGGGTGAGAAATTTTTGCAGAGGAAGCTGCGCCCGCGCTTTTATAGGCCGGCAAGATTCCGATAAGCACAAAACAAATCAGTATTCGTGTTTTCAAGTTTAGTTCAATAATTTATCAAGCCATATATGGCAATATTCCTGCCATAAATGGTAAGGGGCTATCAATGTATGAAAATGTGTGGAATAAAATGAAAAAAATATCTATAATATTTGAAAATTTCTTTTATGGATATTGTCGTTAATCAAAAATATAAGTTGTTTCTTATGAATTAACGAAGTGCGCAAATTCTAAACTTATCCCAAAAAGGGTTTTAGAAAATATTCCCCGTTTTTACCCGCAAAATATTCTCAATTATTAAGTAGGTGCACCTAAATGCGAAAATGGCAATAAATTGAAGACTTATATTCCCCAATTCATTGGACATGGAAACATCATGCCCCATGCGCTAAAATACGACACTTTCGTTGCTTTGATATTTTTATTAAGATGCAGGGAAATAGTCAGATTCCTGATATATTGTACCCTTGATTGTTTTTTTAATTTAATTCACTTAAAAGAAAATAAAGCAATTTAAATTCAATAAAATAATATTAAATTAATTACCTGATATCCATATGAATAAATTATACGCAGCTATTTTATTGCCTTTTTTTTTGCTGTGTATAGCATCTGAAACATTTGGCCAACTGAAATTAGTTTCTGATGCGAAAAAGAAGGAGCTGGCGGATTCGTCTGCGCGGTTAAATAATTTATTCCAGGCAAATCATCAAAAAGCGCTGGCGCTGGCGAAAGCTCATGGATGGCCTGTAACCATAAAAACAAAAAATGGCGGGCTGGCTTTATTACAGGGGGTAAACAGCCGGGGTTACCCGGTTTATTTAATTACTTATGATAATATTATAGCCGCCGCAACTACCCAAACCAATACAGTTCAGCCGGGAGGTAGTTTGGGATTAAACCTTTCAGGATCAAGTTCATTTTTAAACGATAAACTTGCCATTTGGGATGGAGGTGAAGTTGATAAAACTCACCAGGAATTTGCCGGGAAAACAATCACACTGGAAGATTCGCAACCTATTGCCGACCACGCGACCCATGTAGCCGGAACTATGATAGCAAAAGGTGTTTATCCGCCGGCAAAAGGGATGGCGTTTAATGCAGCTACCTTGCATTCATACTATTTTGATAACGATGTGTCAAAGATGGCTGCTGCAGCATCGGGCCTGTTGCTGTCCAATCATTCTTACGGCGACGAAGCCGGCTGGAATTTTAACAACGACCAAAACCGTTGGGAATGGTATGGCTTACCCGGTGATACGGTGGATTATAACTTTGGTTTTTACGGAATCCGGACCCGGCAGTTTGACCAGATCGCCTTTAATGCACCATATTATTTAATTATTGAATCGGCCGGCAACGCACATGCATACCCAGGTCCGGATGTGGGGCAGGACTACTACGGCTTTAAAAGCGATACCAATCAAACCATTGTTGATAAAGGCCCCAGGCCGTCAACTATCAGCAGCAACGGAGGTTATGATGTGATCAGTACTACCGGCAACGCAAAAAATATACTCACCATAGGCGCTGTAAACCCTTTACCCAATGGCCCGGCAAGCAGTAAAGATATTTCAATCGCCTATTTCAGCAGCTGGGGCCCAACGGATGACGGCCGGATAAAACCGGATATTGTTGCAGATGGCGTGGATGTAACTTCGGCAGGCTCGGCCGGTTCAAGCACTTACATTACTTTGTCGGGCACCTCAATGGCTGCACCTAATGTTACCGGCTCGTTATACCTGTTGCAGGAATACTATGCCAAAAAACACAATGGCACCTTTATGCGGGCGGCAACCCTGAAAGGGCTTGCGTGCCACACCGCTTATGATGCCGGTAATGCTGGCCCTGATTATATTTACGGCTGGGGCCTGCTGGATATGAAAAAAGCAGCACAGGCTTTGATTGATAATGGGTCAAAAAGCCTGGTAACTGAAACGTCATTGCAGCAGGGGCATACCCAAACCTATAATGTTGTCGCGTCGGGTGACGGGCCTTTATCCGCAACTATTTCATGGACAGATCCTGCCGGGCAGGCAACAACCGATGGTGTGGTTAACAGCCGGATCCCAAAACTGGTGAACGACCTCGACATCCGCATAAGTGATGGTTCAACCACCTTTTATCCCTGGATACTCGATCCCAATAACCCCTCCTCGGCTGCAAAAACGGGTAATAATATCGTGGATAATGTTGAGCAGGTTTTTATACCCGGAACAGTACCGGGCAAAGCTTATACCATTACTGTAACGCATAAAGGCACTTTACAGGGTGGCTTGCAGGATTATTCGCTTATCGTAACAGGCGCCGGAGGGCAGGCTTATTGCGTATCCGGACCATTGTCCAATGCCGATTCACGGGTGAATAACCTCTCACTCTCTAACCTTAACTATACGCCACCCGCAGGTTGCACCACTTATTCAGATCATACGGATCAAACTATTCAATTGGAACAAGGGAAAACATATCCATTAAGTATAACGTTAGGCACCTGCGGCGCCAATTTTAATAAGGCGGCTAAAATTTATGTTGACTGGAACGGTAACGGTGTTTTTGACGCGGATGAACTGGTCGCTACAACAGGGATAATCAACGGAACCGGCACATACAGTACCAATATTACAGTTCCGGCTACGGTTATTCCCGGGAACTATAGCCTGCTGCGCGTTGTGCTGACCGAAACCAGTGACACCTCAACCATAAAACCTTGCGGAAACTATGCCAAAGGAGAAACGCAGGATTACCGTGTGCGGTTTTTACAAACCAGCACCGATGCCGGTATCGTATCAATTGTTTCCCCGGATTCAGCAGGCGGATGCCCGGGTAATCCGCAA
>Ga0206965_10215_pt1 | contig 17934 bp, 15 predicted proteins | sample Alteio_BWOrgHeat_26_FD_152973 | JGI IMG/M metagenome (GOLD analysis project Ga0206965, IMG submission 152973) | Enriched cells from forest soil in Barre Woods Harvard Forest LTER site, Petersham, Massachusetts, United States -... | ecosystem: Environmental > Terrestrial > Soil > Temperate forest >...
TTTAAAGAATGAAATTGCCGAACAGGAAGACGTTTTTTCCAACTTCAAAAAGTTCAGCAGCACTATAACGATTCTGCCGGGCATGAAGGAAGTGCCACCGGAGCAGCAAACCCAGCCACCAAAATGATCTTAAGGTATCCGCTCCAACTCCTCTGGGAAGAGAGTTGGATTGCCAGAGTTGGATTGCCGCCTTTAAGCAGGCTTCTGTGCAGGCTCCTGATACAAGCCGATCACGTTGCCTGCCGGGTCGCTGAACCTGGCAGTAATCTCTGGCGCATCGACGCCAATTGGCTGAACGATCTCGCCTCCGTTCGCAGTAATCAGTTCCAATGTTGCAGCTACGCTATCCACCATGATGTAAACCATCAGACCGGGTGCGGAGGCAGGCGGACGTCCTAGTACCCAGGCGCCGCTCACCTCGCCAACTGCATCGTCAAAAGCGGTACTGCCATCGCCACGTTTGCGGATGCTCCAGCCGAAAGCATGCTGGTAAAAGGCGGCGGAGCGAGCAATGTCAGTTGCGGGAATTTCGATATAGCAAATCTTGCCATTCTTTAGTGTAGGAGGCATCTCTAGTCCTTAAGCCTTTCTCCTCTTAAATAGACCGCGAAGCCAGATTCTCTCAGGCATTTGCGGCTGTATTAAGGTCTACTCCATCCCAGCCCACTCAATCGCATTGAAGAGCATTTGAAACGTGCCTTCTGTCTGGGCGCGATGCTGCACGCGGAAGCCAAACATCACGATCTTGCCTTTGCCGTGAGTAAAGCTGACAACGGCTGCTTTGCGCTCGAGCCGCTCAGCACCGTGAGCATAGCCAGAGATAAGGACATCCTTCGCATCGTCCGGATACCAGGCGATCACGGAGCGTTGAGTGTCAGCGTTAGGAACTGAGGTCTGGAAGGCGAGAGGCGCGTCAACAAATGCAGCAATTTCTTTGGGCATGCCATAGCCAACGGGGTTCTGCGTATCGACATAAACGCGCAGAAGCGATCCGGGGATATTGAATTCGGACGTTGAAATGGCTCCTCGTCCGGCGGCGCTGGAAACAGCGTTGCGCACAGGTAGATTGAAATCTTCGCCAAAGATAAGCTCTGAGGAATGTGCCAAGGTGATCAGCGTGCCGCCTTTATCGACAAAGTCTTTGAGTGCGCGAACGCCTTCTTTGCCAATGCCGCCCGTATATTCCGGAGGCAGCTCTTCCGAGTAGCCTTCGCGGCTGGTACGTCCGTCAACGATGATGTCACGGCTTGTGTCGGGGAGAATGACGACATCAAATGCAGTGTTGAGATTGCCGGCGCGCATCTGCTTGTTCTCAATACTTTTTATGTCAAAGCCATATTGTTCCAGGACGAAGCGCGTCCAGCCTTCGTCGATGGAAGCAACGTACGGTTTATATAGACCGACATGGACTGTTTTGAGCGGCACAGCGCCTTTGGGCAGATCAGAGAGGGCAGAGAGAGATAGGTGTAATTTCTCCGCGTTAGCGGCGAGCTGCGCATGGCCCGCGAAAATCAATTGCGGCTGCTGGCCCGCTGTCCGCTGAAGGAAAACTTGCGCTCCAGCTTTCTGCATAGCGTTGATCAGAGCAAACGCATTATTTTGATGGTCCGCAATGGAGTAGTAGCTGCCTTTGCCGGTGAGTCCGCTTTCAGGCCACGCTGCGGTTTTGATTGCTTTGGCGGATTGCTGCTCTGCCGCGGAAAGTTTTGTCTTCTCCGCTTTTACGCCCATCATCAGCGGCAGGGACCATGCGGCCACATCATACGGCTCAAGAATTCCACTGTTGGGTGCAAGATGAACTTCAGGATAGCGCTGTAAGCCGAGCATTTCATCGACAAAACGGCTGTAGGGTTGCGTTGTGGGAATTAGAAATGCCTTTTCATCTTTCGAAAGTTGCACATCGACACCGTGCTCAAGCATTAGAGCAGCCAGGCGTGACGCAACGACAGGATCGCGCTGATCATCGCGTGAAATGCGCCAATACTCGTGCGCATCGGCTGATCTTATAGCCTCCACTGCCATGCTGGCGACGCCGCGCATCAGCTCTCGGCGATACTTGCTCATGGTTTCAAGGGCAGCATCAGAGACGAGCAGCTCGTAGTCCATGATGTCCCGTAGGCGCCATGTGCCGCCGGGCCATGGATTGGGAAAGTTGATCTGCTGCTGATATTGGATCAGCCCCTTGGTTCCACCCTGGAGTTCCGTGGGCGAAATCTGCATCGGCGTGGCAACGCGCGCTGACGCAACTTCCGTCAATACGCCATACATATTTTTCCACCAGCCGGTGTTGCGCGTGCCGCCGGGCCAATAGGCGTCAAACGAATAGTTGTAAATCACGCCGGACTTGCCGGCCTCTTCCAACCGCCAGCCCATGTCCGCGCCCATGAGGTTGTTGCCACGATGAACGAGCGGGTTGACGAGCTTGGCCACGGGATCGGCATTGGGCGGAATGTAAATGCGCGGACCGTAGTAGCCCATCTGGTGTTCGTCAAGCCAGAATTGCGGAAACCATTCGTGGTAGACAGCCTGGTTTACATTTTTGGTCTCAATTTGCGTGAGCATGTACCAGTCGCGATTGTCGTCATGTCCAACGTAGTGGTGGTAGAGATACGGCAGCGATCCGCCTTCATATTTGGTGCCGAGATATTTGCGATACCACTCGGTCACCATGGTCTCACCGTCAGGGTTGAGCGAAGGAACTAGCAGAACGATGACGTCATTCAGGCGGTGGAGCATCTCAGGATCGTTGGTGGTGGCGAGTTTATAGGCCCACTCCATGGCCATCTGGCTGGAGCCGATTTCATTGGAGTGAATATTGCACGTGAGCAGGAAGATACCTTTGCCCTCGCTGGCCAGCGCGTCAATTTGCTCTTGGGACAGCCCGCGGGGATCGGCCAGTTTGCGCGCAATCTCCTGATATTTGGCCTTATTCCGCAGGTTTTCCGGAGTTGAGATCACGGCCATGAACATCTCTTCACCCAGCGTGGTCTTGCCCAGCACTTCAATCTGAACGCGATCCGAAGCCGCACTCAGGGCTTTGAAGTAAGAGGCAATTTGGCGATAGTCGGCGAGTTTGCCATCAGCGCCGACTTCAAATCCGAGATTCTCTGAAGGCGAGGGGATGTGGGTGGATTTCTGCTGCGCAATAGCAGGTGGGATTGAAGCAAGCAACACCAGGGTGAGAACCAAGATCAGATTTTTATTTCTATGCATTTATTGCGATCTCTATTTCTGGAAGAATGACGAAGCGTAACAGTATAGCCGCATGACTGGCTCTGGTGCAGAAGCGAATCAATTTTGATTTGCAGAGGGGACGCGCTCTATGGGGCAAATAAAAACGGCGCTCTTGCGAGCGCCATTCTTATTTGCGGGGAGGGTAACAGCCTATTGATTTACAGGAATCTTGATGATCTTCTTTTGAATTGCATATGTTACTAACTGCGCTTTGTTGTGAATATCGAGCTTACGCATGAGATTGAACTTGTGCGCTTCCACGGTCTTTACGCTGAGTCCAAGGATCACAGCAATTTCTTTCACTGAGTTTCCTTCCGCCAGCAGCTTCAGGATCTCCCGTTCGCGCGGCGTAAGCGTGGAGATGCGCGGGCGCATTCTGGTATCGCGGACGCGCGACCTGAAATCTTCCACCAGCTTACCCAGCACCTGCGAGCTCAGGTATTTTCCGCCTTTGTAGACGTCCTTTACCGCGGTGAGCAACTGCGGCGCAGGCGTGTCTTTCAACACATAGCCAGATGCTCCGACTTCCAGACACTGGACGAGATAGTCTTCGTCTTCATACATGGTGAGGAAGAGGATCTTGGTCTCAATGCGGTTCTTCTTGATCTGCCGGGCTGATTCGAATGAAGACAGTCCGGGCATGCCAATATCCATCAGTACGATGTCCGGCCGCAACTCGCGCGCTTTTTCAACGGCTTCTCCGCCGTCCGCGGCTTCGCCTATTACTTCAAAATCGCTTTCGCTTTCCAGCAGCCGGCGTACGCCCTGGCGAAACAACGTGTGGTCATCTACGAGTAAACATTTAATTTTCGGCATGGGGGAGTGTCCTTTATTTTAATTCGGCCTCTGTGCGGCATGTGCCGCCTGCACCAGCGGACGGTCCGTAACTTGTGTGGCTTCGCCCGCGGGCACACTTATCTCAATGCGCGTGCCTGTTCCTTTGGCCGAGATCACGCGCGAGATCCCGCCCAGCATGGCAATTCGTTCCTTGATTCCGGCCAGTCCAAAAGATTGGTCGCGTGAGCTGCTGCGCGCCTGGATGCCAACTCCATCGTCTTCCACTGACACGTGCACCAGTTCATCCACACGCTCCACCTGTACTGTCACGTTCCGTGCATGGGCGTGTTTAGCCACGTTGTGCAGCGCTTCCTGTACAACGCGATAAATTGCTTGTTCGGTGCCCGGAGCTAGGCGGCCTACGTCTTCTGAAATCAGTACCCGCGCCTTTACGCCGGTGTTTCGTGCAAAGTCCTTGGCTTCTTTTCTCACTGCAGCCACCAACCCTAGTTCTTGTAGCACCAGCGGAGAGAGCTTGCCAATAATTCTTCTGATTCCTTCAATCGTACGGTCCACCACATCCACGGTCTCGCGAATCTTGCCGCGGATGTTTTTCGCCGTAACACCGGTTTCCATCATTCCCAGGTATAGCCGGATCACCATCAGTGCCTGGCCGGTTTCATCATGCAGTTCACGGCTGATGCGTTTGCGCTCTTCTTCCTGCACGCGCAGCAGATGGCCTGAGAGTTCCGCAATCCGTTGTTCCCGTTCACGCAACGCGTCTGTCATGCGTGCGCGTTCAATGGCCAGGGCTGTTCTGTCGCCAATGGCGCGCATCAACTCGCGCTCGGTCGGCAGCCACTCGTATGGCTTGGGGAAACCAATCACCATCACGCCAATCGTCTCGCCATCGGCTTTCAGTGGTACGCCCCAGAGAGATTTGGCTTTAATGCGGATCATCGGCTGCAATGAGCCTGTATCAGCGTTTGTATCCAGGATCATTCCCGGCTCGCCGCTCACGGCAATCTTTCCGGAAAACCCACTGCCCATTTCGATCCTGAAATCTTCCGGCAACTCCACATCCAGGCCAACGGAAGAGGAAATGCGCAAAGCCCCAATCTCTGCATCGCGCAAAAGAATAATGCCCACTGAGGCCTGGAATGTCTGCGTGGTAATGTCCAGAACTTTGCTCAGGAGCGCACTCAGGTCAGAGGAAGCCAGCTCCGCATCCAGCAGACGGAGCAGAGCAGATGACTCAAGTGTCTTGGAATCGAAATATGCTCCCGAAACAATGACAAAGGAAACGGAAGAGAGCATCTCCAGAGCTGCTTTTGCCTCAGCTTCACGCTCAGGGAAAAGGCCGGCTATATAAGGTTCGCAGCAGGATTGATACAGTTCCAGTGCTCGTGCCACAGCCCGCGTATCCATCTGCAACTTTGAAAGCCGTGTGCCAAAGTACTGCAGGTTTTCCTGGAAACCCGGGTAATCGTTGTGGCAGAAGTAAGAGCATCCAGCTGCCAGGGTAAGGCGTTCCACTGCCGCCAGAGTGCGGCCATCAAAGCCAAACTCCGCGGCCAGCTGCTCACGCCATCTGTTAGTGATGTCTGGAAAGTAAGGTTCTAATGCGCGCGCAACTTCGGCGATTAACTCCCGGGATGATTCCTTGAACGGCGGTACAGCTGTCACTGGCACTTCCTGAGCTTGTATTGACGAAGGGGCGGCCATTCCGGCCCATCTTACTACTTCGAAACCGGAAAAAACCTTATCTCTAAGGTATTTTACAGCGCTCCGAAGCCACTGTGAACTAAATAGTTACTATTTCTTTAGCCAGCAGTGAAATGCCCTATTGTCCTAAGATTAAGACCTTAGCTCGAGTGATGCCCGATCCCACTCAATTTTTACACCACTACAGCCTGTTGCTTGCCTGATTTCTCCGTCTTCTCAAGCTCGATTGCCTGCCTGAAGTACGCCATGGAAAGCTTCAGGCCGGTCTCAAGGTCGATTTTAGGCTCCCACTCAAGCAGGCGCTGGGCTTTGCTGATGTCCGGACGGCGCTGTTTAGGGTCGTCCTGCGGAAGCGGTTCGTAAGAAATCGAGCTGCTTGAGCCAGTCACCTTCAGCACCAGCTGTGCACACTCCAGAATCGTGAACTCAGTGGGATTGCCAACATTCACCGGATCGTGAGTAGCGGAACGCGAGAGCCTTAGGATGCCGTCCACTTCATCGCTTACGTAGCAGAAGCTGCGGGTCTGTTTGCCGTCGCCATAGACGGTGAGTGGCTCGCCGCGTAATGCCTGTTTCATAAAGTTTGAAATAACGCGGCCATCATTCAACTGGAGCCGAGGTCCATAGGTGTTGAAGATCCGCAGAATGCGCGTATCCACTTTGTGGTAACGGTGATAGGCCATGGTCACAGCTTCAGCAAAGCGCTTGGATTCGTCATAGACGGAGCGCGGGCCAATGGGGTTCACGTTTCCCCAATACGTTTCTTTTTGCGGATGCTCCAGCGGATCGCCATAGCATTCTGAGGTTGAGGCCACCAGATACTTCGCTCCATATTTCTTTGCCAGATCAAGCGAGTGGAACGATCCCAGAGAGCCCACTTTCAGCGTTTCAATGCCGTGCTCCATGTAGTCCACGGGGCTGGCCGGCGACGCAAAATGAAAAATGTATTCGACTTTGCCCGCGTCATAAGGCTCATTTACGTCTTGTTCAATGAACTCAAAGCGCGACTCGTTTTTCAGATGGGAAATATTGCGCTGGCTTCCGGTCAGCAGATTGTCCACGCATACAACATGGTGGCCCTCAGCCAGAAGCGCATCACAAAGATGTGAGCCCACAAAACCAGCTCCGCCTGTAACCAAAACTCTCATAATTACCTTCCGTACGTATGGCAGATAAAACGCATGACAGATAAATTCTACTGCGCGCCGGCGCCGGTTGCGATGTTTACCGCGTTATTCCGCCCACAGTGGCCAATATTTCTCTCAACGTCAGTCCCTTCCTCGTAATCGTTCCAGGTTTCCACCAGAAGATAAGGTGGTGCGTTCTGTGCTCCGTAATATTGGTGGTAGACCCGCAGAATGTCCTCAAACGTCTTGCCGCAACGGTAGGCAATGTGCCGGTTCCGGCTCCAGGATGCCTTGCTGTCGTCAAATCCCGGCCACACCGCTCCCACCACTATCTTGTCCTGATGGTGCTGCTGCATGTTGCGGTAGAAATAATCCAGGTAATCTTTGCCGTAGTTGCTGCCGTCCCGCGCCCATCCGTCTTTGCCGGGCTGAACCCAGGCGTAATATCCGTCAAACGCGTCGGGATATTTGGCATTCATGTCCTTATAGATCAGCAGTGGCGGATCTTGCCATGATCTTGTGATCTGGCGTATCCGGTTCCAGTCAGTATTTGAATCTTTGGGGAAGATAAATATCACTGGATGGCCGTTATAACGCAGATAAGCATTGCGGGTTGCGCCGGCATTCGGCCCGATATAGCGATCATAAAGATATTGCAGGTCCACGATCACCGCATCCGTGTCATAGCCCGGATGGTCCACCGCTTCATCGTATTGCGCCGCTATTTTAAAGCTGCCGTCCTCGCTTGCTATCTGCTGCATCAGCCGGTAGCTCTCGTCCTCAAATTCCTTGCGTGGCCCGTACCAGTTCACCACAAACCCGCTGATGTTCAACTCTTTGGCGCTGGCAATCTGTTGCCGCACTACCTTGGGATCATGGCAGGAGTAGCCCACATCAATATGGGCTTTCTGCCCAAACCATGGTTGATAAACCGCCAGAAGCCGCGGACTGCCCTGCGGCCCCGAGGTCTGCATGGCCACCAGAGATTCGCGCGGATTCAGATGCGCGGCACAGCCAGTCGATAGCATAAGCGCTATCGCACAAAGGAAAAGAAGCCCTATATGGGTAAAAGTGCGTTTCATAATTAATAAGTTGTTATCAGGATGCTTGGATGAAAAAGCAGCAGTTTGGGATGGATGGCGGGGGAGCCGAATTCCAGGATATCCTCTGTGTTTCAAAGGTCTTTAAATCCTTCAGGGCGCTGGCAAAAACGTATAATTGCGGCTATGAGTCAAGTGAATCCAGCAGGCGCCGCAACCCTCGGCTTGGTCGAAACCCTCATTGATCTGGTGAAGAAGACAGATGCTTCGCGGATCGAGGTTGCGATGGGCAGTTATCACCTGGACGCCCAGGGCCTGAAAGTCCGGGAAGGCGGGAAACATTCCATTGCGCTTCGTTCGTTCGAAGTAAAGGACATGGACAGCGATACCCAGGAACAGCTTCGCCAACAGATTGAAGCTGGGCCCGTCTCGTGCCTGATGATTCTGTGGATGGAAGGATTCGGGCAAGAGAGCAAGCTAGGGGCTGCGACATTTGATCCCATCACCAATAACAGGAAGGCACGGGCGGCAACACTGGATGAAGTAGAGCGGTTTACGATCTCAGACTATATTCAACGACACAGACAAAGTGTTGAGGCAAGTTTGGGTGGGGAATCGAAGACAGTGCACTAAGTGAGTAACGAAGCATGATCCCTGCGCCGCCACCTCCTCCTCTTACTCTGTTCCTCTGTGTTGCAAAGATTGTTTGCTACTCCACCCTTAGTGCTTCCACGGGGTTCATCTGAGCAGCGACGTTAGCAGGACGGTATCCGAACAGGACGCCGATCATGGTGGAAAGCAGTAGCGCTAAAAATACTGCTATCCATGAAACCGAGAATGCAATTTCGCTTTCAACCAAACTGGTGGCAAACCAGATCAATCCCATAGCAATGGCAACGCCAATGATCGCGCCGGCCAGGCTGATGAATGCCGCTTCCAGAACAAATTGCAGTCGGATTTCGGCAGTGCGCGCACCGAGCGCTTTGCGGATGCCAATTTCATGTGTCCGCTGGGCCACGTTTACAAACATTATGTTCATAATTCCCGTGCCCGCCGTAATCAGAGTCAGAATGGCCACAGCCACCAGCACCAGGCTCATGCCCAGGGAAACGCTATGCACGGTTTCCAGCACCGACGAAAGATTTTGTACGCTGTAGCGCGCGACGCTGCGATGGCGGCCATGCAGTAGTCGCTCCATCTCAGCGGTTACAACCGGCACTTCGTCGGAGGAGTTAGCCTGGGCATAGAGGACTTGAAAAAAATCCTCGCCGGTAATGGTCTTGATAAGCGGAAACGGAACCAGCACGGTCTCATCTTGAATCTCTGACTGTCCAAACGTCGGCACGCCTTCTTTGAATACCCCAATCACGGTGCAGCGCAGGTGCTCCAGTTGCAACGAATGTCCGGTTGCGGGTTCATGGCCAAAAACGTCCTGCGCAATGTGTTCTGTCACCAGACAGGCTTTTGCGCGTGAAAGAAAATCCTCTGCGTCAAAATAACGACCTGAGACCATCGCCAGATTGCGGATCTGCTGGAACTCTTCCGTCACTCCTACCAGCCGCGCGCGTACTACTTTGCCGCGCAGTTTGAAATCAAAGGGAATGTCATAGGTTCCGGCGGCAAAGCTCACCATTGGTAGTGACTGCCGGACCGCTGCCAGATCACCGGGAGAAAGTTCATCGCCGGGCACGGTGGGCACGCCATTGCGGTCGAGCGACGCATATGTCAGGTTGGCCCCAATGCCTTCAATCTGTCCGATTACATAAGTCTTCCCCGTCGAAGCAATCGTGATCACCAGCACAATCGACGCGCTGCCGATCATCACGCCCAGCATGGTAAGAAATGCCTTCACCTTGTCCACGCCAAGCGCGTCCAGTGCCAGCCGCATGCTCTCTTCCCAATGCATCATGGAGTGCTATGACCCCCGGGAATCGCGCGATTAGTAAACAGGAAGTTGCCGGCGTTCTCGGCTACCACGTGAAGGTTGTCGCGGCCCACAAGTTGTTCAAGCCGCGCGGTCTCAGTGCCGTATGCCACCAGATAAAAACGAGAGGGAGACTGCCACAGCACTCTGAACTTCGCGTCATCAATGAACACATTCAGAGCGCCAGGCGCATACGATCCATATTCAAGGTTGTTGTTGCGGCCGTTCAGTAGCAGCGCGGTGCGTCCGGTGTAAAAGAAGACCGAGGAGAAAGCATAGTAAGAGTTCGCTTCCACCAGTTGCCCCGGCGGCGATTTCATCAGGCGTTGTGCCAGCGGATAAGAGCCCAGGTAAGCATCAAAGCGCACCAGCGCCAGTCTGGCCGCCTGAAAAAAGATGACCATACAGAGAGCAGTCGCCATGACTGCTCTGCCAATGTTGTTACGCCAGATCGCAAGTGCTATCGCGATTCCGGCAAAAGCAACCGTCGCCAGCGCCAGCGGCAGTTTGAGATAAGCGAAGGCGCTCAGCGTGAGATCTCCCATGTGGCCCAGTGACAGCGTGTAGAGTTCAGGGTGCTGATTCAGCGCCTGGGAAATATCGCCCGCCGCCGGTAGCCGCCAGACCACAACAAGGACAGTCGCGAGCGCCGCAAAAATCAAGGCCGAGACAACTTGCAATGTCCATGTGCCCAAGCGTAAACGCTGTGTGCCGGAAGCCAGCGCAGATCCAAGCAATAGTGCCAGCGCCGGATAAATTGGCATGGAGTAATACTCCTGCGTGGTGGAAAAGGTGAAGAACACCATGACCACGCCGATCCAGCATGCCGCCATTAATCTTGCCCGGCTGGCGCGCGCACCTGATCCGTAGGGTTGTTTCACGGCGGCTGGCAAATAGGCTGACCAGGGAAACAGCCATGCCAGATTCAACAGCCAGAACCAGACCCGAGGCACCGTGTTGTAATCGCGCGGATAACGCATGTTCAGAAAGCGCAAAAGATGTTCATTGAAAAAGTAGAACCAGAAGAAGCCGCGATATTCGCCCGGTCCGCTATGCAGGGAAAATGCAAACATGGGCGGGTTGCTGATGGCCGCCATGATGTGCCATGGCGCCGCAACCAGCAATGCGAGTGCCCCCACCAGCCAGATGTCAAGCTTTTTCCAGGCCGCCAGTGAGAACAACTGGCGTGTAATCGCCATGTAAGCAAAACCCGCCATTACGGGAAACACAACGGCAATCAGGCCCTTGAGCAGGAGACCAATGCCGAAACATAAGCCCATGATCGCGGCCCAGCGATGAGAATGTGGTTCGTCAGGTTCTAAAAGGCGCAGCCATGCCCAGATCGCACCGGTGATGGTCAGCGTGAGCATGGCATCGGGGATCAATATGCGCGTGAAAAGAAACAGTCCGGCTGAAGTTGCCAGGATAATCCCCGCGAACATGCCGGCTTCATCATCGAAGGCCCACCTTCCCATGCGATAGGTAACCCAGCAGAGAAGCAGTACAGCCAGCGCCAGAGGCAGGCGCGCGGCCCAATCGTGAATGCCGAACACAGCGTAAGAGGCAGCCATCGTCCAATAAACCAGCGGCGCTTTTTCCAGATACGCCACGCCATCCAGGCGTGCGGTGACCCAGTCGCCTGAGTCGAGCATGTTACGGGCGATTTGCGCCTGCACGGCATCCACATCATCCATGAGGCGCGGCGGGCTGACTATATTTATAAGGAAGACGAAGCAGGCTGCGGCAACAACGATCCAACCTGACCGAGCATGGCTGGCACTGCGTCCGGCAACGCTGGTTTCCCGCTCCCCGGCAGGATGTTCCATTGTTTCATCCACAACAACAACACCATTAAACCCCATAGGTGGTACCCCAGATTCGCTCTTCTTTCCACGTGGTTACTGACCAGCCGTTCCACGGCGTTCCAGTTAAACAACTCGCTCGCGCGGACAGCTTCCTCTGAGAGAGTGTCCAGCAGCATTGGCTGAAGCACACTACGGAACCAGTCATGGATAGGAATATCAAAACCAATTTTTGGACGGTGCAGCACGTTCGGCGGCAGCTTGTCCTGCATCAAGCGGCGAAGCACGTACTTGGATTGCGAGCCATGCAGCTTGAACTCTTCCGGCAGACGCCGGGAAAAATCAACGATACGTGGATCCAGAAACGGCGGACGCGCCTCTAGCGAATGCGCCATGGTCATGCGGTCGACTTTATAAAGAATGTCGTCTGCCAGATAGTAGCGCTGGTCAAATTCAAGATAGCGCTGCAATCCCGGCTCACCGTTCATGTTGCCCAGCATCGCGGCCAGCGGATTGGAATCGGCAAAGTGAAAGAATTCACGCTTCTCGGCGTGAGTGAACGTGCCATTCCAATAGACGTGCGCCATTTCCGGGCTCAGCAGTGATCCCTGCAGAAAGCGTTTTAGCTTGTATTCAAAACTGATCTTGTCGTCTGAAACCGGCAGAAGCCCTGCGTACTTAAGGGCTGCGCGACGCAACCCTGCGGGCACTCTGCGTGCCATGGCGGCATAGCGGTCCGCTTTATAGGTGAGATAGCCGGCAAAAAGTTCATCCGCTCCTTCGCCGGTCAGCACCACCGTTACCTGCTTGCTGCTCATCTGAGCCAGAAACCAGGCGGGCAGAGCGCCAGCATCAGCGCTGGGTTCGTCAGAATAGTAGGCCATCCTCTGGATCGCGTTTTCAAGGCCGGCATTCTCATCCAGATCAAATTCCGTATGCTGGCTGCCGAAGTGGTTTGTGATTTCCTTGATGGAATCACTCTCATCAAAGGATCGCCCTTTGAATGTGATGGAAAATGTGCGCAGCTGCGCGGTGCCTGCATTCGCGGCGTAACGCAGAATGGTGGAAGAATCCAGACCGCCGCTCAACCAGATGCCAACAGGTACATCAGAAACCAACTGCTCGCGCACCGATTTTTGTAGAAGGCTATCCAGCTCTTCTGTCGCTTCATGAATCGAGCGCGGAGCAGGCGCCGTTACATCCTTTTGTATATAAGAACGGACGCTTGCAGTGTGATTGCGCCATTCCAACACGTGTCCGGGCAAAAGCTTGTTAATGCCTTCCACCAGAGTGTGAGGCGCAGGCACATAGTTCAGGCTGAGAAAGCAATTTAAGCCATCCATGGAAATCCTGCGGGGAACGTCCGGATGGGCAAAGATGCACTTTAGCTCGGAACCAAAATAGATTTCGCCTTCATGCTGGCAGTAATAGAGCGGCTTAATGCCCATGCGGTCGCGTGCGAGAATGAGCCGCCGTTCTGATTGCACCCAGACTGCAACGGCAAACATTCCGCTAAGATGAGAAAAGCATTCGCTGCCCCAACGCAGGAACGCGTGCAAAATTACCTCAGTATCACAGCGGGTTTCAAATTGAGCACCGTGGGCTTCCAATTCAAGGCGTAATTCATGGTGGTTGAAGATTTCGCCGTTGAAGACCACAATCACATCGCCATCAGGGCTAATCAGCGGCTGATCGCCACTCTCCAGATCAAGAATGCGCAGACGCGTGGCTCCGAGCGAAACCAACTCCGTGGTAAACCGACCTTGATGGTCCGGTCCGCGATGCATGAGCGAATTGAGCGCCGTATCTATCACGCCGCGCGGCAGACGCTTGTGAACGTGCGTATACCCGAGGATGCCACACATGAAAATTGCTTTCTTCGGGCAGAAGAAGGTGAGAATCTAACCGCTCCGACGGACGCACGTCTGTGGTTTGATTAAACAGCTCCCGGAGCAGCCCCTCTGCCCCGGTCCAACTCAGCCACACTCACGCAGTATTTCTTCCCACATGGGGTAAAACGTTGCCCGATTATACCCGCCATTTAAGGTTTGCCAAACAAAAAATTAAGATTTGTTAAGCAAAGCCAATCGGCGTGCTAAGCCTATTGTTTTTAATGGCTTATGCCGAATTAAAATTTGCTGCCTTTCATATATAATTATCGGCTAGGGAAGGCGCGATGAAGATCGGTATCTTGGGAGCGGGTAATATTGGCGCAACTGCAGCCCGGCTATTTGTGGGCGCCGGACATGAAGTGGCGGTCAGCAACTCACGTGGTCCCGAATCACTGCGCGAATTGGTAGACGAACTTGGCCCCAGAGCGCAGGCGCTTACTATCGCAGACGCGTCTGCGTTTGGCGAAGTTATCCTCCTGGCGGTTCCCTGGCGCTCTCCTGAGGCGTTGCCGCATCCCGAACTGCTGCGTAACAAGATCGTCATTGATGCCATGAATCCTTACCATCCCGATGGCGGCTTTTATGATCTTGACGGTGCCACTTCTTCTGAAATCGTGCTTGGGCGAGTTCCCGGATCACGACTGGTGAAGGCCTTTAATACCATTTATTACGTGCATCTGGCAGAACGTGGTCGCAAAGATCTACCTCTTGACGATCGGCATACGATCTATGTTGCTGGGGATGACGCAGAAGCCAAAAAAGTGGTGGCGAGATTGATTGAAGAGATTGGTTTTGCCGCTGTCGATACCGGCTCGTTGCGTGAAGGCGGCCGTTTACAGGAACCCAACTCACCCATCTATGACAAGACTTATAACGCACGCGAAGCGCGTGAGTTCCTGGCCAGTCTTGAGGAAAGGCGAGTCTAAGTCTGCCTGGCCTGCGCTCCAGCACGGATTAAGGCCGTTTAATACCTGCTCTGAGAAAACACCGGAACCAATGAGAACATCCTAATATACGCACCTATCCCCGCCACCAACAGGATGCGTATGAAAACCAAGCTACTTCTCCCTCTAGTGCTCTCAGCTTTTACTTTGTTGCCCCTTACTGCCCAGCAATCTGCTCCTGTCCCGGCGCCTGACAGGCAGAACTCAACTCAGAATCCACCTGACAACAATCCTGCGCCTGACGCGCAAAAACCAGACAGCCAATCCGATGCGGACGCGCAAAATGGCCCAACGTATGTTTATCGAGTCAATGTGGTTCAGCGCACTACAGAAGCGGTTGATTATCGTGATCGCGGCGGCACAACCCAGGTCGATTTCAAAGGCACGTCGCTCATGCCTTCAGTGGATGGCAATGCCAGAGTGACAGGCCATACGGGCAGGCTGGCGATTGACGCAACCCTGCATCATCTGGCGCCGCCACGCAGCTTTGGTCCGGAATATCTTACGTACGTGCTCTGGGCCATCACGCCTGAAGGGCGTCCGCTGAATATGGGCGAGGTCCGGCCCAATGACGATGGCAATTCGCGTTTACAGGTCACCAGCGGGTTGCAGGAATTTGGGATGATCGTTACCGCAGAACCTTACTTCGCTGTGACGCGTCCAAGTGATTTGGTGGTGGCAGAGAATATTGTTCGCGCGGATACATTAGGTGGCAACCATCCAATTTCAGCCAAGTTTGATCTGCTGCAAAAAGGACAGTACACCGTAAATCTAACTCCCGAGCAATTGCCCGCGACCAATGAGGACAAGCGAGTCCCGCTTGAATTGCTGGAAGCTGAAAATGCTATTGCAATTGCGCAGGCTGCCGGCGCCGAGCAATACGCGGCAGACACTCTGGGAAAAGCCAAAGCTTACCTGGCGCAGGGCCAGGATTATGTCCGTCGCAAGCAGGGCATTACACCCATTGGCGCCGTAGGGCGTGCCGCTACGCAAGCCGCGGAAGATGCGCGTCTGCTTACTCTGCAAAAGAAGCAGGAAGAAGCCACAGAGGCGGAACGGCAGAGAGCGCGGGACCGCATTGCACGAGCGCAGTCACAGGCTGAATCTGAATCGGCACGCGCTGACGAAGCACGTCTCGATGCCCAACGCCAGAAAGAGCAACGCGAGCTAGCTGATCAGGAACGCCAGGCTGCGGAACAGGCACGCATACAAGCCGAGCAGGCAGCGCAGCAGGCGACACAGGACAAGGCAGCCGCGGAGCAACAGTTACAACAATCCGAAGACCAGCGGCAGGCAGCTGTGCAACAGCAGCAGGCCCTTTCACAACAAGCAGATCAGGCGCGTTTGCAGGCGCAGCAAGCTGATCAAGCCCGTTTACAGGCCATCCAACAGGCTGAAGCGCAACGCCAGCGTTTGCTTACCCAGCTTAATCAGGTTTTGCAGACGCGAGATAGTGCTCGCGGACTGATCGTCAGCATGTCGGATGTGCTTTTTGATTTCAATCAAGCCACGCTGAAGCCCGGAGCCAAGCTGCGTCTAGCAAAAGTTTCCGGCATCATTCTTGCTTATCCTGATTTGAAGCTGGAAATTGATGGCTTCACTGATAACAAGGGCACACCCGAATACAACATCGGCTTATCAGAAAAGCGCGCGAAAGCCGTGCGCGATTTTCTGGTCACGCAGGGTGTTGGACCGGATACGGTGAATACACGTGGATACGGGGAATCCAATCCAGTGGCCAGTAATGCAACAGCTTCAGGACGCCAGCAGAACCGCAGAGTTGAACTTGTGGTAAGCGGCGAAGCAATTGGAAGCACTACGACAACGACCACAACTACCACGACAGGCTCAACCACTGGATATACCGGTGGCGTTTCCGGAGCAACGCAGGGAACCACAACGCCTGCTCAACCCGTTACGGCAACGCCAGGAGCCGTCGCTGCTCCTCCACAATCGAATCCTCCACCATCCAATCCTCCGCAAGACAATAATCCGCCGAAGTTTTAATTCGTTGGCCTGAATTGGGGATGCCGTTCCAGCGGCATTCCCAATCATTTCCCAGACCGTTCCAGCATATTTGCAACCTCTCGCCGTTCAATCGTGCAGGATCACATTCAGAAGCGAGTTATGGACCTTTATCCCGCCGTTGTAATGGATGAATCCCATCTTGCGAAAACGATTCATAAAGAAGCTTACCCGTGCGCGCGTGGTGCCCACCATTTCCGCCAGCATCTCCTGGCTGATCTTGGGGACCACTGTTTCTTGTCCTTTTTCCTGGCCAAATTGGGCCAGCTGCAAAAGCACGCGGGCCAGCCGTTTTTCACTTCGATTGAAAAGCTGATCCGTCAGGTCTTCCTGAAAATGCGCGTTGCGGGCCAGAAGAAAAGCGACAAACCTTTCAGAAAATGAATGTTCGGTTTTGAGGACCCGTAGCATGGTCCGCTTCTTGATCTTAAGCAATGTGCTCTGGGAAATCGCAGTGGCCGTGGTGAGGCGGCGAGGCTGCGACGCGGCAATGCATTCCTCACCCAGAAAGTCTCCCGCGCCCATCAGAGCTAGCGTAGCTTCTTTGCCGCTATTGGAGACCAATGAGAGCCGGACTCTTCCTTCTTGAATAAAGTAAACGGCGTCTGCGGCATCACCCTGGGAAAAAATACTCTGTTTCTTTCGAAATTGGAGCAGAGTTCTGCCCACGCCGATTTCCCTGAGAAAGGCTTCAGAATTGAAGCTACGTTTTTGGGAATATTTCATGAAAAATGTGAACTGGTAATTGGCGGAGTTTAGCATAATGTTCGACACCAGACATAAGAAAACCGCTGAATCATGCAAATTGACTTTAAGAACAAAGCCATTTTCCTTCATGAAATTTCAGAGTTGACGTTTCCAGAATGTCGGCGTTTAATCTCCCATAGTCTATCTAGGAAAGACTATCTATGAAGGAAATCTATGGTACGCACTGCGGCAAAAAATGAACTTCTTCCCGGCACGCTGGACATGCTGATTCTCCATACGCTGACTCGCGGCGCCATGCATGGCTACGGAATCGCCCAGCACATACAGGAAATCTCTGACGAAGTGTTGCAGGTGGAAGAAGGTTCTCTCTATCCGGCATTACAGCGCCTGCTGGTGAAGGGATGGGTAAAGGCCGAATGGGGGACTTCTGAAAACAACCGGCGCGCTCGTTATTACACCCTCACGAGCGCAGGAAAAAAACAGCTGGGCGAGGAAGCCGAGAACTTCAGCCGCATGGTGCAGGCGATAGCTCGCGTGATGCAGACGGCATAAAAAGGAGATCAGTATGTCAGCCCTGGGCGAATTTTGGCGGCGAATTGTTTTTTCCTTCAAGCGCAACAAGATGGACCGTGAACTGGCGGAAGAGATGCGCCAGCACATGGAACTGAAAGCACGGCAAAATATCGCCGGCGGCATGTCTGAAGAAGAAGCCGGATACGCTGCCAGGCGCCAGCTC
>Ga0206965_10159_pt2 | contig 17931 bp, 16 predicted proteins | sample Alteio_BWOrgHeat_26_FD_152973 | JGI IMG/M metagenome (GOLD analysis project Ga0206965, IMG submission 152973) | Enriched cells from forest soil in Barre Woods Harvard Forest LTER site, Petersham, Massachusetts, United States -... | ecosystem: Environmental > Terrestrial > Soil > Temperate forest >...
ACAGCATTCCCACCAGCATGGCAGATGCGTCACCGTATGTGCGGCAGCTTAAAGAGGCCAGCGCGCGGGTGGCCGCTGCATGTGGCATGAGCAACTGGACGCTGGTTTATCAAAGCCGCAGTGGACCGCCATCACAGCCCTGGCTTGAACCTGATATCTGCGAATATTTGCGGGTGCAGCACGCAGCAGGTTTGAAGCGCGTGATTCTTTGTCCCATTGGTTTCATGTCTGACCACATGGAAGTCTTGTTCGACCTCGACACGGAAGCGCGCGATCTATGCGATGAAACTGGATTGAAGATGGTCCGCGCCGGAACAGCTGGATCGCACCCAAAGTTGATCAGCATGATTCGCGATATGGTTTTCAACGCGCAGACTTCAGCGGTAATGGCGCATTGTGAACCGGGGTGCTGCCCCACGCCGCAGCGGCCTAAGACCTGACAGCCATCAGTACGTCATCCCGAACCCCGTTAAGCGAATGGCGCGTATTCAGGGCCCCATTCACGCTTGGGTTTAGCGTGAATGGGCAGATCAGCGCCAGAGTAGGGGTGAGGGACCTTGTGTTGCTTCACAAGGAAGCGCAAGGTTCCTCGGTCCTGCTCGCACAATGAAGAAAACTTGTGCTCGCTCACGGCCCTCGGAATGACGGTTTAATTTGATAGTTGATTTGCAGATCTTATACGCTGGTTTTAAAGCTATCCGCCAGTGCTTCTTCGCACGTGTGCTCAATCACCGCTCGATAATGCTCACCCAGAAACACGCGCAGGCGCGCTGTGTCCATGGTGCTGGACCCGAGCAAGTAGGGAAGCGCTTCCGGAGGAATGTCAGACACGCCAAGGTCCCAGAGCAGGCGCAATGCCTGCTTGCAGATGGCTTTCGCGGGCACGCGCTGGACCTCAATTCCGGCAATGTCAATGCAACGGCGCAGTTCCAGCGGATCGCCGCGCCCGGCAACATTCAATACTGTCAGCTTTGGATCAGACAGCTTGCGCCGCAGAATATGGGCGATCAATCGGGCCACGTCATCTACGTGCACAAACTGGAATTTATGCTCCAGATAATCACCGCGTGAGGGCAGCCACAGCGGCAGTCGTTTGCCCTGGCGGCGTAGTCGCTCGGCCAGTCGTCCTTTGCCGCCAGGAATGCCGCGTAGCACGCCAAGCTGATAGTTTTGCACGGTTGCGCCGGCATAAACATGCGGGCGCAGAATATACGTCTTGCACTTCATGCCTTTGGCGCGCTCCTGCACCGTGCGATCGGCTTCCTGCTGATGCAGTGCATAAGGCAGGCTTTGCGCGTTCAGCGGTGTGTCTTCTGTAGCTGGCTTGGTTAGCTCCGGGCCATAGACCAGCGCGCTGCTGGGAAAGATAAATTTATCAATGCCGCCCAGCATGCGGTTGTGCTCCGCAATGGCTTCTGTAACGCGGCTGGTGCCGGCAACGTTCATCCGCCACATACGTTTTTTATCGACGACGCCCGTGCGTAGCGGGTCAAGCACAAATGCCAGGTGAACCACTGCTTCTGGACGATAGGTGCGCATCAGCTCCAGTAGTTGATCGCAGGAGCGCTCTTCCGCCAGTTCGATTTTTTCAAATCGAGCGATGGAAGATGGATGCTCCAGTTCGCGAATATCCGTGCCGATCACCTGGAAGTCTGTCAGCTGCTTAAGCAGACGAAGACCCAGATTGCCTGAAACTCCGGTGATCAGCACTGTCGGCTTTTGCGGCATGTTATTTCGGCAGACTACGGCTGAATAGATGTGCGGATGAAGAAAGCTTTACCGCTGTTGCGGCAGCCAAGACAAGAATCACGCTTCGCATCATCCTGAATCGAACCTTCCTATAAACCAATGAAAGCAATGGGGAGTATCGTCATCGTAACATAAAGATTTGTTCCCTCAAGCGCTTGCGCCGCTCCAACGGTGCTCAGCCTTCCGGGTACGGCGATCAACCTGATTTGCTGCCAAATCTTCCTCGCCCACCCAGCGTTTATTTGGGTGAAGCGGGCTGTCCTGCGGGAGCATTGGCAGGTGCTGGAGGACCAAAATATTTTTCTTCCAGGTTGGCATGTACCGGCGATTTAAGCTCTTTGACTTTTTCTTCCAGCTTGCTGCGTGCTATGTCCCGCACAATGTCTTGTTTCACGCTGTCAATCGGCGCTGCCTCTCGGCTGTCCACGCGAAAGATCAGGTAGCCATTTGCATCGTCTGCGCGAAACACCTCTCCGGTTTTGTGAGAAAAAATCTCCTGTTCAATCTTGGGAGGGAACATGCCACGCCGTGCCGGGTTCATCTCAGTATTTGGCGGCGTTCCGCTGATTTGCAGAGTGGTATACGCTTCTTTTTCCAGCTTGTCGAGCGGTTCTCCTTTGGTGGCACGCGCCTGTATGTCATCCGCGAGCGACGCGGCTTTCTTCTGGTACGCCTGTTTCTGGTCCGGCGTGGCTTGCGGATCAGGATCGTTTTTAGGCAGATAAATCCGGCTCAATTTGGCGCTCTCGTATTTTCCCTGATTGGCCTTATAGTTCTCTTCAATTTCCTGTTGTGATGCGTTGCGGAACTGTTCTGACAATTGCGTGAGATAGAGATCGGCAAGCGTTTTTAGCCGCAGCACTCGCATGATTTCTGTAAAGGTGGGGGAATTGTCCACACCCGCGGATTTAGCGGCTTCGGAAAAGATCAAAATATCCACATACGCTTCGGCCAGCTTGCGCCGTTCCGGCGATGACACAGGCTGGTTGTTGGTATTGAACGCCTTTACCATGTTGGCAAATTGTTCCCTGGTCATCTTGATCGAACATTCTTTGGTAGAAGGCACTGCGCTATTTTTGGCTGGGTCTGTTGCCGCGGGACACAGTCCCTGGATGGCGATGACGGTCTGGTCTGGCGGGACGTCGGACGGCACTTCGTCGCGTCTTTGCAACGTTGGGGGCGCAGATGGCGTTGACTGGGTGTTTGACTGCTCTGCCGGTGTTTTTAAAGTGGGGGTTTTAGCTGGCGCTTGCGCCAGTGCCGTGCTCGCGGCTAAAACGCAAATCAACAGCCGTAACGTCATAATCAGGTCCCTTTCGCAATTCAAATGGAGTTAGGCGGGCAACAATCCTAGCATAATGGTTTTTCACCCAAATGGTTACTGGTGTAGAGCAACTAAAACTTGAGACAATGGCTCAGTGTCCACTGAGTTGAATCTGGCCCTCGAAAGCATGCAGAGAGAAAAGCGGACGGTTGCGCTCAACTCCCTGCTTGCCGCCATTGCCATCACTTTTCTCAAGCTGATTGTTGGCCTTTCCACGGGCAGTCTAGGCATTCTCTCTGAGGCCGCGCATTCCGGGCTTGACCTGGTCGCCGCGCTGGTCACGCTGCTTTCCGTGCGTGTTTCAGATAAACCGGCAGACGCTGAACATCAGTATGGCCATGGCAAGGTGGAAAATTTCTCCGCTTTTATAGAGACCACGTTGCTGTTGTTAGCGTGCATCTGGATTGTGTGGGAAGCGGTGCGGCGTCTATCCGGCCATCACAGCGTTCACATTGAACCTTCCCTGGCGGCGTTCGCGGTGATGTTCTTTTCTATGGGCGTTGACTGGTGGCGTTCACGCAACCTAAAGAAGATTGCCATCAAGTATGATAGCCAGGCTCTTGAGGCCGATGCGCTCCACTTCAGCACGGATATTTTTTCCAGCGGCGTGGTTGTGGTGGGGCTGGCGCTGGTCTGGGCGGGATCGTACTGGCAGGTCCCATGGCTTATCAAGGCCGATCCTGTGTCGGCCCTGCTGGTCTCCGGCGTAATTGTGTATGTGAGTTCGCGTCTGGCGCGGCGCACCATTGACGCCCTGCTGGACGCTGCTCCCGCGGGCTATCGCAGCCAGATCATTGACGCAGCTCTGAAAATTAACGGCGTGATTGAGGTGGAGCGTGCGCGCATCCGCCGTGCCGGCAATCGATACTTTGCCGATCTCACCGTTGGCCTGGAACGCAATGTCACTTTTCAGCGCTCTGGGCAGGTTGTGGCGCAAATCACGAAGGCCGTTCAGGAGTTTTTACCCGGCGCTGATGTTGTGATTCACTCCATCCCAAGGGAAACAGCACATGAGAATATTTTTGACCGCATTCGGGCCGTGGCTTCCCGTAACAATTTCAGCGTGCATGATGTGAGCGTCCAGGACCTGGGCGGACGGCTTCATGTTGAGCAGCATTTGGAGTTGGACGAAACCCTCAGCCTGAAAGACGCCCATGACGTGGTGACCGTACTGGAAACCGAGATTCGCAACTCTGTTCCTGAGATCTCCACGATTCTCACGCATATAGAAAGTGAGCCATCGACCATCGAATCTGGCAACACGGTCGTGCGCGATGCTGTTCTGGAGCAGAAGCTCAAGCCTGTGGTCAATGAGTTTCCTGAAGTCGTAGATATGCACGATGTGGAGATCAAGCACGTGCGCGGCAAAATTTATATGTCCTGCCACTGCACCATGTCAGACGATCTGCCGCTCTCCCGCGTGCATGATGTTTCCACCGAACTTGAAATCCGCTTCAAGCAGGCGGCGCCAGAATTGTTCAAAGTGCTGATCCACCCAGAACCCCAGACGGACAATCGAAGGTGATCGACAAGATGCAGCTATGAGGTTCTGTTTTCGATTGGAAGATATGCCTGGGGTGTATTGTTGTAGTCGTATTTTGTATTTTTGTGTCGCCAACTAAGGCCCAATCTTAGTTGGGGCCATAGCGACGCCGGCGGCATTTGCTCTTCTCAGATTCATGGTAACTGGTGCTGTAAAGCCTCTACTTGTGTTCCTCTGCCTCCAGTTGCTGATTGTAATGATCGGCATGATCGTGGGACTTATTCAATCGTATCTAAGAAACAGGAAATCCATTTAAAAAGGGTCGGACATTTCTGCCCAACCCTCACCAACAAAAGGAAAAATTGAAGCAGCTACTCCTTTGGAGCCATCTTTCGTTTCATTTCCAGCAGAGGCTCGGTCAATACTTTGGTACCGGCGGGAGGTTGAAACAGGCTGGCATCCGGCTCATTGCGCTTGATTTCAGTAAGATGGTAAACGGTATCGCCCACACGCGGATCAGAATGCTTTCTCATCACCATGGTATGCAGGTCCGGGGAATACCAGGTTTCTGTAACCACCTCAATCGCGCGCTCATTGCCGATCTGGCCTGCGGGAATGGTCATGGTATCGCGCTTGCCCTCGGCGGATACGCCTTCAATGGTCTGTGTTCCCAGCTCTTCATGCTTCACGTTTGAGTTGTCGCTATCTTGAGTCTGCTTCTCGCCATCCACCTTGATCGTTTTCACAATCGTTTTATGCTTCATTTCATACTGGCCGCCATCAAGCTGAATGATTTTGGGGCCTGAACTCCACGTGGCGTTGTCGCGCACAATCGCGGACGTCTCTCCACCCGACTGCGAAATGTATTGCGTGTGATTGGTCGGGTCATTGATGAAGATCATCTTTTGATCGCCTCCCTGGAGCGAGCCGATGCGTCCAACGGAATCTTCACGGCGGGTGCGGCCCTGGCTGTCGCGCGCAACAAAAGACGATGTCTTATTCACAATCTTATTGCCATCGCTCAAAGCCTGTGTAGTTTCGGTGATGGCTGTAGCGGTGTACGGCGATCCTGTAACTACCTCACCAGGAGAAGCCATTTCTGCTCCGAGAATGGTGACTATGCCATCTTCAGGAACCTTGTTGCGCTGGACCATCAGGTTGAAGTCAGGCGGTAGACCCTTCATCTGGTCATTTTGTGTGAATGAAAAAGTGCGGACATGATCTTGCGCGTTGTTGTCCTGGGCTGCGGCACTGCCTGCGAGCAGAAGTGCGCCTATCAGAAACATAGCAATTCGATTCATGGAATTAACTCTCCTTAAAAATTTGTTACTGCACTAATCTCACGGCGTAAGGCGTGCCATCCTGGCTGACCACAAAATCAGCCATCACTCTTCGCCCAGCCCCATCGGGATTTACCGGAGCTCCCATCTGCCAGAGCGCGCTTGCGGGGAGCTGTGCTCGTACAACGTGTAGTTCGTCGGCCGGAACGGCAGGGTCGTATCCTGGCAAAGCAAGAAACTGTCGGCTATAGGTGACGCTGCTCGTTGTAGCCTTTGCTTGAGGACGCTTGCGCGCAGGCTTGGGCTGTACTGGCAAGGCCGCTGTGATCGTCTTAGTATCTAGCGATTTGCTAGGACTGACGGCCTCAATGCGGTCCGAAGGTGTGCTTTGCAGATGGTGAAGCGTCCGCAATGAGATCAATCCAGCCATCAAAGCAATGCAAGCCACGAGCCCAGCAATGCTGGTGTTGCGAACGCGTCTCCGCCTGTGATGGCCACGGAAGGCCGCTGCCAGACTCACGCCAAGCTCGGCTGGGGCACTCTGCTGTGACGATGTGGCCATGCGGCGCAGGGCCTTTGTCAGCCGGTCTTCACCCAGTGGGTCTTCAGGCAATAGCGGATTTCCGGATTGTGGATCTATTTCACGCATTTTTGGTAACTCAATTTTGTTCGCAACATCGTCCGAGCCCGATGCAGTCTTGAAGCCACGGTTCCCGGTAAACAATCAAGCAGCGTTGCTGCATCGGCGTAGCTCATCTCTTCCAGATCGCAGAGCGCCACCACTTCGCGGTATTGCTCTGGCAGCGCCAGCACGGCTTTGCGCAGACACTCCAACTGTTCAGAATTGCTCAGATCAGCCAATACATCCAGGTCGCTGGCGAATGCCAAATCTCCGTTGTCCAGCCATTCTTCCTCGATTGGCAAGTCCAGCCGCGACCGCTGTACAAGGCGTCGCGTAAGATTGCGTGCGATGCCAAACAGATAGCTGCCGACTGGCCCTTTTGCTGCGTCATATCCTTTTGGGTTTCCGATCAGCAGCATAAAGACTTCCTGTGTGACCTCCTCCGCTGTGGCATTGTTTCCGCTCATGTGCAATGCAAACCGGTAGAGCGGGCCCTGATAGCGCTCATAAAGGGCGCTGAACGCCGTCTCATTCCCTTTGGCGAGCTGCCTGAGCAACTCCTGGTCTGCCGGAGACGATTCTGCCATGGCTCTTTTCGGCGTTACTTCAGCTCCTGTTATCCATTGCTCGAATTGGACAAATCGTTCCATTATTTTTTTGCGACCTAAAAAACGGATAGCCTGCGCTAGAACATGAGACGTATAGAGGCGCTTTCAGTCATCTGAGGTAGAATTTTTGGCTATGGAATGGTTTGAAAATGAGGATTTCTGGCGCAGTTTTTATGGCTATATGTTTTCCGCCGAGCGGTTTGCCGCCGCTCCCGATGAAGTAGCACGCATCCTGGCGCTGACTAAATGCAGCGGCGGCAACATGCTAGATCTTTGCTGTGGTCCGGGCCGGCATTCAGTGGAGTTTGCCAGGTCCGGCTTCCAGGTTACGGGCGTCGACAAATCGACATTTCTGCTGGAGAAGGCGCGGGAACATGCGTCCAAGGCAGGCGTTTCCATTGAATGGGTCCAGGAGGATATGAGAAATTTCATTCGTCCTGAAAGTTTTGATCTTGCCTGCAGCATGTTTACCTCATTTGGATATTTCACTGATCCAGAGGAAGATTTGCACGTACTGCGCAATATCCATCAAAGTCTAAAAGACAACGGTGCATTGATTATTGAAACTCTGGGCAAAGAGATGCTTGCTCGCGTATGGCAAAAGACTATGTCTACGGACATGGCGGATGGCTCATGGATTGTCCATCGCACACAGCTGCGCGACGATTGGACGCGTGTCCATTGCCAATGGACCCTCTTAAAAGATGGGCACTCGCGGGACTTCACTTTCGAGCACACGATTTATTCCGGCCGCGAACTGAAGGAACGTTTGCTGGCTTCCGGGTTCAAGCATGTGCAGTTATTTGGCGGACTGCAGGGCATTCCTTACGGGCTTGAGGCTGTGCGTTTGGTCGCCGTTGCACGCAAAACTGCTCCAGTCAATTCTTGAAACCATTCCAGTGAGTTAAGACTCTTATGGTAGAGTTTTCGCGCACAGTTGCAGAAGGGAACCCAAATGGTTGAGGCGCAGGTCACATGGACAGATGGCGAACGGTTTGTCGGCAGCGCCAGCAGCGGCCACGCTATCGTGATTGACTCGGATCGCGAGCGCAACACCGCCACAGGTCCCATGGAACTGGTCCTGATTGGCCTCTGTGTGTGTACCGCGACAGATGTTGTCAGCATCCTGCGTAAAAAGCGGGAGCCGTTTTCTGGAATCCATGTTCGGGCCGAGGCTGAGCGTGCCACGGAAGCTCCGACAGTCTATACATCCATTAAATTGATCTATACGATTACCGGCCAGGTTTCGCGCAAGGCCGCCGAGGATGCAATCCGGCTTTCCGAAGGGAAATATTGTTCGGTTTCTGCCATGCTTAAATCCACGGCACGGATTACGACAGAGCTGCACCTTTCGAAAGCCGCTGAAATTGCGGGTCCGGCAGGAAAAAAGTGAAGCATTGCTGATGTAGAAAGAATCTAACTTTGAGGGGAGGAGTTCTTTTCATGTCACAAAAGAAGGTTGTAGTTTATAGCCAGCCCGGTTGACCGCCGTGCTCATGGGCTGAGAATTACCTTTCGGAGAAAGGTATCGAATTTCAAGTTAAAGACGTGAGTTCAGACCAACAGGCGGTTTTTGAGCTGGTGCGTACTTATAAAAGCCGCTCAACTCCAACCATTGTGGTAGGTGAAAAAGTCATGATCGGATTCGACCCGGAAAAATTGGACCAGATGCTTGCAGAGTAGCAGTCCAGCATTCGAACACGTTATAAGCTCCGCTCCGGACCAGAAACACCTGTGGCGGGGCTATTTCTTTATTGCCATGGCCACCCTGGGCTGGGGAGCGGCTGCGGCATTGGGGAAGAAAATCTTCAATGGAGGATTTTTCAACGGCCATGCCTTGATCTCTCCCATCGTTCTCACCCAGGCCAGAGCCAGCTTTACCGTGCTGGTATTTGGCCCATTCCTCTGGCTGCGGTTTGGACGCAGCATCTTCAAGATCAGTCGCCGCGACTTGGCACTCTGCGCGCTGGTGGGTACGCTGGGCGTTGCTTGTTCGAATTATTTTTACTATCTCGCCGTACAGAAATCGACCGTCGCGCTGGCAATTACTTTGCAATACACTGCACCCATTTGGGTCTTGCTTTATATGGTTGGGCGCGGCAGGGAACCGGCCACCTTCCAGAAGGGTGCGGCGGCGCTGGTTGCGATGATGGGTACGGCTCTGGCTATCGGAGTATTTCATTCCGGCGTCCAGCCCAGCGTGATAGGCGTAGGTGCGGCTCTGCTGGCGTCCTTTGGCTACTCCTTCTATAACATTGCCGCCCAGGGATTGGTGATGCGGAACCATCCCTTTACAGTCATGTTTTATCTGTTGTTGAGTTCAGCGCTCTTGTGGCTGGTGGTGAATCCGCCCTGGCGGGTGCTGGCGCAGCATTTCAGCCGCGAGCAATGGGGTTTCCTTTTTATCTTCGCCTGCATCTCCATGGTGCTGCCTTACATGTTCTATCTCAGCGGATTGAAATATCTGGATCCCACGCGCGCCGTGATCACCAGCTGTCTGGAACCGGTCTTTGCCATTCTGTTCGCAGTACTGTTGGTAGGGGAGACGCTCAGTCCTTTGCAGGTAGCTGGAATTGTGGCTGTGCTGGCAGCAACCGTGATGGTCCAGATCAGGCCCAGAAATACGCCGCAGTCAGAAGCGGCTTAAAAGTAAAAAGCGGCCCTTTCAGGCCGCCTTTTACAGATGGATCACGCAGAGCTTTCTCAGAAGTAATTATTCTGATTGAGCCATTGCAGCCGTGTAATTACCGGCGTTTTCAGGTTGGCAGCGTTATTGCCCGGCAGGATACCCGTTGAAGGGAACCATGGCGGCGAAAAACTACTCGCAAAGCGCTTATCAAACAGCACATTACGCTGCGTGGCGCCGATATTTTTGATGTCATTCTGAATACGGCCGCCCACAATCGTCAGGGTCTGAATCGCATTGCCCGTGTTGATTAATCCACCCGTTCCGCCCTGCGAAAGAGTCGCCAGCGAAGCATCGATCTCCAGATTGCCATTGGACTGTGTATTGGCCAGCTGGATATCACCTTTAGCGGTAAAGATACCCAGCGCTTGTCCTGTATCATTCGCTGGAATCAAAGTGTCGATCGGCGTTCCCGGCGCCATTCCAGGGGGCAATGACGCACCAGGGGTTCCAGTCACAGGCTCTGATTTGTAAAGGATGTCGCCGGTAACTGTGACGTTGTCAAGAGCAGTAATGGTGAGAGCAGTTCCGTCATTAATGGCAGGCTTCCCCTGTCCAGGCCCGGATAGCTTGGTGATATTTCCATTCACGTAAAGCATGGTGTCGTAGCCATCGGAAGCGCCAGTCGTCGGATCGTATTGCTGGGGTACGCCTGCGATGGTGAGGTTCGTGCCTCCAGAGGACATGACGGTTGTATTCGACACGGGATCGATCGTAATCGTCGTAGTTCCGCTGCCGCTTGTAATGGTATAAATCTGCCCTTTGCCAGTCGCTGCCGGAGTTAAGACTACTGATGCATCACCTTGCACCATAATCCCGCCGCCGGTAAACGTGGGGTTTTTGCCGTTAGCATCAGTTTTGTAGGGCAGATAGACGCCAGGATTGGGCGTTCCAGTGGCCTTATACGGAGTATTGTTGATGTCCCGCAGTGCATTGCTCAAAGCGCTTTGCGAAGGTGGCGGAACCGAGGTTCCGTCTGGATTGACGCCTCTGCCGTCAAGCACTGCTTGCTCCTGGTTAAAGCTGTTTTGCGGCAGTGTAACTGTCGGCTGCTTGACGTTGAAACCTTGCTGTGCGGTTACGTTGCTAGGGACCGTCTTGGCTCCGGAGGGGCAGGCAGTGGAAGTGCCTACAGTAGCGCCAGCCTGGCCCACTGAATCTGTAAACGTATAGTTCCCCGTGCCAAAATTCCATGAGCCGTTGGTAAATACCGGGCCTGTGATTGTGCCGGGGACCAGAGTGGAACCGTCACAAAGAGTATTTTGATCAATAAACATGCCATAGCCCGCAAAGTTAAGAGCAGCGGGATTGGGAATGACGGCAGCGACTGTAAACCGGCCTGAATCTGTCAGCACAGTTTTTTCTGTACCCTTTGACATGCCAGTTGAGGTGATGGTGTAAGAGTAGGTGTAGGTTGCTGTTTTCGCTTTCGGCGGAAAAGGATTGCAAGTCGGGCTTAGCTCAGTGGAGCAGGATAGCAAAGCAAACACCAAAGTCGCGTTGTAACTTCCCGGCCAGGAGCTAGCTGCATTTCCAGTCCCGTTGCCAGTGATCGTCCCGGTGCCATAGGTTGCATTAATTTTGTTCATCACCAATTGCTCGGTCGCAGGCGAAGGCAATGGGTTTGTTCCGATGGCGAAGCCGGCAGGATAGGCTGCTCCGCCTGGCTGAAATAGAGGAGTCATTGCCTGGCGTACGATGTTGATTCCAGAATCAGCCGCGTAGAAGGAACCGCGGAAGTTCCGGTAGTAGCCGTTAATCAACATGTCTGACCTGGATGACCACGCCATTGCCAGAGTAAGGCCCGTTAGAAGCATTAAAAGCAGCAGTGTCGTGATCAAGGCGACCCCGCGCTCATTCTGTCCGGCTCGGCGCCTTTTTAGGGATTGACTATTCTCACGTTGCATCTTGCCTCCTAATTGCTGTTTAGGTTTCGTGGGTTGACCACCACGGAAATACCTTGTACCTGGTAGTTGCCCAGATCGTAATTGTTTTGGAACGTGCTCGGATTGTCACTGTTAGGGGTTGCACGTGCGACTAACTGAACTTGTATGGATCGAACTGAAGCCCAATCGCTGTTGTAATCCGCTGGGTTGACGGTGTAGCCCGGGCCGCCAATTACTTTTTGGCTGCTCCATGCGCCAACGGTGAAACCAATGATCTGTTCAGCGATGATGTCTTGCGTTCCGGCGGCATTCGTCCGCACCAGCTTCGGGTTTGCTGGATTCGTTGCGTCCACGGAGTAAGTTGCTCCGGCAACGAGCTTTACAACATAGTCCAATCCAGGATTGAAAAGGCCTGTGAATCGGCCACATTCGCCGACATCGTAAATATTCAGCGGGTCCTGAGCAGCAGGAACGCCGGTTACATTCGCGCCATTACATTGGATATTCTGGGTCGAGCTGATCGGTATTTGAATGAAATTTGCGCCGGCGGTCGCGTTGGCCGTAAGAACAACAATAGAAATCAACGGCTGGCCAGCAGGTACGTCAGTGCCACCCTGTACAAACATCAATTCAGTTCCGGCTGGAAGCAGGGCTGCCCATGCTGTGTACTGCGCGGCTGTGCCACCAGAAGGATTGGTTAAAAACAATGTGTTCTTAGAAGTATCTGCTGTTGTTATGAGCGTGGCATCGCCGGCTGGAGCCAAAAGCGGTAGATTGCTGTCCACGGAAATTAGAGATAAACGGTCAAAGCATCCTGGCCCATAGATCGCGGTAGCTTTGCAATTTGGGTTTGCTGCTTTACCGATCGTAACTCCCAGAGGTGAAAAAGCTGTTGGGGTGGGGCCGGTAAATCCCGTGCCTGCGTTCACCACTTCCATTTGCAACTGTGCTACTGCGTTTCGAAGAGTAATGTTCAGGGTAGTTTGATTTTGCGCGGTGTTGAAGAGCGGCATATGCCTACGGACAAGAGCAATCGCCGCTCCACCTACGACCATAAACACGCTCATGGCGACCATGAGTTCAATCAGTGAAAAGCCGGCCGCTAATTTTCGGCCTGTTGGTTGCCGCAAAGACAAATGCTGCGAGATTTGATTTAAAACTTTACGCGGATTGCTCATTGCCACACCCGTGCCACTTGAATTTTGTTGTGTAACCACTAACAGCCGCTTGGATCGCACGGCCGCACGGTACTGGTCTGAAAGGTTTCAGCCCTTTCCACTGGAGTACCCGTTACCGGAATTACGATCACCGTTATTCGCTGGACTCGCGCAGACGGAGTATCGGACTCAATGACCCAGCGGCGCTGAAACGTCAGCATGTCATTTGCGGCAGCAGCCGGCCCAGTGGGATCATTGACCATACCGCTTCTGCTGGAGATCTGTACCTGATCGGAATAGTTGGCATTGTTGGCCACCAGACTGCCGCCAGCGGCCAGGGAAGTGGTTTTGTAGGCGTTATAGTCCAGTTGGTTTAAGTCTTCCAGTTTTTCTGAAGCCAGCATAACCTCTGAGCCCAGATAGCGCGACTGTGTTGTACTGCCGGATAGCTGTGCCAGGAGTGCCGCCAAACCCAGCAAACCAACCGCCAGGATCACGATGGCAAACATGACTTCAATTAAAGCGAAGCCTTCGTCGCCATCTTTTCGGATTGCACGTGTCTTACGGAGTGACATTGATGCTTCCATAGCTTGATACCGTAATATTTTCCGGCGGTTTCCCGCCATAAGTTAGGACCATAACCATTGGTGCGGTAGCCGAGGTGATCTTACCGCCAGGACTGAAAGTCATTGTGATGTCAGCGTTCAAAGTTATTGGTGTTCCCGACCCTGATATTGGCTTTGGGCAGACTGCCAGAGTGGCAGGTGAGCAAAAATTGACAAAAGGTCCACCTGCAGGACATTGACTCTGAACCTGGTAAGTGCTGGTTGCTGCGGTAAACACGATTTGGTACGGGCATCCCTGAAAAATCGCCTGGTAGCGCGTGGATTGTATCGCTCCCGTAACCGAAGAAACTGCGCCGCGAAGTCTGAAAAAACTTACTGTGTTATTCACCAATGGGGCCGCCATGGCAGTCATGACGAGTACGATCAAGATGACGAAAACCAACTCGAGCAATGTAAAACCCCGGGCGTGCTTGCCGCATTGGCCTTGTGCCCCGCTTCGATCTTTTCGAGCCTGGCGACGATTCATCAAGGTCTCTCTCCATTCCGCTCATTTGTGCTTTGGGCGGATGCTAGTGTTTTAGTTCACTCGGACAAAAGCCAGCAACTTACTAAAGTCCGTCCTGCACGCTAATACCGAGGCCAGAGGCATCAGTACCTAAAGCTCTGCTAAGTTGCAGAGTTAAAACAACATTTAGCTTCTATAGGTGAAGAATTTTGCGCACGCTATCAATATGGATAAAGGCGAAATTCAGGCACTCTTATAGGAAAACAGAATGAAATATTTCTCTAAAAGCCGTGAACCAAGCTGGCTTCTGTAAGGGGAGGATTCAAAAGTAACCCGAGGGGAATACAGTGTCAATTAAAGAGGCAGAAAGTGGGGTAACTAAAGTCATAGTACGTCTGATCCTCAATTTGCTTTCGGAGCAACCCCTTGCGGCCGCAGGCGGCGAAGATCAAATGAGCGGGCAACGGACAAGCGCAGTATTTTGATGAGGGCTGTAAAAGATCAGATTACCCGCAATTGCCCATATTGGCTGTAAAATGAATTCAGCCATGATTATCCAACGCCTCCTCCCAGCTTGCCTGTTTGTCCTGCTCTTTTCACCTTCCGGGTTTGCAGGACAAAAAAATGCGGCAACCGACCAGAAAACCGCATTAGTGAACCTTACCGTTGTGAAAGACGCAAACGGCAAGCCTGTAAAAAATGCTGAGGTCGTTCTGCATCTCCTCGACAATCATGGCAAGCAGATGCAGGAAGGGTTGGAACTCAAGACCCATGATGACGGAAAGGCCGAGGCGACCGGTATTCCTTATGGCAAGGTGCGTATTCAAGTGATTGCGTCGGGATTCAAGACCTACGGACAAGACGTGAAAGTTGATCAGCCCAATATGGCAATCACCATTAAATTGGAGAAGCCGGCCGAGCAGCTTTCCATCTATAAATGACCAGGATGCTTATTTTCAAATCTGGTCATTTCATATCTCTTGCTGGTCGTTCATTCGCAGGTAAAAGGGCAGAGCGGAGTAATTGCGGCCATGCCTTGACATTACCACTTAGCAATGTCATTTCTAGTAGCTTTACCAAACGCGTCTATTTTTAAGAGCATAGAAAGGTCTTTTGAAAGTCAGGGTCTTTTTTCACGGCAAATGTTTTGACGGTACCGCCTCGGCGGCCTTGTTTTCGCGCTTTTATAGCGAGCGAATTCGCTCCGACGTCAATTTTCAGTTCACCGGCCTGGTTCACCGTGCCGGCGCGCTGTTTAATGAGGAAGATTTTGACGGCGATGAAAACGCCATTGTCGACTTCAAATATTCTCCGTCGCCCAAAATTACCTGGTGGTTTGACCATCACCAGAGCGCCTTCCTTACACCGCAGGATGCGGAACACTATCGCAATGGCGATAAGAGCCAGAAATTCTTCGATCCTGAATTCAAGTCCTGCACTAAGTTTCTGGCCCAGGTAGCTGAACAAAAATTCGGTTTTGATCCACGACCCGTGGAAGAACTAATCCGTTGGGCGGACATCATCGATGGTGCTCAATTCAAAAGTCCTGAAGAAGCCGTGGAGATGGCCGCACCTGCCATGAAGCTGACAATGGCCATTGAGTCCACCAATGATCCTGATTTTCTACCGCGGCTGATTCCATACATGGTCAGCGAGCCTCTGGGGCAGGTGTTGCAAGAACCATTCGTCGCCGCTGTTGTTCCACCGCTTTTGGAGCGTCATCGCAAGTCGATTGAAATCCTGCGCCAGCGCTCAGAATGCAAACAGGGAACCATCTATTTTGATATCGCCGATCAAGACCTGGAAGGTTACAACAAATTCATTCCTTATTATCTGCATCCTGAGTCTGTCTATAGCGTGGGACTCAGCAGCAGCAGCTTCCGCACAAAAGTGGCCGTAGGCTCAAATCCCTGGACCAAGCGGCAAAACATGGTGAACTTGGCAAAAGTTTGTGAGCGATATGGCGGAGGCGGCCATGCGCGTGTTGGCGCAATTTCATTCCCGCCGGATAAGAGCGATCTGGCTCGGCACGCCGCCGCAGAGATCGTTGCAGAATTGCGGGCCGCTGAGGTAGCAGCTCAAGGCAAATAACGCCGCTCTCAGCTTGAGACAAACGCCGTCATCCTCGGATTAAGGTGACACTTAATCCTTTTCTAGCTCTGTCTGCAAAATATTGCTTTAGAACATTGATGCAGAGTTGATGCTTCGGTAACCTCGCAGTAAGTGCTCACCGGCGGGTGACAAATCAAAATTTAAATCTGGGGTGTAAGAGCAGTGCAGCGTATATATCGGCAACTGGCTGCTATCGCCGTCTTTAGTTTTTTTTGGGGCGGGATGGTTCAGCAAAGTAACGCTCAGCAAAGTAAAGCTCAGCAAAGTGGAGCTCAACAAAACGGAGCCCAGCAAAGTGGAGCGCAGGAAAGCGCAGCTCAGGGCGGAGCTAAGACATGGTCCAAAGCCGCGCCCGCAAGTCCAGCGGGAGCCAAGCTCACACCCGGGCAGAAATTCGTGATCGACACCGTACGGATGGCGGTTGCCCTGCCGGAATCAGATCAGCAGGACAGGCTGCGTGTTTTATCTACGGCCGCTGACGTGGTTTCACCCATCGACAAAAAGATGGCCAAGAATTTTTGGACTGAGGGTGCACGGATTGAATCAGATCTGGTGCGGCTGGGGCAAACGCCGGCCGTTTCTATGATGTCCGGCGGTCAGGTGGATTGCGCCGTTGCTCTGAGCTTTGTCGAGAATGTGCCGGATGGATCCGTGCTACTGGCAGAGCAATCTTTAATTGGTGCGATTACTACCTGCCCGAAACAAACCCTGGACCCAGTTTCCAGCAAACTCGATGCTGGATTAGAGAAGCATGTAGTGGCTTCACGAGCGCTGATGGCCGCGATGTCAGCTCATGGTGAGAAATCTGCCTGGTCACAGCAACGTTTCGCAAAAATGTTTAGTTCGCTGCCCGACCCCAAAGCAAATGCTGCTGAGGCGGAAAACCTTGCTGCCATGTACACGCAAATGGCAGGCTCCGTGGATAAAGATGTGGCTGCCAAGGCTGGCTTGCAGCTTCTAACGTGGCTGGGAAAGGTGGAGGATTCACCACTCCGCACAATGTCCATCCACATCACTACTGGTGCCATGCAGCAAGCCCTTGGAAACGAGGCTTATCAGAGTGCGCTGCAATCGGACCTTGTCGCGAACGCTACGGCGCAGAATGCCGGGCAGGACCGTGAGATCGAAAGGCCGCAGCCCGATAATGTGTCGGTTTTGGCTGCCATGAGCAATAGCGGCACTGACCAGACCGAACAGCTCCGCGGTTTGCCTCCGGCGGAGAGAGCGCGTGCAGCCGCTGCCCAGGGTTTTGCTACCGGCACTGCGGGAAATAAGCAGCAAGCCGGCAAATATTTTGATATGGCATTCAGCGCAGGCGACGAAGTTTGGGATGCGCGGGCACCGGAGACGAATGCAGCGGAAGTGATCCAGGAGATCAGCGAAGCCGCGGCGCAGGTGGATTCACTGAACGCACTGACGCGCGCACAGAAATTGCATGACAGTTCGGCGCAGGCAATTGGCATGCTGGCCGTTGCTCGGGTGGTTGCCAGCAACGGAGTCACACGATAAGAGTTTTGTAATGTAAAAATTTGTAATTCAAAAAAATTAAGAGTTTTACCATTGTCAGAGGTTTATGACGTTGTTAGGCTATAAGAATCTCAATCAGTCAAGCAGGGTCTTCAGTTGGTCAATATTATCGACGTCCAATGCCCCAAGTGTCTCCGTAAGTTCAGGACTGTTCCTTCTGTAGTGGAGCATGCGGGCTGGATGTATTGCTCTGTTTGCGGTACGCGTATGAATATTTCGGATCCCAGGCCGGTCACTGCGCTTTCCAAAGATGGTGGTAATAACGCCGCATAGCTGCGGCATGGCTGTTGAATATTGTTCCCGGATTTACCTGAACCTTTCCAGATAACAACGCCAAAGCTCACACCGTGTATTCGTCCCAAAGTCACCTGTGCATTGCCGTTTCTCATTGTCAGTTGCCTTCTAAATGGCTAAGCTTGCCCAAAG
>Ga0206965_10216_pt1 | contig 17881 bp, 19 predicted proteins | sample Alteio_BWOrgHeat_26_FD_152973 | JGI IMG/M metagenome (GOLD analysis project Ga0206965, IMG submission 152973) | Enriched cells from forest soil in Barre Woods Harvard Forest LTER site, Petersham, Massachusetts, United States -... | ecosystem: Environmental > Terrestrial > Soil > Temperate forest >...
CAGGATAGTTTTACTGGCATTAATACAAAAAGAATCTTCACCCAAATGGCTTGAATTTAATCATACCTATACTTTTACTATAATCATATATCTGTTCATTTTTCTTTTATGGTTCTTCTGGATAAAACAAGTAACAGCCGCAAATAAGCCCGTGGAATGAAGAAAAATACCATTCCATTAGCCCTGTTAATTATTTTTTGCTGTTTGCTCGGATATTTTAGAAACTTTGTTTTTTTAAGTATAAACTCTCAAATGTCCTCAGTGTACTACCATGATAGCTTTCCAATACTGCCATCTGCCATGCAATTTATAACCCATATGGATTACACACAGCTTATAAGGCTTAAATGGATACTTACTTTTCTCTTTGCTTTAATATTTTGCATTACAGCAACAGGTAGCATTTATTTAATTTATAAAAAAAAGATATATGTATTTGTATGCATCGTCCTTTACGGAACCTTATTTCTTGTTTCAACGATCTTTATGTTATGTGGCTACTTATGGAACTCCTTTTCACTTCATGCATATAATATAGCACGAAACATAATACATATTGGTCAATCTCCTTTTACTATTCTATTATTGATAATGGTTATATACTACCACAAAAGACTTAACTCTACTCCAGTTAACTAATTTGCCGGTGCTTTGTTTATTTTTATACTTTTGACCAATTTTCCGAAAAAGTCAGATGGTAGAAAATTGCGTTATAGAAGAAAAAACTACTAAAATTTTAGATGCTGCTCAAAAGCGTTTTGCTCATTTTGGTTTGGAAAAAACTACCATGAGCGAAATTGCTGAAGATATTGGCATTTCTAAGGCTGCCCTGTATTACTATTTTAAAGACAAGGAAAATATTTTTAAAGAAGTTGTTTTAAAGGAACAGTTTGATTTTTGTAGTCAAATGAAAGCCCTGATTGAATCTGACAAGCCCTTACAAGCAGTACTTACTAATTATATCGATAAAAGAACAGAATACCTTAAAACTCTCTTAAACTTGGGCAAGTTGCGTTATGAGGCCTTTAAGGTTAATAAACCTTTATTTGCAGAACTTGGCAACATTTTTGAAAACCAGGAAAAAAAACTCATAAAAATATTGCTCTGCCGGGCTGTAGAAAAAAAGGAAATAACAAAAATTGATGTAGATAATTACTCTGGCTTTTTTGTGAATGTTTTAAAAGCCATAAGATTGTATGAACTTGATAAAAAGGAATTATGGAAGCAGGGCACTATTGACAAAGAGATTAAACGTCAGCATCTTTTTTTTACAAATATGTTTTTAAAAAGTATCGAATTAAAATGAATTTAATGACCTCAATCAACAATAGATCAGTCTTTCTCCTTCTTTTTGCCTTCTTCCTTTTAACGGGCGAGCGCAGTATAGCAGGTGACTCTAACCAGACAAGAATGTTAAGTATGGATAGCGCAATTGCCCTAGGTTTAGCGCACAGCCATGAAGTTCAGTTTTCATCAGCTCAACTGGCAGAGGTAACTTCTTCGTATGCCGATATAAAGAATAAGTTAATTCCTTCCGTGGTTTTAGCCGCGGGGTATACCAGGTTAAGCAACATTCCAACCGAATATTTCGCCATTCCTGGTTTTCCCGGCGAAATACCATCTACTGCACTATTCCCGGTTATACTAAACAATTATTCTGCTACGGCGTCTTTGGCCGAAAGTATATTTAATGGGTTCCTGCTCAAGAATGCTATGACCAACATGGAATTTACTGAAAAAAGTGCCGAATACAATGTAGAAAGCAAGAAAAAGGATGTTACACTGAACGTTATTAATACCTACCTGGAACTATTTAAGCTACAGCAATCCTATCAGCTAGTAGAAGAAAGCCTGCAACAAATTGCAGCCCATGTTAAAGAAGTTGGAGACTTTGCAAAGGATGGCTTGGCCACCCAGAATGATTTACTGAGAGTAAAGCTTCAGCAATCAAACGCGGAACTTAGTGAAATTGATATCAGGAACCAATTGCTTAGCATTAACTTTAACCTGGATGTAATGCTTGGCCTGCCAGAAAATACAAGTATAAAGGTGGACAGTGCAAGTATAATGGAATCTAAATCTATACAGGCCCTACCCTACTATATTCAGAAGGCAGGACAGAATAGAGAAGACATTCAGGCATCGGATATGCAGCAAAAAGCTGCCGAAGCCGGAATTAAAGAAGCTCAAAGCGACCTTTATCCTAAAGTAAGCATTGCAGCAGACTATGATTATCTCCGCCCAAACCCACGTATTGTTCCTCCTTTGGACCAATTTCAGCCTACCTGGGATATTGGCATTCGAATAAGTTATAGCCTGACAGATCTATACAACAATAAAAACAAAACAGATGTAAGTCGTGCAAAATATGCCGAGGCAGAGGCTAACTATGCCCAGTTGAACGACCGAGCAAAAATGGAAATAAACCAAAGCTATCTGGAGTATCAACAATCTTTGGAAAAAATAGAAGTTGCCGCAAAATCCCTTACGCAGGCAGAAGAGAATTATAAGCTTGTAAAATCTAGATATGACAATCACATCTCACTTATTACTGACCTTACAGATGCTAATAACTACCTGCTAAATGCACAAATAAGCTTTATCTCTTCAAAGGCCGATGCACAGCTTGCTTATTATAAATTGCTTAAATCGGCAGGAGAACTAAATACAAAAAAATAACATTATCAATATGACCGAAGAATCCTCAAAAAAGAAAATAAAAAAAGCGCCCATCATATTAGGCATAGTACTGGCTATTGGCGCAGTAATTGGCCTGAAGGAGTATTTATACTATAGCCATGTTGAAACAACCGACGATGCACAGGTTATGAGCAATATTGACCCTGTGGTTGCCAGGATATCTGATTATGTAACAGATATAAATTTTAAAGATAATGAGCATGTAACTAAGGGCCAGGTACTTGTAAAACTAGATGACAAGGATCTTGCCCTTAAAGCACAACAAGCAGAAGCCGATTTACTAAGCGCACAGGCAAATGTTGGCGTAGCTAAAGCTAACGTAGCTACCGCCGAATCTAGCCTGGCTACAGCCAAAGGCGAAATAGATGCCACACAGATAACTCTTTGGAAAACCAATCAGGATCTTGAACGCTACCAAAATCTTATTAAGGACGGATCGGTAACCCAGGAACAATTTGATAACGTTAAGGCTGCCCAGCAAAGCGCCAACGCCCAGGTTGATATTTCGAAGAACAAATACGCTGCAGACGAGAAACAGTATGAAGTGGCCCAGGCTAATTTAAGCTCGGTTCAGGCTAGTGTATCTATTAAACAATCGGCCCTTGATTATGCTAAACTCCAACTTTCGTATGCCACAATTACTGCGCCTGCCAGCGGAATCGCATCTAAAAGAAGTGTGCAACTGGGGCAGTTAGTGCAAATAGGATCTTCGTTACTTGCAATTGTTGAGGACTCTGTTTGGATAGAGGCCAATTTTAAAGAGACCCAGATGTATAATATCAAAACAGGACAAACCGCGGAAGTACAAGTTGATGCCTTGGACGGCAAAGATATTGAGGGAACCATTACCTCTTTTTCAGGAGGTACAGGAGCCGTGTTTTCACTATTGCCACCTGATAATGCAGCAGGTAACTTTGTTAAAGTGGTTCAAAGGGTTCCGGTAAGAATAAGCCTCGACAATAAGAGTGAAGCCTATAAGTCCCTGCGTCCCGGCCTAAGTGTTGAGGTTACAGTTAAAGTAAACTAGGGCATGCTGGTGGTTAGTTTTGAACCACCTCACAATTAGTATATTTGAATTTACGATTCAAATACTATGCCCACCGAGTTCAATACTGATCAGTTTTTTAATGCCTATGCTAATGGCATCCAAAACTCTTATTGGAATTTAGCCAGAAATCGGATAATTTTAAAATACCTACAAAAGTATAGGCTGACAAATATTTTAGATGTAGGTTGCGGTAGGGGGATTGTAACATCCTACTTATTCAATTCAGGGCTCAATATTACAGGAATAGACCCGGGTAACGTGCCTAGAATTGAAGAGAGTGAGCTTACAATTTATTACAACATTAATCCTCTTGAATTACCTGAGGCTTTAAGAGTCTCAGTAAACACAATAACTCTTTTTGATGTTATTGAACATATAAAAGAGCCTATACCCTTTATAAAAGGCCTTACTGATAAATATCCGAATTTAACCCACCTGGTAATAACCATACCGGCAAGAAAGGAGCTATGGACTAATTTTGATGATTTTTACGGCCATTTTAGGCGCTATTCTCTTAAGGATCTTAAAAGAGAGACAGAAGATGCGGGATTTGAGCTTCTTTACAGCAGGTATTTTTTTCATATATTGTACTTTCTTATTTACTTAAATAACAAACTTAAAAAACAAAGAAAGATTGGCTTCAATCCCCCGAATGGAGTTTTGAGCATATTCCTTAACAGACTCATGGCTACACTGTTTTACATTGAAACCTTTTTGCTACCAGGTAAAGTAATTGGTTCTTCTATAATTTGTGTTTGTAAGAAAAAGAGCAAGTAATCTATTGTAATGCTGAACTTATCAGTCATATTGCCTATTTATAACGAAGCTGAAAGTATTCCGCTTCTGTTCAATAAGATATTTGAAACCCTTAAAGGTTACCAATATGAGATCATTGCTGTAAATGATGGATCGAGAGATACTACCTGGGCTGAACTAAAAAAAGTAGCAGAAACAAACAAGAATACCAAGATCATTAACCTTAAACGCAATTACGGACAAACGGCGGCCATTAATGCGGGTATTCAATACTCAAGCGGAGAAGTACTTGTATTGCTTGATAGCGACTTAGAGAACGACCCTGCAGATATACCCAGGCTACTCAGCAAAATAGAAGAGGGATATGATGTAGTAAGCGGTTGGCGCAAAAACAGGTGGCAAGGGCAATTCTTAAGCCGCAAACTTCCATCCCTAATAGCTAACATGATCATTAGTAAAATATCAGGTGTTTATCTGCACGATTATGGCTGTACGCTTAAAGCATACAGGCGAGAAGTAATTAAAGACGTTAAGCTTTATGGGCAAATGCACCGTTTTGTTCCTATTTTCTGTAAATGGCAGGGCGGCAATATTATCGAAATGCCTGTAAATTATCAGCATAGAATTTATGGTAAAAGTAATTACGGCTTATTCAGGATTTACAAGGTGATGCTGGACCTTGTACTTATTAAGTTCTTGGACAAATACATGCACAGGCCTATTCATTTTTTTGGCGGAGCAGGCATACTATCATTCCTTGTGATGTTTCTATCTACCGCACTTGCGGTGTACTTTAAGCTTACTCATCAAAAGGATTTTGTACAAACACCATTACCCACCATAGCTGCTATGTTCTTTATTATTGGTGTAGTAATGATTCTAATGGGCATACTGGCGGAAATACAAATGCGCACGTACTACGAAAGCCAGAATAAGTTTCCTTTTACAATAAAAGAAAAGGTAAATTTCTAATCATGAAAAAGCTTAATCTGGGTAGTGGTGAATTCATTAAACAAGGCTTTGTTAATGTTGATTTTTACTCCGTTACCAAGCCCGATGTGGAACATGATCTAACAAGTTTCCCTTATCCTTTTGCTGACAATGAGTTTGAACACATTGAATCTGACCATTGCCTGGAGCATCTTCCAAATCCTTTTGGTGTAATGAAGGAAATACACAGAATAGGAAAGAACAATGCAACAGTTATAATCAGGGTTCCTCATTTTAGCCGGGGGTTTTCGCACGCAGAACATAAGGCCGGCTTTGATGTAACCTTCCCTTATTACTTCCAAAAGAACTTTAAAGGCGGTTACCAGGGTGTAGAATTTCAATGCACCAAAGTAAGACTAACCTGGTTTGCACAGCACTATTTAAAAAAATCGGTTTTATCGCCTTCCGCCTACTATATAGCATCGGCCCTTGGTTGGTGGTTCAATATATGGGCAAATTTATCGCCTGCGCTTTGCTCCAGGTTATGGTGCTTTTGGGTAGGTGGCTTTGAGCAGATCGAATTTCACTTTGTAATAAAAAAGTGATCCAAGCTATATTTAATTAGATGTGCGGCATTGCAGGTTTTATTGGTAAAGGAGATAATGGCGATTTAAAGCGCATGATAAACTCCATCCGTCACCGCGGACCGGATTATCAAGGTATATCATTAATCGAGAATGTGGGGATGGCTCATGCCCGCCTCAGTATAATAGATTTGAGTCCGGAAGCTAACCAGCCATTCTTTTCTGCAGATAATTCAGCAGCCATCATATTTAATGGCGAGATTTACAATTACCTTGAATTAAAGGAAGATCTGTATAAAACAGGCCGGTACCCATTCCGCACATCGAGCGATACAGAGGTACTACTATACATGTACCAGGAATATGGCGAGCGGATGTTTGAGAAACTAAATGGCATGTTTGCCTTTGCTATTTATGATTTTAAGAAAAAACAACTTTTGCTGGTAAAAGACAGAATGGGCAAAAAGCCATTGTATTATTCATTAGTTAACGGTACCATAGTTTTTGCATCTGAACTTAAAGCTATACTCCAGCATCCGTTAATATCAAAAGAACTAAACCATAACGCGGTAAACGAATACCTGACGTTTGATTATGTACCCACCACAAATACCATATTTAACCATATTCATAAGCTTGAAGCATCGCATTACCTCATTTTTAAGGATGGATCCATTACTGAAAATACACCTTACTGGAAAGTAGATTTTAGCCAACAAGCTATTTCATTCCCCTCGGCTGTAAATAAACTGGATACTTTATTAAATGCGGCAGTGAAACGCCGGTTAATGTCGGATGTACCCTTGGGTGTCTTTTTAAGCGGTGGCATTGATAGTAGCGCGGTAGCCTATTATGCTCAAAAGGACAACGCCTCCAAAATCAATACTTTTTCGATTGGTTTCAACGAAAAGAGCTATGATGAAAGCAATTATGCCCGGCTTGTCTCAAAACATATAGGCACTGAACATCACGAGGAGTTATTATCTGCTAAACAATCCCTGGAATTTATCCCGGAGATTACATCTAAACTCGATGAACCCTTTGCCGATCCTTCCATTATACCTACTTATTTCCTATCCAAATTCACACGGAAGTATGTTACTGTTGCCTTGGGAGGAGATGGCAGCGATGAGCTTATGGCCGGTTATCCAACATTTATATCTAACCAGTTTTCAGGTCTTTTTAATGCTTTACCAAAGCCATTAATCAAATCATTTGACTTATTGACCAACCTACTTCCACCAAGCGATAAGAACATAGGCCTTGATTTTAAAATGAAACAATTTTTAAAAGGATTCGAATCCGAAAAGCAATACACACATTCACTTTGGTTAGGCAGCTTTACTCCATCGCTAAAAGACAAACTATTTACTGAAGAAGCCAAAGGCAGGGTAACAAACGGAAATGGCCTAGGATGTATTGACAGATATATAAAGGAGGTAACAGGCGCTAGTCACTTTAATAAACTTTTATACACCTATTACCGCACTTATTTGCTTGAAGATATATTAGTAAAAGTAGATAGGGCCAGCATGTATAATTCATTGGAAGTACGCGCTCCATTCCTTGATACGACTGTAGTAGAATTTTTAAGCAGTCTGCCGAAGAGTTATAAAATAAGCGTATTCAACACGAAACGTATACTGAAAGAAGTGATGAGAGGTAAACTGCCTTCGCAGATTATTGACAGGCCTAAAAAAGGCTTTGGAATACCTGTTTCTCTGTGGCTGCGCAATGAACTAAGAAATACGATGGAAGAATACCTATCAGAAGACAGGATAAAAAAGCAGGGGCTATTTGATTATTCATTTATTGATAAACTAAAGAAAGAACACCTTTCACAGAAGAAAAATCATCGCAAGCTTTTATGGAACCTTATGATATTTGAAATGTGGAGAGAGAACTATTACAACTGATAATGTATCTTTATATCAAATTTGCGAATGAAGATATTAATTACAGGCTGTGCAGGCTTTATTGCAAGTCATCTTACCGAGCTTTTCCTGGATAAAGGCCACACGGTAATTGGCCTTGATAATTTCGATCCATTCTACGTCAAAGAACAAAAGATCAAAAACCTGCAAGCGGCACAGAACCACAAAAATTTTTCATTCTACGAGGCAGACATCAGGAACAGTAAGGACCTTACTACTATACCCACCGATATTGAATTTGTAATACATCTTGCCTCTAAATCAGGAGTACGCCCATCCATTCAATCGCCGAAAGAGTATTTAGAGACAAACATTACCGGCACTCTTAACCTACTTGAATGGGTTAAAGCCCATGAAATAGGCAAGATGATATACGCCTCATCAAGCAGCGTATATGGAAATAATAAAAAGACGCCCTTTGCAGAGAGCGATAATGTAGATGAACCCATTTCGCCCTACGCGTTTAGCAAAAAAGCCTGCGAGCTACTTACTTATAACTACCACCATCTTTATAATATAGATGTTCTTAACCTTCGCTTCTTTACCGTATATGGCCCACGGCAGCGCCCCGACCTGGCTATTCGAAAATTCGTTGAACTGATCCTGCACGATAAGCCCATTCATTTATTTGGCGATGGTAGCAGTGCGAGAGACTATACTTTTGTGCAAGACACCATCAATGGGGTATTCAATGCATTTACTTATTTGAATTCAAAGAACAAAGTATATGACATCATAAACCTGGGTAATAGTAAACCCGTAAAGCTTACGGAGCTGGTAAATTGCATATATGAGGTACTAAACAAAAAGCCAAATCTTATTTACGAACCCATGCAACCGGGCGATGTAGATATTACTTACGCTGATATTACAAAGGCCAGAAATTTATTGAACTATAACCCGTCAACAGACTTAAAGACAGGAATTACAAAGTTTGTCGAGTGGTATAAGGAATCTGCAAAATAGAATGTCCAATATATCTGAAAGAGATAAAAAAGTAGTCTGGCATCCTTTCACTCACTTAAAGAATGCCTCACTCCCACTCCATCTAACCAGGGGCGAAGGAGTTTACTTATTTGATGATGCGGGCAACAAATACATAGATGCTTTTTCATCCTGGTGGGTAAATCTACATGGACATGCCAATAATCATATCGCAACTAAAATATATGAACAGGCCAAAACCCTTGAACAGGTAGCATTCTCTAACTTTACTCATGAGCCTGCTGTTACATTAGCAGAGCGCCTGTTAACGCACTTACCTGCAAACCAAGCCAAGGTATTTTATTCAGATAATGGTTCTACATCTGTTGAAGTAGCTATTAAAATGGCCATACAATACAACCATAACCAGGGCAAAAAGAAGAACAAGATCATTGCACTGGAAAATGCTTACCATGGCGATACCTTCGGCTCTATGTCGGTTGCGGAAAGAAACGTATTTAACCAGGCCTTCGATTCATTTTTATTTGAGGTAATACATATACCTGTGCCAGTGCAAGGTAAAGAGCACGCAACTTTAACCGCACTCAAAAAAGCGCTTGAAAAGGATGACATCTGCGCCTTTATTTTTGAGCCACTGGTGCAAGGTGCAGGCGGAATGGTTATGTATGAACCCGGAATACTAAACCAGCTTTTACAAGAATGTAAAAAGAACGAGTGCATTACCATTGCAGATGAAGTAATGACTGGCTTTGGCCGTACTGGTAAGTTCTTAGCTTGTAGTTACCTTACCGAACAGCCCGATATAATATGCCTCTCCAAAGGCATTACGGGTGGGTTCATGCCTCTAGGTGCTACCACTTGCACCCAGCAAATATTTGATGGCTTTATATCGGATGATAAAACCAAAACCTTTTATCATGGTCACTCCTACACCGCTAATCCTCTTGCCTGTGCTGCTGCTAATGCGAGCTTAGACCTTCTAGAAAAACCAGAAACAGAAAAGCAAATTGCCATGATATCTTCGTTTTTTGAAAAAATGAAGAATCAATTTGAGGGAAATAAAGCGTTAATCGATTGCAGGAAGAGAGGTACTATATTAGCTCTGGAACTTAAAATAAATGAGAGTACCACCTATCTTAACCCGGCATCTGAAAGGATAACCAACTTTTACCTTAAAAAGGGCATAATAGTACGCCCTTTGGGTAACATCCTTTACTTTATACCGCCTTACTGCATTAACGAAACGGAACTAAAGCATTTAGAAAACACAACAAAAGAACTATTAGAACTATGGCCGGAGGTATAAAGCATATTTGGCAAACCTTATGGAAATGGATCAAGCGGCTCATCCTTGCCTTTTTTGTACTTAGCATTGCATCGGTCATCTTATTCCGTTTTGTGCCCGTGCCCGTTACCCCGCTTATGCTTTTGCGCTGTATCGACCAAAAGATGAAGGGACAACCCATGAAACTGGATAAGACCTGGGAAAGCATAGACAACATCTCGCCAAACCTGCCATTAGCTGTTTTCTGTTCCGAGGACCAGGACTTCTTTAATCATCATGGCTTTAACTGGGGGGCCATAAAGGATGCCTGGAAGCATGATGAGCATAGCAAACGTATTCGGGGCGCCAGTACTATAAGCCAGCAAACAGCTAAGAATGTCTTTTTATCTACCCGGCGTAGCTGGGTACGCAAAGGCTTTGAAGTATACTTTACCGTGCTAACCGAGCTGTTTTGGAGCAAACAAAGGATAATGGAAGTATACCTTAACGTAATTGAACTGGGTAATGGCATTTACGGTGCAGAGGCGGCATCTGAGTTCTATTACCATAAACATGCTAAAGACCTTACACGTACCGAAGCAGCAGCCCTTGCCTCCATCCTACCCGATCCTTTAAAATGGTCGCCTACCAAACCCGGCCCCTACCTAACAGAACGCCAGCAATGGATACTGGGCCAAATGAACAACTACGGAAAGCTGGATTTTAAAAATCCGCCAAAAGCCCAATAAAGAAGGGCTTTTATACCCTATCTTAAAATATTTCAAAATAAACTGTAACATTTTAAGAATCTCTGTATCTAAATAGCAAACCAAACAAAAAGAACATGAAACAGTTTGCTACTTTAACCCTTGCTTTTACCCTTATGGCGGCATCCTTTGCCGCATTGGGACAAAACACCGGGTATCCCTTCCAGGTAAACATCTCGGGTAAGGGCCCCCACTCCATCATCTTTATTCCTGGCTTTGGCTGCTCGGGTAAAGTGTGGGATGAAACCAAATCGGCCTATGAGGGCAATTTTACCTGTTATACCTTAACTATGGCTGGTTTTGCAGGTGCACCGGCTGATTCTACCCCATCTTTACAGGCATGGGAAAAAGGGATTACTGATTACATAAAGCAAAACAAGATAGATAAACCTATAATTGTAGGCCACAGTATGGGTGGTGACCTTGCTTTGGCTTTAGCAGCAGATTATCCCGACTTGATTTCAAAGATCGTTGTGGTTGATGCATTACCCTGCCTTGCCGCTACAAAGGATTCCAACTTCAAATCAAAGGATACCCTTAAATGTGATAAGATGATCTCTATGATGAGCTCTATGTCTGCTCCCCAATTCTATTATATGGAGAAGTACATGATCTCAACCATGGTAGCCGATACATCCAAACAGGAACAGGTAGTGCAATGGATGGTAAAGTCGGACAGAAGAACACTTGGACAACTATTCTGCGAGCTTCTTAACCTTGACTTGAGAAACAAAGTATCATCCATAAAATGTCCTGCGCTTATCCTGTTAGAAAATAGCTTTACCGATTCCAAACCTGATGTGGTAAAGCAGTACGCGAACCTTAAAACTGCTAATTTGCAGTATGCTACCAAGGGTCTCCACTTTATTATGTATGATGATACTGCCTGGTATAACAGACAACTATCAGCATTTTTGAAATAACAACCATCATGAGCTTCGAAGAAATACATAAGACATATTGGCAAAGAGTATTCAGGCTTTGCATGGGTTATGTGAACGACCGGGATTGGGCCAAGGACATAGCACAGGAGACCTTTATCACGGTGTGGCAGCAACTACCTAAGTTCAAGAACGAATCTTCTATCGGCACATGGATATTCAGGATAGCATCCAACCATTGCTTAAGACAACTTGAAAAGGACAAGCGAATGATGAAAACCGCATTACCCGCACAGATAGAAGAAAAACCGCCGCCTGATATAGAAGATAAAGTTCAGTTCCTTTACAAATGTATTTCTGAGCTACCCGAGACCGACCGTATCATTATCTCACTGGAACTTGAAGACATTGACCAAGCCGAGATCAGCAATATTGTTGGGCTGTCAGAATCCAACATAAGAGTAAAAATTCACAGAATAAAAGAAAAACTAACCGAAAAATTTAAACACTATGAACACTAACACCGACTTAAAACAATTATGGAACACCCAAACAAGTGAAGTTCCAAGCATTAACGAACTTTTCAAAAAAGCATCTAAACTGAGAAATTTCACACGCTACAAATTATTGATCGTCAATATTATGTTAGCGGTTACACTGGCGGGGCTTACCATTATGGCCTTCCATTCCCACACTATGAGCTCAACCGCATCAATTGGTATTACCCTTACAGTGCTTGCCATTGTCGCCTACCTGTATGCCTCTAACGAAATAATAAAGCTTTTATTCAAAAGTGATTTTGACAGCAGCAACAGCGAATACCTAAGAAACCTGATACAGCTAAAGCATAAGCAGGAATTCCTGCAAAAGACCATAACCACCTTTTCTTTCATATGTCTTTCCGTTGGTGTGTTTCTTTACATGTATGATGAAGCCGTGCAAAGGGGACTTGAATATAGCCTTATTGCTTATGGACTTACCGGCGCATGGATAGCTTTCAATTGGTTCTATACCAGGCCACGCACAATTAAAAAGCAACTGACTAACCTTACAGAGATCATTCAAAAACTTGAAACCGTAAATGCACAGTTCGCAGAAACCAAGTAAAAGATACTCACCCCTACTTAAGAGAACGAGGCCATTTTGGTCTCGTTTTTTTGTGCCCCAAACCCCTAAGGGGCTTTAATTCCATTTAACCACAAAGGTCACGAAGTATATTGCCACAAAGAACACAAAGTAGCTTTAATTCCCCCTTTGAAGGGGGACCAAGGGGGATGTCTCCTAAAGCATTTACATACCCTTTTAACATGGTTTACACTTTCTGAAAAGTGTAAACCATTAATATCTTGATATTCAATTATAAACGAAAAATAGTGCCCTGAAATTCGTATACTTTTGTATACTTTTTGCTATTGTTTTTAGCAATTTACTCAAGCTTTTTCCGGTTCTGCTTTTGCTAACTTATTTAGCATTTTGATTTGCCACTAAGACACTAAGACTCCAAGCTTCACAAAGAACTCTGTGTTCTTTAGTAACTCTGTGGTAAGGGATGTTCTTTCCAACGAACAAGATACAAATATACACAAAATATTAATATAGTAAATTATTTATTAATAATTACTTACTTATATTTTGATAAAAAAATTGCCAAAGTGACAAAAAATGTATAGCTTAGTAAATAAATAAAATATGCAATGAACATAGAACAAAAAAAGGAGCTGCAACAGGCAACAATAAATAGCTATATAACCTCCATAACATATAATAGCGAAAGTTATAGAGTCGCCCCATTAGTCTTTGGCTACAACTCAAGCAATCAGCTAATTCTTCAAGGACATGTCTTTTATAAAGGTAACGATGGAAAGATAACCCCACTAATATTTAATTCAAATTCTCATCTACAGATTTTTGATTGCACAAAAATTACATATGTTGAAAGCAACCTGGATAGTCCTATTTCATTCAGGCATGAAATAGTTGACCTACTTGTCCCTATTTCCTCGTTTTCAACTATGGAGTTTTAGGATGATCTAACCTCGCAGAATTATTAATATCAAGCAAGTATGGGCAAAGAATACTCGTAATGAAACTACTTATTAGTCTATAACTCAATACCCAACTTTCTTGCTTTTACGTAATCAGCTTTAATGTCTTTATCATTACTTGAAGGCATAAAATCATTCAATGCACTTTTTGCCTGTCCCCTCCAATAATAGGCTAATCCAAGATTAGGTTTTAATTCTATTGCTCTGGTAAGATCCATTATAGCGCCTTGAAAGTCCTGTCCATGAAATTTTTCAAGGCCTCGTGTTAAATATGTTTCGAAATAATTTGGTTTTAATTCTATTGCCTTGTCGAAATCTTGCATAGCTCCTCTAAAACTGTCAAGCTCATTATAATCTTTTTGATACAAGTCATAATTACTAAACCTATTCTCCTTAAGTTCTTCATTCCAATGCATTTTAACGAGACCTCTCGTTAAATATGCTTCATAATAATTTGGTTTTAATTCTATTGCCTTAGAACAATTATTTAGGCTTTCTTTATATAACTTTAGCCTATGGCAAACTATACCTTTGAAACAAAAATAGCCTGCAATTTCCGGGTTTAAACTAATAGCTCTATCAAAAGACTTTATTGCTCCTCTACCAAAGGCAATTGAAATGAAACTTTCTTGATTGAAAAGTACACTTATTCTGCTTTTAAGATATCCACTCGAAAAATGTAAAATAGCTAAAATCTTTTTCATTGGCTTTAGTTCATATACACAAAGATATAAATCACAAATAAACTATGCATTTCACTTTCAATTCTCAACTGATTAGCCTTTTTCACTAATTTTACAGCCCTATGGACGCATCCGTTAAAGATAAATACGAACCCGTTATTGGGTTGGAGGTACACATACAGCTCCTTACCAAAAGCAAGGCCTATAGCAGCGATTCAACCGAGTTTGGTGCATTACCTAACACACAAGTTAGCCCTATTACCCTTGGCCACCCTGGCACGCTGCCTATGGTTAACAACAAAGTGATAGAGTTTGCCGTTAAGCTGGGTATTGCCTGCAAGTGCAAAATAACCCGCGAAAATCAGTATGCCCGTAAGAACTATTTTTATGCCGATTTGCCTAAGGGCTATCAAATAACACAGCATACAACGCCTATTTGCACAGGCGGTCACATATCTATTACTCCGGCAGGCAAAAAGAAAAAGCCTATTACCCTAACGCGTATCCACATGGAAGAGGATACCGGCAAGAGCATACACGACCAAGACCCTGACTATACACTCATCGATCTTAACCGTGCCGGTGTTCCCTTATTAGAAATAGTAACCGAGCCAGTGGTTGAAACCTCTGAGGAAGCATACCTATACCTTACTGAATTGCGTCGTCTTGTCCGTTACCTCGAAATATGCGATGGCAATATGGAAGAAGGCAGCCTGCGCTGCGATGCCAACGTATCGGTAAGAAAAAAAGGCACCACCAAGTTCGGCACCAAGATTGAGGTTAAGAATATGAACTCTATCCGCAATGTGCAATTGGCTATAGAGCATGAGATAGAAAGACAAATTGAAGTGCTGGAAGGCGGAGGAACGTTGAACCAGGAAACACGCAGCTTTGATGCCACATCGGGCAAAACGTTTTTAATGCGTACCAAAGAATCGGCTGATGATTACCGTTACTTCCCCGAGCCCGATCTGCCACCCGTTATTGTAACCGAGAAATATATTGATACGGTAAAAGGCACCCTGCCTCCCTTACCCGAAGAGCTTTACGAGAAATACACCACTAAGTTTAAATTGAACAATTACGATGCTTCTGTAATTATAGATAACAAAGAATTTGCCCTGTATTTTGAAAAGCTAACGAACGAAACGAGCAATTATAAAGCTGCCGCTAACTGGATGATGGGCGATGTAAAGTCATTTCTTAATCAGAATGCTGTTACCATAGACCGCTTCCCGCTTGGGCCGGATAAAATAGCAGAGATCATTGCATTGATAGAGAGTGGCAAGGTAAGTTATACGGTTGCATCACAACGCATATTTAGCGAACTGGTTAAGGACCCAAGCAAATCAGCATTGAAAATAGCTGAAGAAAACAACCTGATTCAGGAAAGCGATAGTAGTGTATTAGAAGGATTGGTTGCCGAAGCTATTGCTAAGTACCCTGATAAAGTAACAGAGTACCGCAATGGCAAAACAGGCTTACTGGGTTTGTTTATGGGTGAAGTGATGAAGTTATCTAAAGGCAAAGCCGACCCCAAAGTGGCAAGCGAACTGGTGAAAAAGGCTTTGGAAAAAAGTTCTTAATACTATTTATGAAATTAAAAAGATTCATTTTGATTGCTGCGGTTATCAGCATAATTGCAGCCTGTCATAACACAAAAAACAGCAGCTCCAGCGGCTTTGAATTATCCGGTAAACTGACCGAAGCAGGCCCGGGTGTACTTATCTATCTGGACCGTATTAGCCAGGATGGCAGCACCCACCTCGACTCCACCAAAATTGGAAGTGACGGCAGCTTTTCCTTCCATACCAAAGGCATTAGTAAAGGCTTTTACATATTACGAATCACAGAATCTGATTTTGCGACACTCATCCTCGATTCATCTGAAAAAGTTAACGTAACCGGCGATGCGCAATTTTTAGGCAATACATACAATGTAACCGGCTCACCCGATACAAAACTTTTTTGTGAGCTTAATAATGCTTCTAAGATAAACTATGCCCAAAGAGACTCGCTTCAAAAGATGTTTGAAGCTAAGATAAACCTGGCGGGAGGCAAAAAGGATAAGCTGGACTCACTTAACAAAGCCATAGAAGGACCATACGATACCATAGTAGAAAGGCATGTGCGCTACCTTATTGGCTTCTTAAAATCAAATATGACGTCTTTTGCATCACTCGCAGCCATTGAGCAGCTTTCACCCGATAAATACCTTTCTTACTATACTTCACTGGATAGTGGCTTAAGCAACAGGTATCCTAATTCACCTTATGTTAAGCTATTCACCGATAAAGTAGAAACCCTGAAGAAGCTGGCTCCCGGTGCTATGGCTCCGGAAATAAGCTTACCCGACACAAACGGTAAAATGGTTTCGCTCTCCGGCTTTAAAGGTAAAGTAGTGCTGATTGATTTTTGGGCCTCGTGGTGCGGACCATGTAAAGCCGCCCTGCCACATGTGGTTGAGATGTATAAAAAATACAAGGACAAAAACTTTACCGTGTTTAGCGTTTCGCTGGATAAAGATAAGGATCACTGGCTGGAAGCTATTCATCAATTTGGCCTGAAATGGACGCAGGTGAGCGATCTTAAATATTGGGATTCACCAGTAGTGAGCCTATATAATTTTAACAGCATCCCCTTTACGATACTCGTTTCAAAGGAGGGCAAAATAGTAGACAAGAATCTGGATGAGCAAAGTATGGATGAAGAAATTGGCCAGCTTGTGAACGACAAAAAAATGTAAATATGAAAACGTTGCTGATAGCTATTTCTGTTTCTCTTATTTCTTTTGGTGTTTTAGGTCAAACTTCAAAGAAGAAGTTGGCGATTGGAAGTATGGCTCCTGAAATAATCATGCCTGATACAAACGGTAAAATGGTTTCTCTTTCCAGTTTTAGGGGTAAGGTAGTACTTATTGATTTCTGGGCATCCTGGTGCGGACCTTGCGAATCAGCCCTGCCGCATGTGGTAGAGATGTATAAAAAATATAAAAACAAAAACTTTACCGTGTTCAGCGTTTCGCTAGATAAAGACAAGGAACATTGGCTTAAAGCTATCCACGAGTTTGGCCTTACGTGGACTCAAGTGAGCGACCTAAAATACTGGGGATCAGAAGCAGCTGATATTTATGACATTACAAGCATACCTTACACGATACTTGTTTCCAAAGACGGTAAAATAGTTAAGAAGAAATTGTCTGAGAAAACTATGGACCAGGAAATTGGCCAGCTTGTAAACAACTAAAAAATGTAATACCTTTGCACTATAACAAAACTTACTATGAAAACACTATTTCTTGCCCTTTCAGTTTCTCTCATATCTTTTGGCGCTATAGCACAATC
>Ga0206965_10117_pt2 | contig 17675 bp, 14 predicted proteins | sample Alteio_BWOrgHeat_26_FD_152973 | JGI IMG/M metagenome (GOLD analysis project Ga0206965, IMG submission 152973) | Enriched cells from forest soil in Barre Woods Harvard Forest LTER site, Petersham, Massachusetts, United States -... | ecosystem: Environmental > Terrestrial > Soil > Temperate forest >...
GGGCGTGCCCCCCAGGGGGGTGGTGTCGAAGGCGAATCCGGCCGGCAGCTCACCCGCCAGGACGGCGAGGGCGTGCCGGGTCTCGGCCACCTGGCGGTCGATCGCGGCCTGGTCGCTCAGGACGCTGTCGTAGTCGGCTTCCGCCTGGTAGACGTCGAGATCGTCGGAAGCTCCGCCTATCCGGCGCTCGCGCACCAGCTTGAGCGCCTGGCTCCGGAGGTCGGCCGTGTGGGCGAGGATCGCGTCCTGGGCCAGCAGCGAGCGCAATGAGAAGTAGTCCTCCGCCACCAGGGCCTGCAGGCTGAGCAGGACGTTCTGATAGTCGTCCGCCTGCGCGCGGGCCAGCGCCCGGGCGCTCTCGTAGCTGCGCCGGACCTTGCCGAAGAGGTCGACCTCGTAGCTGAGCGCCAGCGGCAGGTCGACGGAGTTGGTGGTGTAACTGGAGGCGATCGAACCGGGCGGCTCCTCCCGGTTGCCGGAATACTCGGTGCGGGAGGGGGCGAATCCGAGCTGGAGGGCCGGAAAAAGCTGGGCCCGGCTGATCCGGGCGACGGCCGCCGCCTGGTCGACCCGGGCCAAAGCGGCCCGAAGGGTGGGATTGGCCGCCGCGACGCGGGTTTCGAGGTCGTCCAGCGCCGGATCGGCGAAAATCTTCCACCAGGCCGCCCGGGGCAGGGCGTCCTTCGGGACGCCGACTTTCCAAGGCCCCGCCTCCCCGTACATCGGAGTCAGGGTCGTGACGGGCTTTTTGAAGTCAGGGCCGACCGCGCAGCCGGCCAGCAGAAGCAGCGCGAGCGCCGCCGGAAGGCTCCGCATCATGGCGTTGCCCCATTGTTGGAGTCGGCGCTATGCATAATAGGTTCCACTACAATTCCTTCCGCCAGTGCATCATTGGGATTCGACACCACTCTGGCTCCGTCGTCAATGCCGCTGACGACCTCGATCTGGGAGCCGAAATCGCGTCCGAGGGCGACGCGGCGATAATTGATCCGGTTGTCCTCGGTCAGGACGGCGACCTTGGCCCCGTCCGCCCGCACCACGACCGCGTTGGAAGGCACGACCAGAGGCGGCTCGACCGGCGTCAGCCGGAGCCGGATCTGGGCGAACATGCCGGGAAAGAGCTGATCGTCCGCATTGGGGATCTGCACTTCCGTCTGCAACGTGCGGCTCGCCCCCTCCAAAGCCCCGGCGAAGCGGACGATCTTTCCCAGGAAGGGCCGGTTGGGAAACTCCGGGACCAGGACGTCGACGTTCAGGCCCGCATGGATGGTCCGGACGTAGTTTTGCGGAACGTTGACATAGACCCGCAGGATCCGGCTTTGGGTCACCCGGAACATCTCCGGGCCGCTGCCGGCGGTGATCAGCGTGCCCACGTCGATGTTGCGGGTGGAGATCACGCCCTCGAAGGGCGCGACCACCGTCTCGAACTTCTGTAACTGGAGCAGGCGGTCGACGTTGGCCTGCGCCGCCTTCAGATCGGCCTGCTTGACCGCATAGTCCGCGACTTTCTCGTCCACGTCCTGCTGGGCCACCGCGTTGTGCTTGCCCAGGTCCTGCCAGCGCCCCGCGGTGACGCGGGAGAGCTGCAGATTGGCGTTGGCCTGTTCCAGGTTGGCCCGGGCCTGGTTGAGCTGCTGGTCGACCTCGGGCGATTCGATGATCGCGAGCGTCTCGCCCGCCGTGACCCGGGCCCCGATGTCGACCAGCCAGCGGGCGATGTAGCCGCTGGTCCGGGCGTAGATCGGCGCATCCCGGAAGGGTTGCAGGGCGGCCGGCAGCAGCAGCTCGGTGGTCAGGCGGGAATGGCGCGCGACCGCGACGTTGACCGGCGGGCGGCTTTCCGCCCGGGCCTCGGCCGCCAACGCGGCGTCGCTGTGAAGCCGGGGCAGGACCCCGAGGAAGATGACGGCCGCGGCGATCAGGGTCGCCGCGGCGAAAGGGACAAGGCGGGATATTTTCATGGGTTCAGGCGCCGGGCATGTGAGCGTCGTGCATCTCCGCCGCGATTTCCTCGTCGGGACGGTGGCCCGTACGGCGGCGGAGGCGGGCGTAGACCACGGGCACGAAAAACAGCGTGGCCACGGTGGCGAAAAGGAGTCCGCCGATCACGGCGCGGCCGAGCGGGGCGTTCTGCTCGCCGCCTTCTCCCAGGCCGAGCGACATCGGCAGCATGCCGATGATCATGGCCAGGGCGGTCATGAGGACGGGGCGCATCCGGGTCCGTCCGGCCTCGAGGGCGGCCGCATGCGCGTCCTTGCCCTCCTTGCGCTGGTCGTTGGCGAAGGTGACCAGAAGGATCGAGTTGGCGGTCGCGACCCCCACGCACATGATCGAACCCATGAGCGAGGGCACGCTCAGGGTCGTGTGGGTGAGGTAGAGCATCCAGACGATGCCGCACAGCGCCCCGGGCAAAGCCATGATGATGATGAAGGGGTCGAGCCAGGACTGGAAATTGACCACCATGAGCAGGTAGACCAGAAGCACCGCGAACAAGACTCCCACCCCCAGGCCGATGAAGGAGGAGTCCATGCTTTGCACCTGGCCGCGCAGCGTGATGAAGCTGCCGCGGGGCAGGCGCTTCTCGAATTCGGGCAGTATCCGCCGGACGGCGGTTGCGACCGACCCGAGGTCGCGCCCGTCCACGCCGGCGTCCACGTCGATCACGGGCAGGACGTTGTAGTGGCTGACGACCGCCATGCTGTTGGCCCGGCTGATTTCGGCGACGTTGCCCAGAGTCTCCGGAATCTGGTTGCGCCCGTTGATTCCGATCGGCGAGTCCTTGAGAGCTTCGAGGGAATCGAGCCCGATCTGGGGGGTCTGGACCGCCACCAGGTACTGCACGAGGGTCTTCGGATCGATCCAGTAATTGGCGGCGACCTGGCCCGAGCCGCTCAAGGAGGTGATGACGTTGTTTGCCACGTCACGCTGGGAGAGGCCGAGCTGCTGCGCCCGCGTCCGATCGACGTCGATCTTGAGCGCGGGCGCGTTCATCACCTGCTGGACGTGCACGTCGACCGCGCCCGGGATGGCGCGGATGCGCTCGGAGAGGTCCTGGGCCAGCAGATAGTTCTTCCCGAAATCCCGGCCGACGATCTGGATGTCGATCGGGGCCGGCAGGCCGAAGTTGAGGATCTGGCCGACCATGTCCGAAGGCTGGATGAAGAAGGTGCAGTCGGGAAACTCCCGGTTCAGCCGATCCCGGATGGCGCGGACATAGTCCCAGGTCGGGCCGTGCTTTTCTGAATTGAGCGAGACGAGGATCTCGCCGTCGAAGGCGCCCACCGTCGCCGAGTCGCTGAAGGCCAGGTTCACGCCGCCGGTCGGCAGCCCGATGTTGTCGAGGATGTTGGCGAGTTCCGCGTGGGGAATCACCTGGCGGATGGTGTCCTCGACCTTGTCGAAGATCACCTCGGTCTCCTCGATGCGGGTGCCGGCGGGAGCGCGGACGTGAAGCCGGAACTGTCCCGCGTCGACCACGGGAAAGAAGTCCCGCCCCAGGAATGGGACGAGCAGGCCGGTGACCGCCACGAGCGCGGCCATGGCGGCGGCGGCCAGCTTTTTGCGGCCGAGCGCCCACTCCAGCGCCCGGGTGTAGGCGTCCCGGAAGCGGGTGAAGTGATAGTTGAAGCGGACGTGCAGACGCCAGAAGACATCGCCTCTCACCGCGTTCTGGCCGGTGCCTTCGTCATGATAGACCGGCTGTCCGTGAAGCAGGAAATGCACGAAGGTCGGCACCACCGTCCGGGACAGGAAATACGAGGCCAGCATGGCGAAGATCACCGCGACGGCCAACGGGCTGAAGAGGAACTTGGCGGTCCCGTTGAGGAAGAAGATCGGAACGAAGACGATGCAGATGCACAGAGTCGAGACGAAGGCCGGGACCGCGATCTGCTGGGCGCCGTCGAGGATGGCCTGAACCAGCGGCTTGTGCATGCCGAGGTTGCGGGTGACGTTCTCGATCTCGACCGTGGCGTCGTCCACCAGGATGCCGACCGCCAGGGCCAGGCCGCCCAGCGTCATGGTGTTGAGCGTCTGGCCGCAGATATCCAGGCAGATGATCGAGCAGCAGATGGACAGCGGGATCGACAGGGCGACCACGAGCGTGGTGCGCCAGGTGCCGAGGAACAGCAGGATCATGGCGGCGGTGAGCAAAGCGGCGATGACGCCCTCCCGGACGACGCCGTTCAACGCCGCCCGCACGAAGATCGACTGGTCGAACTGGGGCCGCAGATCGAGTGCCGGGGGCAGGGTGGACATGACCCGCGGCAGGGCATCCTTCAGCCGGTTGATCACGTCGAGCGTCGAGGCTTTGCCGTTCTTCAGGATGGTGGTGAGGGCGCCCCGGATGCCATTCTGCCGCACGATGTTCGTCTGCACGGCGTAGCCGTCGCGGACGGTCGCGACATCCCGGATGTAGAGAGTGGTGGAGCCGGACTGCCGCAGCGGCAGGTCGGCGATCCCGGCGATCGCCTCCGGGCTGCTGTTGAGCAGCACGTTGTACTCGCGAGCCCCGATCTTGATCGTGCCGGAGGGCAGCGTGAGATTCTGGAGGTTGATCGCATTGACCACGTCGTTCGGGGTCAGGCCCTGGGCCTGCAATGCCCGGGGATTGAGATCGATCATGATCTGCCGCACCTTGCCGCCGAAGGGGAGGGGCACCGAGGCGCCGCGCACGGTCGAGAGCTGCACGCGCAGGAAATTCAACCCGAGGTCGAAGAGCTGCTGCTCGGTCAGGGTCTTGCTCCCCAATCCGAGCTGGATGATCGGCACGTTCGACGCGCTGAAGCGGATGATCAACGGCGGCGTCGTGCCGGGCGGCATCGCCCGCAGGATCGTCTGGTTGATGCTCGTCACCTGCGCGACCGCCGCGTCGATGCTGGTGTCGGGCTGGAAATACACCTTGATCACGCCGATGCCGGGCAGGGAGTTCGACTCGATGTGCTCGATGTCGTTGACCGTGGTGGTCATCGCCCGCTCGCTGATCGTGAGGATGCGGCCGGCCATCTCCTCTGGCACCAGCCCGCCGTAGTTCCAGATCACCGACACCACCGGTATGTCGATCGGCGGAAAAACGTCCTTGGCCATGCGGAGGACGGCCAGGATGCCCAGGATCACGATGAGGAGTGCGGCGACCGTGAAGGTGTAGGGCCGGCGAAGGGCGAGGCGGACGATCCACATGGTAGGCCGCCATTGTGCGCTTGGTCATTGAAACTTCCAAACTCTCTGAGCTAGTCTATTGATACATTTTATATATCGTCGGATACCATGGAACTCCGCCATCTGCGCTATTTCGTCGCCGTCGCCGAGGAACTGCACTTCGGACGGGCCGCCCGCCGGGTGAACATGGCCCAGCCGCCCCTGAGCCAGCAGATCCGTGTCTTCGAAGGGGAATTGGGCGTAAAGCTCTTCCACCGCACCAGCCGCCGGGTGGAGCTGACCGGCGAAGGCCGGGCTTTCCTCTCCCACGCCCGGATCGTGCTGGCCCAGGCCGAGCGCGCGATCCAGGCGGTGCAGGCCGCGGCCCGGGGGGACACCGGCCGGCTGTGCGTCGGCTTCGTCACCTCGGCCATGTACGCCCAGGTGCCGGCCATCATCCGCGAGTTCCACCGCAGGCATCCCCGGGCCGAACTCGGCTGCTTCGAAATGCGCCTGCCCCGCCAGATCGAGGCCCTGCGCCAGCGCGAGATCGACGTCGGCTTCGTGCGCGTTCCCATCCAGGAGCCGGGCATCGCCTCGGCCCAGATCTCCAAGGACCCGCTCGTCCTCGTCCTGCCGATCGAACACCCGCGGGCGGCCGCCCGCCGCACTCGCCTGGCCGATTTCAGCAAGGAAACCTTCATCACGGTTTCGCGGGCCGGCGCCCCCGCGTTCCACGACGTGCTGATGGATGCCTGCCGCGGAGCGGGCTTCGTCCCCCGGATCGAACACGAGGTGGGCGAAGTCCAGACCGTCCTCGGCCTGGTCGCGGCCGGCCTCGGCGTGGCCCTGGTGCCGGCCTCGCTCCGGCACATGGCCCGGCCCGGCGCCGTCTATCTGGACCTGGATCCCCGCACCGGCGAGGTGCCTCTCGAAATGATCTGGCGCCGGGAATCGCCCCAGCCCCTGGTCGACTCCTTTGTCGCCGCCGCCCGGACCGTAACCGGCGCTGCCATCGGATAATGCACGTTTTCCTTGCTAGGCGGCCCCCGCAACTCTTCTCTTTTTGCCATTTTTCCACTCATGAAGGTCCTGGTCGCCGATAAGATTTCACCGAAAGGAGTCGCCTGGCTTCGCCGGCAGCCCGGCCTGGAAGTCATCGAGGCCTACGCCACGGCCCCGGACAAGCTGCTGACCCTGGTAAAGGACGTGCAAGCCATTGCCGTCCGCTCGGAAACGAAGATCACGGCCGAGGTCTTCGCCGCCGCCCCCTTGCTCAAGGTCGTCGGACGCGCCGGCGTCGGGGTGGACAACGTCGACGTCGACGCCGCGACCGAGCGCGGGGTGATCGTGATGAACACCCCGTCCGGCAACACCGTCGCGACCGCGGAGCTCACCTTCGCCCATATTCTCTGCGGCGCCCGGCCCGTGCCCCAAGCCTCGAACTCCATGAAGGCCGGCCAGTGGGATCGGAAGAGCTTTTCCGGAGTCGAGCTTCTGCGCAAGAAGCTCGGCGTGATCGGACTCGGCCGCATCGGCAGCGAGGTGGCCAAGCGGGCCCAGGCCTTCGGCATGCAGGTCCTGGCCTATGATCCCTATCTGGCCCCCAGCCGGGCCAAAGCGATGCAGGTCGAGGCCGCCTCGCTCGATGACGTGCTGGCCCAGTCCGATTTCATCACGGTCCACCTGCCTCTGACCGACGACACCCACTATCTGATCGACGAGAAGGCTCTGGCCAAGACCAAGAGGGGCGTCCGGATCTTCAACTGCGCCCGCGGCGGCATCATCAAGGAGTCGGCCCTGCTCGAAGCCCTCCGCTCGGGCCAGGTCGGCGGGGCCGGCCTCGACGTCTACGAGGAGGAGCCGCTGGCGGCCGACAGCCCCTTCCGCCAGATGGCCAACGTCACGCTCACCCCCCATCTCGGCGCCTCGACCGCCGAGGCCCAGGATGCGGTCGGGGTGGAGATCGCCGAGCAGATCGCCGACGTCCTCAACGGCGGGGTCATCCGCAACGCGGTCAACGTGCCCTCGATCGACGCGGCCGCGCTCAAGGCCATGGCGCCCTATCTCGACCTCGGAGCGAAGCTCGGCACGCTCGTCCAGCAGGTCGCGCCGAGCCAGGTCGCGACGCTCCGCATCACCTATTTCGGCAAGATCGTCGATCTCGACGCCAATTCGGTCACCCGTTCGATCCAGCGCGGCTTCCTCCGGCGGATCAGCGGGGAGGAGGCCAACTTCGTCAACGCCCCCGTCCTCCTCCAGCGCCTCGGCGTCCATCTCGAGGTGGTCAAATCCACCGCCAGCAGCGACTACACCGAGCTGATCCAGGTCGAGGCCATCCCGCCCGAGGGTCCGGCGGTCTCGGCCGTCGGCACACTCATCGGCAAGTCTTCCCTGCCCCGCATCGTCGGTCTTAACGGCCGGGAGGTGGAAGTGGCGGCCGAGGGCAAGCTGCTCGTCCTGGAGAACGTGGACCAGCCCGGCATGGTCGGCGCCATCGGCACGATCCTGGGCAAGGACAACGTCAACATCGCCGACATGTCGCTCAGCCGCCACGACCAGGGCGGGACGGCCACCATGGTCGTCCGGGTCGACACCGAGCCCAGCCCCGCCGCCCGCGCCGAAATCAAGGGACATCCCGCCATTAAAATGGCAAAATTCGTCCAGCTCTGAAAAATCGGCCCGTCATGTTCAGCCTACCCCAATCCTTTCCCCCTCCCGGACCGCTGCTCGCGGCCGCCCTGGCGGGGTATTTTCTGGGGTCCCTGCCATTCGGCTACCTGGTGGCCCGGGCCAAGGGCGTGAACATCTTCGAACAGGGCAGCAAAAGCTCCGGCGCCACCAATGTCCGTCGGGTCCTGGGGAAAAAGGCCGGCTACCTGGTCTTCGTCCTCGATGTCTGCAAAGGCATCGCCGCCGGCGGCTGGCCTCTGCTGTGCGCTCATGTCTGGCCCCAGGCGAAGCTGATCGGGGGCGTCGGCCTCCTTCTGGCCCTGGTGGGCCATTCCTACTCCTGCTTCACCCATTTCAAGGGCGGCAAGGGCGTCGCCACCGGCGCCGGCGGCTTCGTGGTCCTCATGCCGGTCGTCACGCTGATCGCGGCCGTCATCTGGGTCCTGACCTTCTTCGCCAGCCGCTACGTCTCGCTCGCCTCGATCCTCTCCGCCGTCGCCGTGCCCGTCGGAGCCTGTTTCTTCCACGAGCCCCGGTTCCTCGTCGCCATGGGCGTGGCGGTGATGGTTTTCGTCATCGTGCGCCACCGCGCCAACCTGGGCCGCCTGTTCCAGGGCACGGAGACCAAATGGACCAAGCGCAAGGAGGCCGGCTCATGAGCGGGCGCCGTTCCGTCAACGTCGGACTCTGCGGCCTGGGCACGGTGGGGCAGGGGGTGTGGAAGCATCTCCACCGCTCCCAAGCCGAACTCTCCGCCCGCCTCGGCCTCCCCGTGGTCGTGCGCCGTGCGGCCGTGCGCAGCCTGAAGAAGGCCCGCGCCATCAAGTTTCCCGCCTCGCGCCTCACCACCGATCCGCTTTCGATCGCGACCGATCCGGACATCGACATCGTCTGCGAGCTGATGGGGGGCACCGACGCCGCCCGCGACGTCACCCGCGCCGCGCTTGAGCGGGGCAAGATCGTGATCTCGGCCAATAAAGCCCTGATCTCCGCCTACGGCGCCGAGATCTTCGCTTTGGCCCGCAAGCACGGCGGCCATTTCTTCTTCGAGGCCAGCGTCGCCGGCGGCATCCCGATCATCAAAGCTCTGCGCGAAGGGCTGGTGGCCAACCGCTTTCCCCGCATCTACGGGATCCTCAACGGCACCTGCAATTACATCCTGACCGAGATGGCCAGCAAAGGCGCGCCGTACGCCGGCGTCCTGGCCGAGGCCAAGCGCCTGGGCTACGCCGAGGCCGACGAATCCCTCGACGTGCAGGGCTGGGACACCGCCCACAAGGCCGCCGTCCTGGCCTGGCTGGCCCACGGCATCTGGGTCCGTCCCGACCAGATGATCGTCGAAGGCATCGACCGCATCACCCCGGCCGACCTGAGCAACGCCGCCACGCTCGGCTACGGGGTCAAGCTCCTCGCCATCATCACCCGCGACTTCTCGACCAACGAACTCAGCGTCCGGGTCCATCCCACGCTGCTGCCCCGCCGCAACGTCATCGCCAGCGTCGGCGGCGTCTTCAACGCCATCGCCGTCACCGGCGACGTCGTCGGCACCACCCTTTACATCGGCCGCGGCGCCGGCCAGGACGCGACCGCCAGCGCCGTGATCAGCGACATCGCCGACGCGATCGCCCTGATCCGCTACGGCAAGGGCGCGCATCTCACCAGCGAAACCGCCCCGCCGCCCCGCCAAGGCTGCCGCATCGCCCCGCCCGAGCGCATCCGCAGCCGCTATTACCTGCGCCTGACGGTCAAGGACCGCCCCGGCGTCCTCGCCCGGGTGGCCGCCGTGATGGCCCGCCACCAGGTCAGCATCGCCAGCGTCCTCCAGCATCCGGCCGACCGCCCCGGCGCCGCCGCCCTGGTCCTCACCACCCACGAAAGCGACGAGCGCTCGCTCCGCCGCGCCCTCGCCGTCCTCGCCCGCCTGAGCAGCGTCCTGGACCGGCCTCTGCTCCTGCGCATCGGCGATTTCGACGACTAGACCACCTTCCATGCCTCGCATCGTTCAAAAATACGGCGGCACTTCCGTCGGCGACGTCGATCGGATCAAGAACGTCGCCTCCCGCATCAAGGCCTTCCGCGACCTGGGCAACGAGCTCGTGGTGGTGGTCTCGGCCCGCGCCGGGGTGACCAACGAACTGCTGGCCCGCGCCCGCGCCATTTCCCCGCTGCCGAGCGAGCGCGAGCTGGACCAGCTTCTGGCCGTCGGCGAGCAGGAGACCATCGCTCTGACCGCGATCGCCCTGCAGGCGGTCGGGGTCGACGCCGTCAGCTACACCGGCGCCCAAGCCGGCATCTTCACCGACAAGCACCACACCAAGGCGAAGATCAAGACGATCAACCCCAAGCCGATCGAGAAGGACCTCAAGGCCGGGAAGGTGATCATCGTGGCCGGTTTCCAGGGCATCAACGAGGAAGGCCAGATCACGACCCTCGGCCGCGGCGGCTCCGACCTGACCGCGATCGCCCTCGCCGCCGCCCTCAAGGCGGACAAGTGCGAGATCTACACCGACGTCGACGGGGTCTACACCGCCGATCCCCGGGTGGTGAAGACCGCGAGCAAGCTGGAGGAGATTTCCTACGACGAGATGCTCGAGCTCGCCTCCGCCGGCTCCAAGGTCATGCAGTCCCGCTCGGTCGAGTTCGCCAAGAAATACGGCGTCATTTTCGAAGTTCGCTCCTCTTTTAACAACAACCCAGGCACTCTCGTGAAAGAAGAAGTTTCCTACATGGAACGGGTCGTGGTCCGCGGCGTCGCCGTGGACAAGGACCAGATCAAGATCGTGGTCAGCAACATCCTCGACCGCCCCGGCTCCGCCGCCAAGGTCTTCCGCGCGCTCTCCGACGCCAACATCATCGTCGACATGATCGTGCAGAACGTCGGCCGCCAAGGCGTGGCCAACCTGACCTTCACCGTCCCCCAGAGCGACTCCGCCAAAGCGCAGAAGGCGCTCAAGTCGATCATGCCCGAGGTCGGCAACGGCGAGATCACGGTACACGAGCAGATCGCCAAGCTTTCGGTGGTGGGCGTGGGGATGAAGACCCACAGCGGCGTGGCCGCATCCCTCTTCCAGGCGCTGGCCGAAGCCGGAATCAACATCCAGCTCATCAGCACCTCCGAGATCAAAATCTCCGTCGTCATCGCCCTCGACCGCGCCGACGAGGCCGCCCGCGTGGCCCACGCCGCCTTCGGCCTGGACAAGGCCTGAGAAGCACTTTCAGAGGGTGGAGCGCGCTGACCCCGGCGCGCTTGACCTCCGCGGCCGGACAGTCGCCATGAAATACATCTCCACCCGCGGCCAGACCCCGCCCCACACCTTCTCCGAGGCGATGGCGGTGGGCCTGCCCCCCGACGGCGGATTGTTTCTCCCCGAGACGCTGCCCGACCTCGGTTCCCATCTCGCCCGCTTTTCCGCCCTGAGCTATCCCGAGCTCTGCTCCGAATTTCTCTCCATCTTCGCCACCGACATCCCGAAGGAAACGCTGCGTTCCCTGGTGGCGCAATCCTACCGCCGCTTCACCGATCCCGCCGTCGCGCCGCTGCGCCGGTTGTCCGACCGCCTCCAAGTCCTGGAGCTTTTCCACGGACCGACCCTGGCCTTCAAGGATTTCGCCCTGCAGGTCCTGGGCAACCTCTACTCCTACCAGTGCCAAGTCCGGAAGGAAACGATCAACGTCCTCGGCGCCACTTCGGGCGACACCGGCGCCGCCGCCATCCACGGCCTTCTGGGCCATCCCGGCACCGCCGTCTTCATCCTCTATCCCGACGGCCGGGTCTCGCCCCTCCAGGAACGGCAGATGGCCTGCACCGGCGCCGGCAACGTCTTCGCGCTGGCCGTCGATGGCAGCTTCGACGACGCCCAGTCGGCCCTGAAGGAGATATTCTCGGACTCCTCCTTCCGCATCGCGCACCGGCTCTCGGCCGTCAACTCGATCAACCTCGTCCGGGTGCTGGCCCAGTGCGTCTACTATCTCTCCGCCTGGCTGCGCCTGCCCGCCGATCAGAAGGAGACCGCCGAGTTCGTCGTCCCCACCGGCAATTTCGGCAACGTCCTCGCCGGCTGGCTGCTGCAAAAAATGGGCGTCCCGATCCACGGCTTCAAGATCGCGACCAACCAGAACGACATCCTCTACCGCCTGTTCACCACCGGCACCTACCAGATCGGCCCGGTCCATCCCAGCCTGGCTCCCTCGATGGACATCCAGGTCGCCTCCAACTTCGAGCGCTTCCTTTACTACCAGCTCGGCCGCGACCCCGCCAAGGTGCGGTCGGCCATGGCGGCCTTCAAGGCCACGGGAACCTGCGTGTTTCCCAACTTCGACCGCGACACCTTCACCGCCTCCCGCTGCGACGACGGCGAGATCGCCGGCATCATCGAGCGCGTCTACCGCGACCATCGCTACATCGTGGATCCCCACACCGCCTGCGGCTTCAAGGACCTGTCGGCTGACCGGCCCAGCGTCGTCCTGGCCACCGCCAGTCCGGCCAAGTTTCCCGAGACGATCAAATCCGCCATCGGGATCGAACCGACCGATCCGAGCCTGGAAGCGCTGAAGTCCCGTCCAATTGTCAAAGTGCGGCTCAAGGCCGCGCCCGGCCCGATCCGCGACTTCATCGCGGCCCACGCCGTCCGATGATCCGCGCTTGGCGGCGGCCGCCCACAACGAACAGCGTTGCCTCCATTGGCTGCTGTTTCTAAGCTCAGCTGAATGAAAGCGCTCTTCCGCCTATTCTTACCCCTCGTGATTCTCGTGGCCGGGGGCTGCGTGACTCATATTACCACTGACCTCACGCAAAACCCGCCGCCGGCGGAAAAGCTTTCCGACTTCACCCATTTCGAGCTGGAGCCGGTGACACTCGATGCCGCCGACCAGTCTTCCGATGCCAATCATAAGGCGTTGGCGAAGATTCAGGAGAACCTGTCGGAGCGGATGAATCCCGTTATCGTCAAATGGAATCAAAACGGGGACCAAGCCGGTGGCCCCCGACGCACACTGGTCATCGAACCCAAGATCGAGGAAATCAAATTTCTCAACGCCACCGTCCGGGTTTGGACCGGGTCTTTCAGCGGCAGCTCTGCCGTCCTGATGCGCGTGCGCCTGGTTGAAAAGGACAGCGGCAAGGAGATCGCCTCGCCGATTTTCTACGCCCGCGCCGCGGCCCTCAGTGGAGCTTGGACCTTTGGCGTGATGGACAACCTCATGCTGGTGCGAATCACCGACACGATCACCGATTATCTGCAGAACAATTACCTGCAGGCCATCGGCGGGCCCACCGGGCAGGATCCCAAAAAATAGGCGTTCAGCTCCGCTGGTGCCGGAGGACAATATCTTGTCGCAAGGGGGCGTTGGCTCAGCAACCTGGGGTCGTGCTTGACATCTAATCATCTGATGCAATGATGCAGGCATGAGAACAACCCTTGAAATCAACGACGCAGTGCTCGCGGCGGCGAAGGAGATTGCCGAGGCCGAGCATAAGACCGCTGGCGCCGTGATCTCCGAACTCGCTCTCAAGGGACTGTCGCAAAGCAGCGGGCCGTCGAAGCGGCAAAATACGGGATTCCCGACCTTTCCGGTGCCGCCTGGGGCGAGACCGTTCACCTCGGCCGAAATCAAGAGCGCGATCACCGATGAAGGGCTACCTTCTCGACACTAATACCCTCTTGGCTCTCGCGTGGCCCAACCATGTGCAGCACCGGGTAGCCCATGAATGGTTTGACCTCGAATCAAAGCGTGGGTGGGGCATTTGTTCGGTAACGCAACTCGGTTTCGTTCGCATTAGTTCACACCCAGCATTCGAACACCACGTCACCACCCAGGAAGCGTTCCAGAAGTTGACGGAGATTGCCGCCGTTCCAGGTTATTCGTTCTGGCCTGAACCGACCCTTGGATTTGCCAGCGATTCGTTCTCCGATGCAGTGGCCAGGATCCTGACCCATGGCATGGTCACCGACGGATTTCTGGCCGGCGTCGCCAAGTTCAACGGCGGCAAGTTGGCCACGTTCGACAAAGCCCTGGCCCGCGCATTTCCTGATTGCTGCACCCTCGTAGGTTCTGGCCGATAGAAACTGAGGTTAGATTGTGCCGAACAAGTCCAAACCGGGCGAATCCCAGCGAACGGAAAATGGATCAATCTTGGGAAACACCGCGAACAACCAACCTAGGCCCGATCCTCCTCCGGAAACGCAACGAGCAACACTCACCCGCTTTTCGTGGCCTCTTCAGAGAGTCGGCAACTCTCATTGACGGCCGCCAAGGCTGCCGGAACGTCCAGGAATTCCGAAGCAAAACTGGCGTTTAGGAAATCCTCAGGAAGCAGAGGATCCCATTTCTGACGGACCTTGATTAGGACCGTCTCTGCTAATTGGATGGGGTCTATCGGATTCTTCCGTACGAGCTCCGTGAGGCGTTGCCGAACCTCAAATTCGGTGGCCCCAGCGACGGTCACGCAAATTCCTTCGTTCAGACCCTTCAGTCCCATTGCGTTGAGCAGGAGAACGAGCGTATCCTGGACCCGGTCGCCCTTCCAAAGAAATAGCTGAACCTGGTTTCCTGCACTTCGGATCGGAACTGTCTCGAGGTTGAGTTCTTGGTAGCTAGTTCGGGCATCCGCCAAAAACCCCTGCGCAGTTCTGTCGAGGAATGATACAGGCGAATTCGACCTGAGGATATTTCGCATTTCCGCACGCACCCGATCGTGAACCACCGCTCCACCTCCACCTTCGAATCCAGGGAGGGCGCCCCCAGCACTTGGCCGAACTTCAATCACAAGGTCGTCCTGGGAAATCGTTACGACCTGCCACCTGCGACCACCGAAAATGATGAAACCGCCCGGCACGAGTGGCCTGGCTATGGGGAGCGAACCCAAGGTCCGGCTTGCACAAACAATCCTAAATTCGTCCTCGGTTTTGAACGCAGCGTAAAAGCTGTAGTGTTCGCAGATCGCCTCTCCCTTTGGGGCCAATAGAATAAGCCCAGTCCCGTCCTGAAAGATGATCTCTTTCTTCCCTAGTTCCTTGAGCAGCGAGAAGAGCTGCTCCTTGGAAACTGGCGAGAACGCTCCCTTTTCGCAAAGGAGATCCCAAAGCCCGCGGGCTTGCATTCCCCCGTACTGCGACACGACCGATAACACTTGCTGCACCAAGGTGGACGCGTGCAATCCGTCCATCGCGACCGGCTCATACCATCCTTGGGTCAGCAATTGAACCATGGCGATGCATTGCACCATACCCTCGCGCAATTGGTCGGATAGACCTGACTTTGCGGTTAATTGGTTTTCGATCACGTACCCGCGCAAGATCGCCGGTTCGCCTTTCCGCCGCCCAGATCTCCCCAGGCGTTGCCGAAGGCTCGCCACCGAGGGTGGGGGGCCAATCTGAACCACGCTCTTCACGCTCCCGATATCGATCCCAAGTTCTAGGGTCGTTGTGCAGATGGCCGTCGCCGGTCGCTCATGTTGCTTCAGAGCTGCTTCAGTTTCCTCTCGGATCTCTTTCGAAAGACTTCCATGGTGCGGCCAGAATTCGTTGGGTACGCGGATTTCTTCGCAACGGCGGCGCAATCGATCGGAATAGAATTCGACGGCGGTTCGACTATTGGGAAACACGAGATTGTTGGTCCCACGCAATACGCGGAAGAGATCAACGACCACCGCCGCCTGCGCCACCGGGTCCGCATTCTCGTCTTCTGAGGAAGGCTGCCCCGGTTGGGGTAGAGCGGGTGCAATCACCCCTCGGAAGAGCACCTTTAGTTCCTGTCCACCTTCCTTGGCTTCGATTAGGGCGACGCTGGCGGCGTCCTCGGGTCTCAGGTAAGCCTTGGCGCCTTCCATGTTGCCAAGCGTCGCCGAGAGACCGACTCGGCAAATACGCCTCCGGAGGAGATTCTCGATCCGGCAAAGCTGGGACTGGAGCTGCTTCCCTCGCTCCGACCCCATAAATGAATGCAGTTCATCAATCACCACGTATCTCAGTCCATCAAGGATGGTTGGCAGGCTGGTCCCATGACGCATTAGCAGTGCCTCAACGGATTCCGGCGTGATCAAGAGGCATCCCGATGGCTTCCTCAGAAAATTGCGTTTCTTGGTGGCCGCAATGTCGCCATGCCAGGGTGTTACCTGGATTTCCAGGGTTTCAGCCAATCCCTCCAACCGAAGCCATTGATCGTTAATCAAGGCCTTGAGAGGCCCAACGTACATCGCCAGCGCCGGAGCGTCGCCCTGGCCGACCAGGTTGGTGAGAATCGGCAAAAAAGCGGCCTCGGTTTTTCCTGAAGCGGTCGAGGCGGCGATTATGACGTCAGATTTGGCCTCGAGGATGAGAGGAATTGCACGTTCCTGCGCATCGCGAAGCTCGGTCCAGCCAGCCTCCCAAATCCACCGCTGAATTCTCGGATCGAGTAATTCGAAGCTCCGAGACCGCGTTTCAGAGTTTGAACTTGGCGAACTCGTCATCGCTGCCCTTCTCGCTCTGTGTGGCAACCCCGGTAGGTTCAAGGGTATGGTCAGCGGCGGCGCCTTCGTCTTTGACGATCGCTACATCCCCAATAAGTGCTTTCCAATCCGTCCCGGGATTTTGCTCCAATACCGCTAGCAGGTTCACAAAGGCGGTAATTGTCGTTCGGGGAGTCCGAAAATACGCCTCTCCGATCCGTTGTTCACAATGGGCCATGAAGTCCGCGAGGCCCTGCTCCGGAATCAAATATCGTGACTCGTCGCCATACGCGAACACGTGCTGAATCTTGTGCAGCAGGACGAGGAAATCCTCCTGACTGAGGCTGGAAAGCCGGATGACTGGGTGTTGGAAATCGACGAGGCCATCCTTGGCGAAAGTGTTTTCGGCTAAACGCGATTGCAGCGCGGCATAGCTGTAAAGACCGCGACGCGTGTCCATCAGGAATTCCGGAGTGCCGCCTAGGAGGAATCCCAGTCCCTCGTTCGAACCTTGCAGCACGTCGTTCAGAATTCGCAGGATCTGTTCATAGTTTCCAGATCGAGCCTGGGAATTCGACAACTTGTAGAGGTTCACCATTTCATCGAGGCAGACTAGGAGTCCGGCAAATCCGCAGAGCCTGACGAACACTCCCATGAGCTTCAGCTGATCATAAATAGTTGCGTCGTCGATAATCGTCCGGACTCCGAGCGCATTGCGGGCGTCGGTTTTAGTCGTGAATTCGCCCCGAAGCCATCGGATCGCATCTGCTTTTCTCTGCTCGTTGCCTTCCTGGTGTCCGCTCCAATAGGCGGCAATCACGGTCGCGAAGTCATAGCCGTTTACCATCTCCGATAGTCGGCTGAGCCGCTTCTGAATCAAAGCATCCACGGTTTGTCCGCTTTCCTTCGATTCCGTGGTGGCGGTAAAGATAAACTTTTCGACAATCCCAGCTAACGCGCCGCCGTCCGGTTTCGTGCGGGTGCAGAGATTCTTGCTCAGTTCGGCATAAAGCGAGCGTGCCTGGCCTCCCGATGCCTGCAGGCGCCGATCCGGTGTAAGATCGGCCGAGGTCGCCACGAGCCGTTTCTCAAGGGCCAGGCCCCGGATTAGATTGAGAAAGAAGGTCTTTCCGGCCCCATATTCGCCAATCACTAATCGAAAAGCCGTTCCTCCGTCCACCAGTCGGTCGAGATCCGCAATCAGGGCATCGATCTCTTTGGCTCGTCCGACCTGAATCAAGTACTGGCCAGTGCGCGGCACCACACCCGCCCGGAGGGCCTGAATGAGGGCGTCGCGATCTTTCGGTCGGATAGCGGGGGTCATGCGGGTTGGGCTTCCAGGACGAGTTGAACGGAGATTTCGAGCGGATCATCCCCGTCAATCATCAGTTGATCGAAGTGATTCAATGCCGCCTCGTTGATGCTTTCGATTGCGCCA
>Ga0206965_10052_pt1 | contig 17501 bp, 8 predicted proteins | sample Alteio_BWOrgHeat_26_FD_152973 | JGI IMG/M metagenome (GOLD analysis project Ga0206965, IMG submission 152973) | Enriched cells from forest soil in Barre Woods Harvard Forest LTER site, Petersham, Massachusetts, United States -... | ecosystem: Environmental > Terrestrial > Soil > Temperate forest >...
TATGAACAGTTATTTTACTGATTTTGTGCATCGCAATAAAGAATTTCTCCATTCAAAAGAATTTAATGACTTTGCCGATGCCATCAATCATACCTTCGTACGAAGGATGAATGCGGTCAATGTCAGGATTCATTCCAAGCCTCATTCCACCGATCATATTATTAAGATTTTGATTCCATACGAAAAGGAAATAGATGCGCTGACAGCACTTTATCCTATCTTTGAGAAGGTACAGACAGATACCATAGAAGAATTCGAAGATATCAAGCGAGTGGCGGCTTTTGATACTATTTAATTTTGAATTAGGAAGTACGAAGTGGAAGTTTCCTGATATATATTTCGTAATTCGTAATTGATATATATTTGCGTCATTAAATAAAATAATAGACTAATAAAAAACAAAACTTATGAAGACAATTTTTGATAAAAACACAAGCCAGGAAATCTTGAATCGTATCAACAAACTAACGCCCGAAACCCAACGCCAGTGGGGCAAGATGGATGTATCCCAGATGATGACTCATTGCTACGAAGGTCTGCTTATGGTAACCGGCGAGAAGAAAATGCCGCGTGTCTTTATCGGCAGACTCATCGGCAAACTGATGAAACCATTGGTGCTTAGCGAAAAACCATTCAGGCGAAATTCTCCTACTGCCCCGGGCTTAATCATTGCCGATGCCAGAGAATTTGAAAAAGAAAAAGAGCGGTTGATAGCCAAGATTAAAAGCATTACAAGCAGCGGCAAGACCGTTACTACCACGCATCCGCATCCTTTCTTTGGCAAGATGAATCCTGATGAATGGGGCATCAGTGTGTACAAACATCTTGACCATCATCTTACTCAATTCGGGGTTTAAAAACAAGTAAATAAAGGGTAAATTCAATACTAAGAAACTAAGTACACATAGACACACTAAGTTTTTCAGTGAATCTAAGTGTACTTAGTTTCTTAGTATTGAATTTCTTTTTTTATAGATTTCAAACGATAACCGATTATAAACCTTCATTCCTTATATTAAACACCTTCCTCCCTTTTCCTATCTTTGCCCCCTCAAAAATAAAAATTATAATGGCTGACGATAAGAAAGTAATTTTCTCGATGGTGAATGTAAGCAAGACATTCCCACCACAGAAACAAGTGTTAAAAGATGTCTATCTCTCCTTCTATTATGGAGCTAAGATAGGTATCATCGGATTGAATGGTTCCGGTAAGTCCACCCTCATGAAGATCATTGCAGGAGTAGAGAAATCATTCAATGGAGAGGTGGTATTTTCACCTGGATATAAGGTTGGTTTCCTCGAACAGGAACCTAAATTGGATGATACCAAAACGGTAAAGGAAATTGTGCAGGAAGGTGTCCAGGAAGTGGTGGATATTTTAAAAGAATATGATGAAATAAACAACAAGTTTGCCGAGCCGATGTCTGACGCTGCAATGGAAAAATTGTTGGATCGTCAATCGAAAGTTTCGGACCTCATTGAGCATCATAATGCCTGGGAATTGGATAGTAAATTGGAACGTGCCATGGATGCCCTGCGTTGCCCTGAAGGCGATACGCCGATTAAGAATCTTTCGGGAGGCGAACGTCGTCGGGTTGCCTTGTGCCGTCTGCTTTTGCAGGAGCCTGAAATTCTTTTATTGGATGAGCCAACCAACCATTTGGATGCCGAATCCATTGACTGGCTGGAGCAACATTTGAATCAATATAAAGGCACCGTCATCGCCATCACCCACGATAGATATTTTCTGGATAATGTGGCCGGATGGATCCTGGAATTAGACCGTGGCGAAGGCATTCCTTGGAAGGGTAATTACTCTTCCTGGTTAGAGCAAAAGGCGAAGCGTTTGGAGATGGAATCGAAGGGCGAAAGCAAGCGTCAGAAGACTTTGGAGCGGGAGTTGGAATGGGTGCGTATGTCTCCGAAAGGTCGCCATGCCAAGTCGAAAGCGCGTCTTCAGGCTTATGATAAAATGATGAATGAGGATGTCAAAACGAAAGAAGAAAAGTTGGAGATTTTTATTCCGAATGGTCCTCGCCTTGGGAATGAAGTCATCGAAGCGATCAATGTTACCAAGTCTTTTGGGGATAAATTATTGTATGAGAATCTCTCTTTCAAACTTCCTCCTGCGGGTATCGTAGGCATTATCGGACCCAATGGTGCCGGTAAAACCACACTCTTCAGAATGATTATCGGCACCGAAACTCCCGATGCTGGCGAGATTAAAATTGGCAGCACCGTTCGCGTAGGATATGTAGATCAAAGCCACTCCGATATTGATGATAATAAAAGTGTTTGGGAAGTAATTTCTGGCGGACATGAAGTCATTGAGATGGGTGGAAGAAGCCTTAATTCACGGGCTTATGTAGCACGTTTTAATTTCTCTGGAGCCGAGCAAGGCAAGAAATGTGGCGTGCTCTCTGGTGGTGAAAGAAATCGTCTGCACTTAGCAATGACTCTCAAGACCGAAGCCAACGTTCTCCTTCTCGATGAGCCATCAAATGATATTGACGTGAACACCCTCCGTGCCTTGGAAGAAGCACTCGAAGACTTTGCAGGTTGTGCTGTTATCATCTCCCACGACCGTTGGTTCTTAGATAGAATCTGTACCCACATCCTTGCCTTTGAAGGAGATTCGCAGGTCTATTATTTCGAAGGAGGCTACTCCGATTACGAAGAAAATAAAAAGAAACGATTGGGCGATACAGGACCGCATCGGATTAAATATCGCAAATTGATTACCAAATAATATTATACAATGGAAGGAAACAAACACCTCACCTATTTCAAAGTTGAAAACTTCAAGTGCTTCGACACTTTTGAAATGGACGACATCGGGCAATTCAATCTTATTGTCGGCGATAATAATGTTGGGAAGACAAGTGTGCTGGAGGCGTTGTTGTTTGAGGAAGATGTTTCAGCTATTAATGGAAATTATCAACAGATAATTAGGGATAGAAATAATTTTAATGGCGATCCATATTTCATTTTTGAGATTACTCAATTCATCTTTAATATCAAATCAAAAAGCAATCAAGTCAATTATGAGATTGCATTTGGTAAAAATGAAAAACAAACATTTGTATTAGCTCAAAAAGCAATTAAAGAACTTTCACCAGAAGAGCGTGGAATTTTTGAGAGCAATATTTTTCTAAAAGGTGCGAGAGAACAAGGAAAGGTCATTAGTGAGGATAGTTTGACATTGGTTTGGAGAATAAATAATAAACTTATTAAAGTAATTGGCAATAGCGAAGTTGGCGCAAGAACACTTCGGTTTCCTAACGGAAAAGGATACTTTCCAATCATTCGTTCATCCGATTTCTATAACAATGACCTGGCATCTTTTTTTTCGTTTTTGTCCAGTGGAAACAAACTCATGAAGGATAATTTAAAGGAAGATATTAGCCTACTGATTAAAGATGTTGAGGAAATTTCATTGAGCAATTCAATAATCCCAAATCAAATAATAGTAGTTTTAAGCTTACAAAATATTCCCAATCAAATTCCATTATCTTCTCAAGGCGAGGGAGGAGTAAAATTTATGAGGATATTATTAGAGATGCAGATTTTCAAGAATGAACGATTAATGATTGATGAAATTGATAATGGAATTCATTATAGCAGAATGAAAGATTTTTGGAAAGCTGTTTTAATCTCTGCCAAGCGCAACAATGTCCAGCTTTTCATGACTACCCACAGTCAGGAATGTTTGAAGTATTTTAAAGAGGCTTTGGAGGAATTGCAACAAGAATTTCCAAATGATAATTACACTGATAAGGCGCGACATTTTTTATTAAAGAAGAATAAAATTGGGAATGTCATTGCCAAGAAATTCTCCTTTGAACAGTTTCAATTTGCATTGGATAATGGCAATGAAATTCGAGATTAGTTTCTTATGAAAGAAATAAAACTGATTGTAGAAGGTCCATCAGACAAGAAGTTTATAGGGGATTTGATTTCTTTTATGGAACTAAAATTAGACACTATCAAAGTATCATTTATTGAATTGAATGGGAAAGATGATTCTTGTTTTGCAAAATCACTTGCTCAATTTCTAACCAATGAGGAGGATGGAAAGAATGTAATTGTAATAGATGCCAATGACGATGATATAAGTTTAAGGAAGAAACATATATCGGATTTGTTGGCAAGGGATAATATCAATGCAGAGATTTTTTTCTTGCCAAATAATGAACATAAAGGTTATTTGGAGACTCTGTTGATAGGAACTATTTTAGAAAAGAATCAAGCCTATTTCGATTGTTTCCAAAAGTTTGAAGAATGTGTTAGTAGTAATGCAACGAATAATCCTCCTTCGATAAAGGATAAGGCTTATATTTATACTTGTTCCCTTTTATCAAAGGAGGAAAATAAGCAACGAGATCCAATTGTCAACCCAAAGAAAATTAATTACAGAGAGAACAGATTCTATGATTTAACGCATAGTACATTAGATCCTTTGAAACTGTTTCTGACAAGCAATATAAACTAATTTTTATGCGTCAGTTACTCTGGTGCTTAGGGTAGTTTTATATTATACATTGAGAAAATTGTGTCGTTTTATGGCTTTAAAACGGAGATTTAGCTTGTGAGTTTAAGAGTTGATGGGCTGATTTTGAGTTTGTGAAGTCTGTTTTTGAGTATTGAAAGTCTGATTTTGGCTACGAGGAGTCTGATTTAGCCTCGGGGAAGTCTGTTTTTGGGTCTAAATTTTTTTAAGTCAGGGTATGAGGAGTCTGATTCTGGCTTTGTGAGGTCTGATTCTGCCTACGGGAGTCCTGATTTTGAGTTCGAGGTTTCTGTTTTAAAGAGTGGATTTGCTGATTTTAGGTATGGATGGGCTGATTTTGGGGTAGGGATAATAATACCCAGCCTACGGAATTTTAGTTTTTCATCCTTATATGATTGCATCCGCCCTTGCGGTGCAACAATATAGGGATGATGAAAAGAATTATGAATTGGGTAATGGTGATTCATAATTTAGCATTTATAATTCATAATTGCCTTTTTCAGGTTACTTGCTAATAATATATCTTTGCCGCCTTATTAAAATAGATGATGAAACCAAGCATACCCAAGGGAACCCGCGATTTCTCGCCTGTCGAAATGAACAGACGGAATTATATTTTCGATACTATCAAAAAGGTATTTCAGAGGTATGGCTACCAGCAAATCGAGACGCCTTCGATGGAGAATCTGGAGACTTTGACGGGCAAGTATGGCGATGAAGGCGATAAATTGTTGTTTAAGATTCTGAACTCCGGTGACTTTACTTCTTCTGCAAAAGTTAGGAAACATGTATTAAAAGATCTTGCTGAAAATAATTCTTCTAAACTTGATTTAGTTGTTGGGGAACACTATCCTCTAAGATTTATTGCAACACCAAACGAATTATTAAATGAGATTTCTGAAAAGGGTTTGCGGTATGATTTGACCGTGCCTTTTGCCCGCTATGTGGTGATGCATCAGCATGAAATCACCTTCCCCTTCAAGCGTTATCAAATCCAACCCGTCTGGCGTGCCGACCGTCCACAAAAGGGTCGTTACCGTGAGTTCTATCAATGTGATGTAGATGTTATCGGCAGCGATTCTTTGCTGAATGAAGTGGAGTTGATACAGATTATTGATGAGGTGTTTACGAAGCTTGGCATGGAGGTTACTATTAAGATTAATAACAGGAAAGTTCTTTATGCAATTGCTGATATTATTGGACACAAAGATCAAGCAACAGAGTTTGCTATTATTATGGATAAGCTCGATAAAATAAATTGGGAAGGAGTTATCAAAGAATTAGCAGTAATTGGAATTGATGGCAATAAAGTATTTAATCTTTTTAGCCCTACACATAATGTTTCGGGGTACATAAATATTGTTTCAAAATTTGTAATGAACGAATTTGGTTTGTCAGTGAATGAGGCGAATGAATGTGTTGAAAGGGTTAATATTAATTTTAAACAGTTTATACATTATTTGGCAAGTTTTCTTAATTCTAATATGCTTAATGATAATACCAATACCGAATTCAATAAAGGCATAAAAGAATTGTTTACAGTTTATAATTATTTGTCCTTAGGAAATTTAGAATCTACAGTTATTGAATTTGATCCTTATCTTGCACGTGGTCTCAACTATTATACTGGCGCAATCATCGAAGTGAAAGCAAATAATGTTTCCATGGGAAGCATCTGCGGAGGTGGTCGTTATGATGATTTGACGGGCATCTTCGGGCTGCCGAATGTATCAGGTGTTGGAATTTCTTTTGGTGCAGATAGGATTTATGATGTCTTGAATGAGCTAGGGAAGTTCCCTGATTTCATAAGTGATTCGACACAAGTTCTTATATACAATTATGTGAGCAATGATCAGAAAATATATCTTGATTTTGTTTCTAAAATAAGAGCTGCTGGCATCAATGCAGAATTATTTCCTGATGCTGCCGATAAAGGAAATGCCAACAAATTACAGAAGAAGCAATTCGAATATGTGAAGGCAAAAAACATTCCTTTCACCATCGTTATTGAAGATAGCAACAAGCAGGAAGCTATTGTGAAATCAATGATTACAAAAGGAACCAATACGCTAAAGTTTGAAAGTTTTATTGAGGATTTGTTGTTGTTTATTGACTCAAATAAATAATCTATGAAGACGCATTCCATCACCTCAGACCATATTGATTTACCTGCTATCACAGACCTATTAATAGGCGATTATCAATTGCAATTATCTGATGATTCAAAGAATAGAATTATCAAGTGTCGTGAATATTTGGACAAAAGAATGGCATCTGGCAATGAGAGTATTTATGGCGTCAATACTGGCTTTGGGTCTTTGTATAATAAAAGTATTTCTAATGAAGACTTGGATACTTTACAGAATAATTTGGTGATGTCTCATGCCTGTGGAGTGGGGGAGGAGGTACCAAAAGAGATCGTTAAGCTGATGTTGTTTTTAAAGATTCAAGGTTTGTCGTATGGTAATTCAGGAATTCAATTGGAGGTTGTCGAACGCCTGATTTACTTCTATAATAACGACATTCTTCCTATCATCTATCAGCAAGGATCATTAGGTGCTTCGGGCGATTTGGCTCCGTTGGCGCATCTTTCATTGCCTTTGATCGGGATGGGAGAAGTTTATTATAAAGACAAAAAGCAAGCTGCGAAAGATGTTCTTGAAAGTCTCTCGCTTCATGCAATTCCATTGAAAGCAAAAGATGGTTTGGCATTGCTCAACGGCACTCAATTCATGGCTTCTTATGGAATCTATTGCATTATTCATGCTGGTAAATTATTGCATCAGGCTAACCTGATTTCTGCATTATCGTTGGATGCTTTCGATGGAAGGATAGAGCCTTTCCATCCGCATATCCAAACAATCAGACCGCATAGTGGACAGATAAAGATTGCTAAAGCAATTAAAGATTTGTTGGAAGGCAGTGAAATTATTAGTCAAAAGAAAGCTCATGTCCAGGACCCATATTCCTTTCGATGTATTCCCCAGGTTCATGGCGCTTCCCTTGATACCATTGATTATGTCGCATCAGTTTTTCTTACCGAAATAAATTCTGTTACTGATAATCCTACCATCTTCCCTGATGAGGATTTAATTATCTCCGCCGGTAACTTTCATGGGCAGCCATTGGCACTAGCATTAGATTTTCTGACTATTGCTTTGGCTGAATTGGGAAGTATTTCTGAAAGAAGAACATATCAATTAATCTCTGGTCAAAGAGGATTACCCCCATTCCTTGTTGCGAATCCTGGTCTTAATTCAGGCTTGATGATTCCTCAATACACAGCCGCTTCGATTGTCAGTCAGAACAAGCAATTATGCACTCCTGCTTCTGTTGATAGTATTGTTTCTTCCAATGGTCAGGAAGACCATGTGAGCATGGGTGCCAATGCTGCTACCAAAGCATTCAAAGTGGTGGAGAATGTAGAAAAGATTCTTGCCATTGAATTGCTGACTGCGGCACAGGCGTTGGAGTTCAGGAAACCTTTGAAATCTTCTGCAGTAATTGAAACCTTGATTGAAAAGTATCGAAAGATAGTTCCATTTATTGATGAAGATAGAGTGTTGTTTGAGGATATTATGAACAGTGTTGATTTTGTTAAAATCTGATTAATTTTGGTCAAAATTGTGTTTAGCTGAATTTTGAAATTCTCCGTTAAAACGTAATTAGTCCCTAAAAACATTTTTATAGTTAGAGCAGTAGTAGCTGTCAATATTTGAAACAAATCCTTTTTAGAGATTCTTCGAAATGCCTTTTGCCTTCAAATTCAAGAATTCATAAACATATTATTATTTTGTTAGTTTTGCCCCGCTTCAAATAAATGGGGCAAGTTCTTTAAATATCTAAGAAATAAAATCAATTCGGGGTGTAGCGCAGCCTGGTAGCGTACTAGCATGGGGTGCTAGTGGTCGTGAGTTCAAATCTCGCCACCCCGACAAAACAGTTAATAGTGATCAGTGAATAGTGTACAATTATAGATAATTACAACTTGTACACTATTTACTTTTCACCGTTTACATTTCAATAAAAAAATGAAATCTACAAAATCAGCTTTAATCTTAATAGCTATAATTGTAATTGTATCAAGAGTTTTCTTTTTGGATGCAGGCTATGGTTCTGAAGAAGATGCCTGGGGTGTTGCATTGACAGCAAAGCACATCGCTCAATCTGGCGAATATGAGGCATCACGGCTTCCTGGACATCCCTTGCAAGAGCTATTTTACGCATCAATAGTTTCTAAAACGAATGCTTTTGGAATGAATGCTGCTACTGCAATTTTCAGTCTAATAGCGACGATTTTTTTCTTTTTGATTTTAAAGAAATTGAACTTCAATCAACCTTTCTTAGCCACAATTGCATTCGTCTTCACTCCAATCATATATATGCACAGCACCGACAGCATGGATTATTTATGGGCTCTTGCTTTTATGATGATGAGCTATTATTGGTTGCTCAATGATAAAATTATTTTTGCAGGAATGTTACTTGGCTTAGCTGTTGGATGCCGCATCACATCAGGGGTTATGATACTTCCTTTCTTTATCTATTTGTTCTATAAAGGAAATTCTACATGGGAAAAAATTTTTACTCTTGGTTTGTTTGTAGCAATGACTTCACTGGTGATTTTTTATCCGGTTTATCAAAAATATGGATGGAGATTTTTTCATTACTATGATCAATTTCCATACCCCTCCTTTTCCAAAGTAATGTACAAAGGAACAATAGGAGTCTGGGGAAGTATAGGGGCATTGGAGATACTATTCTTAGTTTTGAAAATCCCAATTTATCCGAGAAAATCAAGAGAAATTTTTGTGGAATCAAAAGGATTAATTCTATCCTGGATTGTTGCAATCATTCTTTATTTTTGTCTCTATTTCATGTTGCCTCAAAAATCAGCATATATCATTCCAATAGTTCCTTTTGTAATTATGTTTGCAGCTAAATTTTTACCAGCCTTCAATTTCAAAATTCTTGTCTGGTTACTAATAATTTCTTCTTTCTTTTTTGGAATAAATCTTTCAGATAATTCGCGAGGTGCAGAACCATCAAACTTGAGTAAAAGCATTGCCATAGGAGAACAGGAAGTTCATCTTGATTTGTTGCATGGACCCGTGATTGATGATTATTTAAAACGAAAAGCAAGAATGAACTTTGCAAATCAAATCATCGAAAGGGCAACCCAAATTACTGATAAATCGGTAATTATTTCAGGATGGTGGTTGAATCCAATAATGGTAATAATAGAAGGTAAAAAGCAAGGTAATATAAAATACGTCTATAGCATGGATGAGCCTGAAATGAAAGGGTATCTGGACAAGGGGTTTGTTATTTATTTCCTGCCGGAAATGGATTCTATAAATGATTTGCGCTATCGAATACATTCTACAAAACAATTCGCAACACCACTCCTTAAATAAAAGAAGAATGGTACATGTTCCAATACTTCTATTGCATATCCCAGGTAGTTACCAGCACCTTATAATCCTTTTGTTTATGTCGAAGGAGGATCTGGAAATTGTTGCAAATATTCTATAAATATTTATAGGACATCTATACATGTTTACAAACGCAGAATTGCATAATATACATAGTCTGTTCGGATATGCACTCATTCAAAATTCCTTTATCCATGCCATGTATTATGGCACAATTGTTTTGTAAAATGTAATGCTTGTGAAGTAACTTGTTACAAAGTCCTCATTGCTTGCAGGTATGTGAATATTGAATGATACATTCGCTATTATTTATGTTGTTTTCATTAGTCAAATTGGAGCCAAAGGCTTATCAATAGTCATGTTTTAAAAGGTTCAAGATGCAATTCTTTCAGAGTTGTTTTTAATTTTTTGGAATCAGTTTTTAAAGTAAAAAAATCATATTGATAGGCGATTATTCAATAGAGTTCTTGAAATAAAAATCCTTTTTACCTGCAAAGATTTGGTTGCTCTTTTGAAAGAAATGATTGTAGTAAATAGTTTCAATTTTTTGGACTTTTTTTGGAAGCATAATCACATAAAAAAGTTGATCATCAAGAAGGAAAAAAATTTGACAAGACAGATGAAATTATCACTGAAATAATGAAGTAAAATATCCACTTTTTTAGAAGCAAAATGTGCCCATCATAAAATAATAAAATGCGCCTGTTATTTTACAGATATTTTTTCAGATCATTATTCAAAAATTCGACTCCATTTTGATGTTAAGTTTTCATTATTTATTTAAAAAGTTGAAAGTTATCCAAAATATTTTTATAAATTTGCAGCCTTAAATTACTGACAGATTAATGAAAAAATATCAAATTCAATCGCTGATCATGGTATCCAAAAGAGAACATTTCTTGAAAAAAGTGAAAAAAACATATATTATAGAGTAAATTTTATTTGGCTAATTATCAATTGGTTAAGTATATTCAGGTTGAAAAACATAAAGAAATATTTGGACAGGAAAAAAAAAAGTTCTAATATTGCTCTTTCAAACAATAAAGATTGACTCATAGGAGTGTAAGAGAATTATAAAAAAGTAGGAAGAATGTAACAAGAATTTTCACCTTAACGTAAAAAGGGGAAAAGAAAAAATAAGGACAGGTAGAGATAAAAAACTTTGATGAAACATAACAAAAAAGGTGCAAATTTTTCCGCAATAATATTGGTAGTTTTTAGACCGAAAAAATGGATAAATACTACCATTAAAAATCAATAGAAATATTAATGGAATTTAAAAATTACTTGACAGCAAACTATTCACAATATCTAATAAAAAATTTGAATCTTTCAGGGTCTGTTTTTTACAAAATATTAATCTCTTTTTTGGATAGTTCAATTTGCTTCGCACCTCATTTTAGAAGCGTAATTGGAAATAGAGATTCTATAAAATTACAGAACAAAAGAATCAATACTAAAAAATCTTAAGAAGCAAGAAGAAAGAAAATTAAAAAGCAGAAAATAAAAAAATAACATAAATAAAAAAATAATAATATGAAAAGCAAAAATTACTTTAGCAGCGAAAACAAAGGAATTACAGTTAGAAAAGGTTACCTGTATTGTTCATTAATTTTAGTGTTAATCTTTGGTGTTTCCTTTAATGGATTCAGTCAAAGTTTTACCACTACTCAAACAAATATCAGTTGTAATGGTGGGAGTAATGGTTCCATTACCATAACTGCGTCAGGTGGCACTTCTCCTTATCAATATTCCATAGATGGGGGTTCTACCTTTCAGTCGAATAATGTTTTTTCTAATTTGACTGCTGGTGCTTATGATATTCAGGTAAGGGACACTATACCTAATTATAGTGGCATTACTACCATCACACTTCTTCAGCCTGACCCATTGGTTGCATCAGCTTCTGGAGTAAATGTTGACTGTTATGGTAACTCAAATGGTCAGGTAAATTTATCGGTTACTGGTGGAACTCCGAGCTATGGTTATTTATGGAGTAATGGTGCTACGACTTCTGATTTGTCTGGATTATCACCTGGCACTTTTACTGTTACCGTAACGGATGCAAACGGCTGTACTGCTGTTTCAAATTCCGTAACAATAACTCAGCCTGCTGCAATAGTTATTACTTCAGTATCCTCTTTTGATGTTACTGGTTGTATTGGAAATACTAATGGTGAAATTGTAATTAATAGTGTTACTGGAGGTGATGGTTTTTATAATTATTCTATTGATGGTGGAAATACCTATTCTTCTGATAATGATTTTACCAATTTAATAGCAGGTGCCTATTCATTAGTAGTTATTGATTTTAATGGTTGTACAAGTGTTCCAATATTTGATACAATACACCAGCCGGATAGTGTATATATTGATTCTATTCAAATTACAAATGTAAGTACTTGTTATAATAATACTAATGGTAATGCTGTTGTTTTTGCACATGGAGGAACTGGTTTCTTTAATTACTCAATAAATTCTTTGGGTTTTCAATCAAGTAACATCTATCATAATCTAACCGCCGGCAATTATACTATGCAAGCTGAAGATCATAATGGTTGTCTTAGTTCTATTCATGATTTTACAATTACTCAACCAACTGAAGTTACTGATGTAACATCCCAAACCAACGTGAGTTGCTATAATGGCAACAATGGGAGTATAACTGTTACTGCTTCTGGAGGTACCGGAGTATATACATATTCTGATAACGGTGGAATAAGTTATCAATCCTCCAATGTCTTTAATACCTTAATAGCAGGGACTTATTCTATTGATGTAAAAGATTCTAATGGTTGTGTTTCTCCTGTTACTAATGTCGTAACAATAACGCAACCCAATTTGTTAGTTGCTACGGGAACAGGAACAAACCTTACCTGCTATCAAAATAATACAGGAAGTGTCAATTTATCAGTTACAGGCGGTACTGGTCCATTCCATTATCTATGGAGTAATACAGCAACAACCTCTGGTATTTCTGGATTGGCAATAGGAACTTATACGGTTACTGTGACTGATGCTAATAGTTGCACTGCTGTATCTAATAGTGTAGCTATTACTCAACCGGCATTGCTTACAGTAAGTATTGCCGGAACAAATTTAACCTGTTATCAAAACAATACGGGTTCTGCTACCCCTACTGTTAATGGTGGCACTGGTCCTTATAGTTATAGTTGGAGTAATACTGCAACAACTACATCAATATCTGGTTTGGCTATTGGAACTTATACTGTTACAGTATCAGATCATAATGGCTGTACTGCTGTTTCAAATTCTGTTACAATAACTCAACCTGCTTTACTTACTGCTTCATCTTTCGGTTTTAATTTATTATGTAATGGAGATGGATCGGGTTATGTAGAAGTGGATGCATCAGGTGGAACTGGCAATTATCACTATAGTTGGAATAATGGAGCTTATACCACATTTAGTGTTAGTGGATTACAAGCTGGTACCTATTCAGTAGTTGTTACTGATGACAATGGATGTACCGTCTCATCAAGTGTAACAATCACACAACCTAATGTTTTAGTTGCAACTGCAACCGGCACTAATTTAACTTGTAATAGCAATAATACAGGTACTATTAATGTAAATGTTACTGGTGGAACTACTCCTTATGGTTACGCATGGAGTAACAATAATAATAATCAAAGCCAGAGCGGATTGGCTTTAGGAACCTATACAGTAACAGTTACTGATGCTGATGGATGTTCAAGTACAAGTAGTATTACATTAACACAACCTGCAGTTCTAACAACATCAAGCATTTCTGCCCACCAATATAACGGTGGATATAATGTTTCATGTAATGGAGCATGTAATGGAAGCATTACATATAGTGCTACTGGTGGAACACCTTCTTATAGTTACAGTTGGACAGGTCCTAACAATTTCACTTCCTCTAATCAAAATCCTTCAAGTTTGTGTTCGGGATCTTATAATCTTACAGTAACTGATGCTAACGGTTGCACAACTGTAAGTTCTATTACCTTATCTCAACCTGCAGTATTGACTGTAAATATTACAGGAACAAATTTAACTTGTTATCAAAATAATACAGGTTCAGTAAATGCTTCCATAAATGGTGGAAATCCTTCTTATACTTATCTATGGAGTACCGGTGCCACAACATCAACAATTTCAGGCTTAGCTATCGGTTCCTATTCATTGACTATTACCGATATTAATGGTTGTACTGCTATTTCAAATACAGTAACTTTAACACAACCTGCTTTATTGACTACATCAAGTATTTCAGCATTTCAATATAATCTAAATCCAAATTTATACAATGTATCATGCAACGGTGCATGTAATGGAAGCATTAATTATAGTGCGACTGGAGGTACTACTCCATATACATATAACTGGACTGGACCAAATGGTTTTACCTCTGCGAGCCAGAACCCAACAGGATTATGTGCAGGCGCTTATAATGTAACAGTTTCAGATGTAAATAATTGTACAAGTACTAATAATATTACATTAACCCAACCTGCTGCAATAACGTTTACCAATACTCATACTGATGTTGATTCATGTTATGGGTATAGCAATGGATCTATCCAATTTTCAGCGAATTTTGGCACTACACCATACTCATATTCAATAGATAATGGAGCTCATTACCTTAATTTTAATTCCTTTTCACATTTATCTGCTGGAACCTATACTGTCCGTGTAACTGATGCATACAGTTGTTCTAGCACTCCTGCTACAGTTATACTTACCCAACCTATACAAGTTACTTTTATTACTTCTGGGCTTGTTAATGTTACAGGTTGCGCTGGCGATACTACCGGAAGTGATAGTTTAATCGCTTCAGGGGGTGATAATTTTTATAGGTATTCAAAAGATTCAGGCCATACTTTTAATCCATCTGCGGCTTTGGAAAACTTATCAGCAGGTTTATATTATGTTCAGGTAAAAGATTTTAATGGTTGTTTAAGCCCGATGGGTACTATTACAATTACTCAACCTGATTCTGTTCGTTTTACAGATGTTGTTGTTAATGACAGTTGTAATGGCTATAGTGATGGAAGTATTACGGTATTTCACACTGGTGGTACAGGACCAACATATACTTTTTCAAAAGATGGCGGGACAACTTATCAATCTTCAAATGTCTTTTCAGGATTAGCTGCAGGCGTTTATCCTATTAGAGTGAAGGATTCACATGGTTGTCAAAGTTTGGTTGGGAACGTTACTGTTACTCAACCGGCAGTCTTAGCAACTACAAGTATTACTGCTCATCAATATAATGATGGATATAACGTAACATGCAATGGAGCATGTAATGGAAGCATTACTTACAGTGCAACCGGAGGTACAACTTCATATAGCTATAGCTGGACCGGACCTAATAGTTATACATCTACTGCGCAATCTCCAACAGGTTTATGTTCAGGAACTTATAATGTAACAATAACTGATGCGTTAGGATGTTCAATTACGAATTCGATAACCTTAACTCAACCAACAGCCTTAACGACTTCTGGTATCAGTGCACAGGTATATAATGATAATTACAATATTACTTGTTTCGGAGCCAGCAATGGAAGTATTACATACAGTGCAAGTGGCGGTTCAACACCTTATTCTTATAGCTGGACAGGACCAAACAGTTATACTTCAACAGCACAATCTCCAAGTAGTTTGTTTGCAGGTACCTATAATCTTACAGTAACGGATTTTAATGGCTGTACTATAACAAATACTATAACCTTAATTCAACCAACAGCTTTAACTACTTCAAGCATCAGTGCGCACGTATATAATGATAATTACAATGTTACTTGTAACGGAGCCAGCAATGGTAGTATCACCTATAGTGCAACAGGCGGTTCGACACCCTATACATATAACTGGACGGGACCAAACAGTTATACTTCAACAGCACAATCTCCAAGTGGTTTGTTTGCTGGTACCTATAATCTTACAGTAACAGATTTCAATGGCTGTACTGTAACAAATACAATTACCTTAATTCAGCCAACGGCTTTAACTACTTCAAGCATCAGTGCCCATGTATATAATGATAACTACAATATTACTTGTAACGGAGCCAGTAATGGTAGTATCACATATAGTGCAGCGGGTGGCTCGACACCATATACATATAACTGGACAGGACCAAATAGTTATACTTCAACAGCACAATCTCCAAGTGGGTTGTTTGCTGGTACCTATAATCTTACAGTAACGGATTTCAATGGCTGTTCAATAACCAATACAATAACCTTAACTCAGCCAACAGCCTTAACGACTTCAAGCATCAGCGCACAGGTATATAATGATAATTATAATGTTACCTGTTTCGGAGCCAGCAATGGAAGTATTACTTACAATGCAACTGGCGGTTCGACACCATATACATATAGCTGGACAGGACCAAACAGCTATACTTCAACTGCACAATCTCCAAGTGGCTTGTTTGCAGGCACATACAATCTTACGGTAACTGATTTCAATGGCTGTACTACAACAAATACAATAACCTTAATACAGCCAACAGCTTTAACAACTTCTTCTATCAGTGCACATGTTTATAATGATAATTACAATATTACTTGTTTCGGAGCCAGCAATGGAAGTATTACATACAGTGCAACTGGCGGTTCGACACCTTATTCTTATAACTGGACAGGACCAAACAGTTATACTTCAACAGCACAATCTCCAAGTGGTTTGTTTGCGGGTACCTATAATCTTACAGTAACGGATTTTAATGGCTGTACTATAACAAATACTATAACCTTAATTCAACCAACAGCTTTAACTACTTCAAGCATCAGTGCGCACGTATATAATGATAATTACAATGTTACTTGTAACGGAGCCAGCAATGGTAGTATCACCTATAGTGCAACAGGCGGTTCGACACCCTATACATATAACTGGACGGGACCAAACAGTTATACTTCAACAGCACAATCTCCAAGTGGTTTGTTTGCTGGTACCTATAATCTTACAGTAACAGATTTCAATGGCTGTACTGTAACAAATACAATTACCTTAATTCAGCCAACGGCTTTAACTACTTCAAGCATCAGTGCCCATGTATATAATGATAACTACAATATTACTTGTAACGGAGCCAGTAATGGTAGTATCACATATAGTGCAGCGGGTGGCTCGACACCATATACATATAACTGGACAGGACCAAATAGTTATACTTCAACAGCACAATCTCCAAGTGGGTTGTTTGCTGGTACCTATAATCTTACAGTAACGGATTTCAATGGCTGTTCAATAACCAATACAATAACCTTAACTCAGCCAACAGCCTTAACGACTTCAAGCATCAGCGCACAGGTATATAATGATAATTATAATGTTACCTGTTTCGGAGCCAGCAATGGAAGTATTACTTACAATGCAACTGGCGGTTCGACACCATATACATATAGCTGGACAGGACCAAACAGCTATACTTCAACTGCACAATCTCCAAGTGGCTTGTTTGCAGGCACATACAATCTTACGGTAACTGATTTCAATGGCTGTACTACAACAAATACAATAACCTTAATACAGCCAACAGCTTTAAC
>Ga0206965_10219_pt1 | contig 17481 bp, 13 predicted proteins | sample Alteio_BWOrgHeat_26_FD_152973 | JGI IMG/M metagenome (GOLD analysis project Ga0206965, IMG submission 152973) | Enriched cells from forest soil in Barre Woods Harvard Forest LTER site, Petersham, Massachusetts, United States -... | ecosystem: Environmental > Terrestrial > Soil > Temperate forest >...
CGGCTTAGGTCGCGCATCCCGCCTTCGATGTATTGAAACGGACCGCCGTACACTTTGCCATCAGCGTCAATGTGGCGATAGCACATGGAAAGCGTGACCTCAGCAAATTTAGTTGCCATGCCGAGCATACCGGCCAGCACAATCCAAAAAATCGCGCCCGGCCCGCCGATAGCGACGCCGACCGAAATCCCGGCAATCGAGCCCAAACCCACCGTTGCCGACAATGCGGAAAGGAGTGCTTGCAGATGGCTTACTTCACCAGCATCGTCTTTGCGGTCATAACGCCCTGTTACAATCATCAGCGCTTTGCCGAACAAGCGGAAATTCACGCCGCGCAGATAGACTGTGAAAAACACTGCGGCAATAACCAGCCACAGCACGATGAACGGAAACCCGCCGATGTTAAAGAACAGCACGGCACCCAGCCAGCCCACCAGCGTTTCAAACCCATGCTGCAGCATAATGATCCCCATAAGTTATTGTTTTATAATGTTTGTTAAAATCCTAACCGACATGAAACTGTAACCATAAATCTGTATACTATAGTGTGGCCATAAAAAAATGAATTATTGCAGGCGATTGAATGATAACCACAGACGGCACCGATAGCACGGGCATCAAGCCGCTCGAGGGCTTTAAGCATAATAGCTTGAAGTCGGCAGGGTATGCCTATCTGGTAGGCGATTCCGCGCTGTCTGTTGCGCGCCTGATGGAAGGTGATCCCACAGGTGCTGCGGGTGGTGCATTGTGGGCGGCAGGTAGTATTGCCTGCGCGAAATACGGCAACCCCAAGGCTGACAAACAGCTCGAACTCTTAAGCCATAAACTCGGCGAATATCTGCGCAAGCAGGGTGTGGCAATCCCTGACTCTGCCGACACAAAAATGCTGACCGAAGAAGGCGGCATTGTCGAGCATGTCGAATCGTTCCTCTATAAATATCCTTCGCAGATGCTCAATGCGGTCTATGGTATTGGTGGTGCGTTTGTTGCCCATGGCGGATTCAGGAAGAACGTTAAGTCTGATATTGCCTGCGGTGCATTGATTATTGCCGGTGCGCTGGCCGGAATACTGATACCGGAGAAAAGCCCTGATCCCGAACATCCGCCGCAAGGCGCGCTGCAGAAAGCATGGGCATGGATGCAGGAGAAACCCTTGCGTGTATCCAGTGCGTTCTATCATGCCAATAATGTATTTACGGTGTTGGGGGCATTTGAGAAAAAAAGAGCCTATCCCATGGGCAATAGCCACTATTTCCGATTCCTCACGGCGGCGAGCTTCATCTTTGGCAACACCATGTTGTCGATGTCCTCTAAAGGGCATGGCGGCAGCGGTTACGATACGCAAACCATTCAGCATTTGGCACAGACATGCGCGCAGGTTGTCGCTGCCCAGCCACAGCCCTTGCAGGAAGCGTTGGTGCAGACTATCGCGGGCTATCTCTCTTCCCAGCCGGAAGTGCATCTTAAGGCAGCAGAAGTGGCGCTAATGCTCAACGAGAAACTCGCCCAGCGCACGGTGAGGGCTGCTAATGTCGCGCAGTGGCAGCAGCGCGTATCAAATCCTTCGCCTTTGGCTACGCCTTCGGTGTAAGCCTCTTTCATAATTTCTTTTTCCTGTTAGCATTCGGTCCATGGAAACTATTGAATCAATAAGCGCGCGTGCATTTATGGATGAGCCTGCGGCGATGCAGGCGCTGCTTGCGCATGTGCAGAAGCTTGCGGATCTGGAAGCACCGATCATGGCCCGCGCGGGCGCATGGACGCGTGAAATCCGTGAGCGTGGCATTGGCCACGGGGTTGAGGCCTTTTTAAGCGCCTACGGGCTTAATACAACCGAGGGTGTGGCGCTCATGTGTCTGGCGGAGGCGTTGCTGCGCATACCTGATGCTGAGACAGCCGATGCGCTCATCCGCGATACGTTCGAGGGGCGCAATTGGGATCAATATGCCGGGCATGCTGATTCCTGGCTGGTCAATCTGTCGAGCTGGGGACTGCTGCTGACTGGCAAGGTAATGGATTTTGGGCAGGATGCACGCGCGGGGATTTTGCATGCCGTCAAGGGGCTGGTGAACAAAATGGGCGAGTCGATCATCCGCGAGGCGCTGAAAAAAGCCATGCAGCTTATCGGCTCACAGTTTGTGCTCGGTGAAACAATGGCGGATGCGTTGCGCAACGCGGAATCCTATCAACGGCGCGGCTACCGTTTTTCCTATGATATTCTGGGCGAGGGCGCGCGCAGCGATGCGCAGGCACAGTTCTACGTGAACTCCTACCGTGAAGGCATCGCGCTCATTGGCAAAAACGTGCCTGCGGGCACACCGCTGTTTGAGGCCCCAGGCATTTCCGTTAAGCTTTCAGCGTTGCATGCGCGTTATCAACTGGTCAAGCAGGAACGCGTAATGAGAGAACTGCTGCCGCGCTTAAAAGAGATATTGCTTGCCGCAAAGCAGGCGGGTATCGCGGTGGCGATTGATGCTGAAGAGGCCTCGCGGCTTGACATAGAGCTTACGTTGTTCGAGCAGCTACTGGCCGACCCCGCTTTTGCCGGCTGGAACGGTGTTGGTTTTGTGGTGCAGGCGTATCAGAAGCGCGCGTTTTACGTCATTGACTGGCTGGCTGCGCTTGCGCGTAAGCATCAGCGCATTATTCCGGTGCGGCTCGTTAAAGGTGCCTACTGGGATTCAGAAATCAAATGGGCGCAGCTGAGTGGCCTGCCAGGCTATCCGGTGTTTACCCGCAAGGAGCATACCGATGTATCGTATCTCGCCTGTGCCGACAAACTGCTCTCTTACCGCGATGCGTTTTATCCGCAATTTGCCACCCACAATGCGCGCACGATAGCGAGCATCATGACCGTAGCCGAGCGTTTCGGATGGAAAAAAGGCGCGTATGAGTTCCAGCGCCTACATGGCATGGGCGAGGCGCTGCATGACATGACGCTTAAAAGTTGCCCCTCGCGCATTTACGCACCGGTGGGTGCACATAAGGATCTGCTGGCCTATCTTATCCGCCGCCTGCTGGAGAATGGCGCTAACAGTTCATTTGTGCATCTGCTGATGGATCACAGCAAAACACCGGAGGAAATTCTTGCCGACCCGGTGATGATGACCAGGCTGCATGCAGAGCTTTATAATCCCGCACTTCCGCTGCCTGTTGATATATACGGCGCAGCACGCAAGAATTCTGCGGGTATTGATTTTGGCAATCTTGCGCAGCTGAAGGCATTAAAGCAGGAAATGGCAGCGAATACGGCTGCCGCTTTGCCGATGGTTAAAGATATAGGCAAGGAGGTGCTCGGCGGTATGTTGGATACAGCACAACGTGCCTGGCCAGCGTGGGCAGCTACTGCGCCACAGGAGCGTGCAGCTATTCTTAGTCGTGCAGCCGACATACTCGAAGCCCATTGTGCCGAATTGATGGCGTTATGCGCGCAGGAAGCGGGAAAGACGCTTGCCGACGGTGTCGCTGAAGTGCGTGAAGCGGCGGACTTCTGCCGTTATTATGCGCAGCAGATGCTGGCGTTAGTGGCGCAGCCGATGACCGGGCCGGTAGGGGAGAGCAATGTGCTTTCGCATCATGCACGCGGCGTGTTCGCCTGCATATCGCCGTGGAATTTTCCGCTGGCGATTTTCACCGGGCAAGTTGTGGCAGCGTTGGTGACGGGTAATTGTGTCATTGCCAAGCCTGCCGAGCAAACACCAGGTATTGCAGCGCGCGCAGTGGAATTGTTGCACGAAGCGGGCATTCCCAAAGAGGTGTTGCAACTGGCCTCCGGCAGTGGTGAAGTCGTGGGCGCTGCGCTAGTGGCCGATAAGCGTATTGATGGTGTGGTATTCACCGGTGGCACGGATACGGCACAGCGCATCGCACAGGCACTAGCTGCGCGCAGTGGGCCGATAGTGCCGCTGATTGCCGAAACCGGTGGGCAGAATTGCATGGTGGTCGATTCTTCCGCATTACCAGAGCAAGCGGTCGACGACATCATTCTCTCTGCCTTCGGAAGTGCTGGGCAGCGCTGCTCTGCGCTTCGGGTGCTGTTCGTACAAGAAGATATTGCCGACGAGTTGCTGACATTGCTTGCGGGCGCAATGCAGGAACTGCAATTGGGTGGGCCCCTCGATCCGTCAACGGACATCGGTCCGGTTATTGATGCTCAAGCACAAGAGGCGCTGCTTGCACATATTGCAAAACTGAAAAGCTCTGCAAAATTTATCGCTGCCGCACCACTGCACGCACAAGGCTGTTTTGTCGCACCGCACGCGTTTGAGATCGGTAGCATCGGTGAACTCACGCGCGAGCATTTCGGTCCCATACTGCACGTCATTCGCTTTAAAACTGGTGCGTTGGCGCAGGTTGCAGATCAGATCAATGATACGGGATACGGTCTTACCTTTGGTATTCATAGCCGCATCGACGAGCATATCCGTCTGCTGGTCTCGCGCGTGCACGCAGGGAATATCTATGTCAACCGCAGCATGATCGGGGCTACCGTTGGCGTGCAGCCTTTCGGCGGTGAGGGGTTGTCCGGCACGGGCCCCAAGGCGGGCGGACCGCATTATTTGCTGCGCTTCATGACAGAGCGCACACTCACGGTAAACACGGCGGCTATTGGCGGCAATGTATCGTTGCTGATGGCTTAGCTGCCGAGGGTTGCGAACAATGCATTCATATCTGCCTGCGCGGTGATGCAGCATTATCAACTCTGATTCACACACTGACTTTTTTGTGCCAGTATAGCGAACGGGGCTTATGAGAACTCTCATCGCTATTTTTGTAATTTCCCTTTATACGGCACCTGCTTTTTCTGAGGTGCCTGTTCACGCGGGCACCGCGTTTTTTGTAACGCCGGATTCCCTGATTACCAATGAACATGTCGTTCATGGCGGCTGTAGCCAGATTTTCTTGCAGGAAAATGGCCGTGACTGGGCGACGGCACGCATTATCGCCATCGATGCGGAGCATGATCTAGCGTTACTGCGTTCACAGCCGTGGCCTTATGATCATGTGGTGCTGCGCAAAGATATCGAAACTCTGCAAGTGGGTAACAATGTGGCAATGGTGGGGTATCCGGCGGATGCGTCGATAGGGGTCCGCTACGAGGTTTCTGCTGCCAAAGTCATCAATGCGCACGCGTCGTTCGGTGATCCCCACATGTTGCAATTCTCCGATGCCATAAAACAGGGCTATTCCGGCGGACCCTTGCTCGATGACAGCGGTAAAGTGGTAGGCGTGGTAAAAGGCATGGCAGAGCGGTATGAAGTATCTGTGTCCGGCGAGAAGAAGCTGGTCGAGAAAATAGATGAAGCGGTTAATCTAGTAACGCTGGAAGAGTTTCTTGCCGCGCAGGGCGTCTATTTTCAGGCTGCCGATTACGTCGACAAACGCCGCAGCGGTGTGCGGTTTATTGTGAATGTTCAATGTGTAGATAAAGGCCATGAGTGAGAGTGGGAGCGTTTAGATTCGCTTCCTTATGTAAATTTAACTGGTTTTGTTATAGGCAGAAGCCTAGCATTATCCCATTCATGGAGGTGTACTATGTCACGCAAACAAAAAGTATGGCTCATCACTGGCGTATCAAGCGGGTTTGGCCGCTGCCTTGTGGAACAGATTATCAAGGCGGGTGACATTCCTGTAGGTACCCTCAGAAAACAGGCGCAGGTCGACGAATTCAACCAGCAGTATGCTGGCAAGGCTTCTTTTGTGCGCATGGATGTCAATCACAGCGCTGAAGTGGAAACCGGAATAAAGCAGACGCTCTCGCAATATGGTAGGATTGATGTACTGGTGAATAATGCGGGTTACGGTTTGTTCGGCGCGATTGAAGAAGTCACCACGACGGAAGCACGCGATCAGATGGATACCAATTTCTTTGGTGTGCTGGCGCTCACCCAGGCGGTACTGCCGGCAATGCGCAAGCAGCGTTCGGGGCATATCGTGCAGATCTCTTCGGTAGGTGGCTTCAGGGCGTTTGCCGGGCTGGGTCTTTATAACGCGAGCAAATTTGCGCTTGAAGGCATGAGCGAAGCACTGGCACAAGAAGTGGCGCCGTTGGGCATTCATGTCACTATCGTTGAGCCAGGGCCGTTTCGCACCGAATGGGCAGGAGGCTCTGCCAAAGTTTCAGCACGCAAGATAGCTGACTACGAAAATACGGCGCATGCGACTGCCAAACGCATTCAAGGCTATAGTGGCCAGCAGCCGGGTGATCCGGGCAAGGCAGCACAGCTTATTATCAAGGCAGTTAATTCTGCTTCGCCGCCGCTGCGGTTGCCGCTGGGTCAGGTGGCCATCGATGGTATCCGCGACAAGATTAACAACGTACAGAAAGAAATTGCAGCCTGGGAGGCAGAGTCGCTCGACACTGCATTTGCTGCGTAAACCAAAGGAAACATTATGCTATTTACTCGAACAACCACGCTTAATATGGATGAACTTACGGCCAATCTTGTGCAGGAATTGCGCACGCATAAGACCAAATATATTGTGCAAGGCACATTGTTCATAGTGTTGGGTGTACTGGCTGCTGCGTTGCCGGTGGCAACAGCACTCAGCGCCGAGCTGCTTATCGGCATTGTGCTACTCTTAAGCGGTGTTTTTCAGTTTGTACTAACGCTTAGGTCGAAGATGCACTGGTGGTCTTTGCTTTCCGCTGTTCTTTCCATCCTAGTGGGTTTCCTCATGATTTGGAAGCCGCTCGCCGGACTACTGGCCGTGGTCACGCTGCTTGCCCTTTTTATGACGCTCGAAGGATTGCTGGAGTTATTACTGGCTTTTGAATTCCGCCCGGTGCGCAACTGGAGCTGGATGTTGTTCTCCGGCATTATAACCCTTATTATGGCAGTCGTCTTATGGGTCGGTTTCCCTGCGTTTGACGTGCTTTATCTGGGGTGGATCATCGCCATTAACCTGATTCTCTATGGTCTGTCGTTGATGATGCTGATTTGGAAAGTTGCTTCCTAGGGCGTGTGGCACCGCAAAAGCCTTATTGCAGACCGACTTCTTCTTCCACGACAAATAAAGGCCGTGATTTGACTTCCTCAAAAATCATTCCGAGATATTCGCTCATAATACCAAGTACCAGGAACAGAAATCCGAAGAGTAATAATATTAGGCACATAATGCTGCCATATCCCGGGAACGGAACGCCGAAGAGAAGAAATTTTACCGTCAGTGTGGCAATCGCTAAAAAAGAAAGGCTCGACAACAGCAGCCCAAGGAATGTGCTAAAGCGCAGTGGCGCAAAAGAAAAGGAAAGCACACTGCGTAGTGCAAATTGGAGTACCGCAATTGTATATGCTTTCGATTCTCCACCTGCGCGGTCACCGCGATGATAAGGAATGCCACACGACCTAAATCCCGTCCACGCCACCATCCCGCGCAAGAAGCGGTTATGCTCTTTCATCTGGGTAAGCACTGTATAGAGTTTTCGATCCATGAGGCGAAAATCGGAAGCATTGCGTGGGATCATACCCCCGGTCATTTTATTGATGATCCAGTAAAATAACTCGGAATTAATGCTTCTAAGCCAGCCATTGGGTCTTCTGCCCGTGATGCCATATACGTTGTGAAATCCTTCTTCCCATTTCTTGACGAATTCCAACACCAGTTCCGGAGGGTCCTCCAGATCGGAACACAGTAATATGGCTGCGTCCCCCTTGGCATACGCTAGTCCTGCGGTCATGCCCCCGTCTGTGCCGACATTGCGCGCAAGCTTTAGTATCTTAAAGCGACTATCGCGCTGGTGAATCTGCATGAGTTTATCGTAGGTAGCATCCGTGGATGCATTCTCTACGATAATCGCTTCACAAGCGTAATTGGGGGTTAGTTCCAAAAATACAGATGAAAGACGTTCGTATAAAGGATCTACGCAGGCTTCTTCATTGTAGGCGGGTATAATAAATGATAGAAGTTTGCGTTTCATGCGGACTCTCTTACTAATGCGACGATCACGTTAAAGTATTTGTTTATGAAGTCAATTATGGAATCGGGCATGCAGCGTAACCGAAATATTACTTACGCTGTTTTGACTGCCGGTATGCAACGGCTCCTGCAATTGCTCGGTAGCGTGATTATTATCCCTCTTTTATTGCATTCTCTGGGTACGACCTATTTTGGCATATGGGGAGCGGCGACGTCTCTGGCATGGCTCTCGGGGATACTCGATATTGGCCTGGGAGCGGTGGTCATTTCGCTAGTAGCGGAAGGTATGGCCACAGATCGGTTGCAGCGCATACGCGATCAAATGGCAGTCGTAATTATAGGTGCAAGCCTTATGGGGTTGTTGGTCATTAGTGTGGGTACCTTATGTGTGTGTTTATGGATCAAAGGAGTAGAAAGCGCCGCATTTCTTATCGCTGTTGTTGCGATTGGCATCAATATTCCTTTGAGCATGGCAACCAGTGCGTGGCTGGGGCTACAGAAGGGCTATATTTCTGGCATGTGGGATAGTGTCCAGGTCATTCTCAACATCACTGCATTACTGATTGCTGTTGCTTTGCATGCGCATGTTTTGATCATGGTTGCTCTATTTTACGGCAGTATTGTCATAACCAATATACTTTGCTCCATTCATCTTCTGTGGTCTTGCCCGCAATTATATCCTGTACAATGGCGCGTCTCTGTCGGCATATGGCGGCAAATCGGTGGTAAGAGTCTGCTTTTTGCTCTCATAAGCATTGTACTTAATATCAGCTTTGGGCTGGATAATGTATTGGCTCTGATGCTGTTGGGACCAGAGGCCTCTGCTCGCATGGCGATTATTATGCGTCTGGGTATTAATGCTATCGGGATCGTTGCTGTATTAACGCAGCCGTTATGGCCTGCCTTCATTGAGGCAAGAGGCAAAGAAGAACATCGCTGGGTATGGAAAGCACTGGTTAAAGGCACCATGGCTGTGATCGGCTTATGTATACTGGGAGGTGGAATATTAGGGCTGTTTGGGCAGAAAATACTGCACTGGTGGCTGGGTGGTGCGTTGGACATAAATACAACGCTTTTATGGGCCACGGCCTTATGGATTCTGGGGCTTTCTCTACCGCGTGTTGCGTGGCTATTACTTAACGCTGCATCAGACCTGAAATTTCAATTGGCATTATGCATACCCGTCTGTGTGATAGCTATTGCGGCCAAATTGCTGTTTGTTGCAGAATTTGGGATACTGGGAATATGGCTAGCTACTCCTCTGTGTCTATTAATCATAATGTGTCCGGCGTATACGTGGCGGATATATAGCGTGTTGTACAATCCCACCCGCAAAGTATGACATATCCTGTCACTTTTTAATGGATCTCTTTGCAGCCATGATTGTGATCATCCGTACAACAATAAGGCGCAAAATAGTTCGTGGCAGAATGCAGGCAGCAACAACCCTGCAAATACCATTTAAATTCCAGCCATTGAATCGGAAACACACAGGAAGAATCCCGAGGCTTTCCATAACGGACATTCCGTATAAACGTCCGAAAAGAAATCTCAACGAAATAGAATGTGCAGCATATAGTTTCGCATTATTTCTGATGGTCTTGATCTCATAGTCGTCTAAAACAGGTTTCAGGCTTTCTATTACTTCGGTCGCCGTGGCTAAGGATTCGTTGCCCCAGGCCATAACGGGCACAATTTGGGAATGGCTTTCCCCGTTTTCTCTCAGAATCGTGTAGTGAGATAAAGCTTTATTAATGCAGCCTATATTTGCTTTTTTCCCTATTTTGGTCCAGAAATACATGTCTCCCATTATTATATTTTCTGGTTGAGGTGTAAGCGGCATAATATCCTTGATGCGCATAGCGCAGGCGCACCACGAGACATTTCTTTTTTTAGCGTAGAAATGAGTAAAAAAATCTTTAGGCGTTTCTATTATGGGGCCGGTTAAAGCCAGAATTTTTACGTCATAATAATGTTCCCAGCATCCCGTGTAAGCAAAAGAAATATCCGGGTGTTGGTGATATAATTGAATTACCTCCGCAGCGAAATCCGGCTCTAGCCAGTCATCATCAGAGAGTATCGTGATAAATTCCGTCTTTACATAATTAAAAATAAACGTTCCATGCTCTGCGCGTGACATCGTATTTGCGTGACGTATGATGGTTAATCGCGGATCGGCGTATTTTTCCAGTATCGATCGTGTTTCATCTGTCGATCCATTATCGGAAACCAGTATTGCCACTTTATCGGAAGTTTGGATCAAAGTGCTTTCCAACGCTCTTTTCAAAAGAGCCGCACGATTATAAGTGGGTATGGCTATGGTTAACTGCGGTGGCATGAATGTGGACTTATTTACAGTGCTGTGAGTAAAAAAACTTTATTGTTAATATATAAGCATTTATACAATGCATCAGGAAATGTTGATAGGAAAGCGCTAAACAAATCATATACTGGCATACGTATGAAGAATTTTCAGGACAAGGCCTTTTTTTACACTCACGCAAATCTTTTTAGCTTAAGAATACTGTTTGAAAATCTTGCTCCCAAGCCTATTCTCAATCAATTCTATCGTATCACCAATCCGGATATTGCTGACAGGAAGGCATATCTACCTTTTTTTCTGCCGTGGAGATCAGATCGAGATTTTATATCTCGGGTCGACGAAGTGCGCGCCCGCACCTTACTTAATACAGAGGCGCTCTGGACGCTGTATATATATACCCAGCAGTGCTTGCACGTATCCGGGGATTTTATTGAAGCAGGCGTGTACAGAGGAGGAACCGCAAAATTTCTGAAGAATCTTTTAAAAAACGCTTCGGACAAAACGCTACATTTGTTTGATACTTTTAGCGGCATGCCGAACGCGGATGAGATCGCAGATTTCCATAAAGCGGGAGATTTTTCCGATACAGATCTCTCCTGCATTGCCGAGTGGGTGGGAGATGAAAAAGTCTGTTACTATCCTGGGCTAATGGAGAACACCTTGGCAGATATCCAGGGAAAAACTTTTGCTTTTGCACATATTGATGTGGATCTGAAATCCAGTGTGGAAACATGTTGCAAATATATTTATCCGAGGATGTCTAAAGGGGGTATCATGATTTTTGATGATTATGGGTATCCCACTTGTCCAGGTGCGCGGGCAGCAGTGGATAATTTCTTTTGTGACAAGGTCGAGCGTCCCCTTGCCTTGGCTCATGGTCAGGCCATTGTCATGAAAATCAGTTGAAACTATACGGTTTAATAAAGAAGCATTACGTCGCACTCTTGAACTTCTGCACTTGATTTCTGGCTGACAATGAGACGATTCAATACCGCATTTGAGAAGCGCATGGGCCCAATACAATAGCCGTGATTGCATTATGTACTAACCTGCATTCGGCTCTTCCATTCATCTGCTACCCGGGCCTGCAGGAGCTGAGATAAGTTATATTATTGAGATACTAAAAGCATTCTGTCGGCATTTTTGACATTAGAGTTATTTGTGGTTATAATACAAGATCCATTATATTGAATAATAAACTAAAAATCGGAAAAATCATGCATTCAGCTATTTTCGAAGACTTGTTTGTCCTGGAACTGGCGAATAATCACTGGGGAAAGCTGGAGCGAGGACTTAAAATTATTGCCGATTATGGCAAGGTCGTGCGTTTTAATGGTGTGCGCGCTGCCATGAAGCTGCAGTTTCGTGATGTGGATACCTTTATCCACCAGGATTATCGCCATCGCACAGACATACGTTATATCAAAAAGACGCTAGATACCTACATGCCATGGGAGAATTATGTCGAGTTGGTCAAGGCCATCCGCGCTGCCAGCATGGTATCCATGGCGACGCCTTTTGATGAAACGTCAGTGGAAAAATGTGCTGAACTGGGTATTCAGATCATCAAGATAGCCAGCTCTGAAATTACCGATTGGGTGCTGATTGAACGCATTGCTAAACTAGGAAAGCCGGTTATCATTTCTACAGGAGGCACGACGCTGCGCGCGCTGGATGATATTGTTACTTTTTTTGCGCGCCGCAATATCCCGCTTGCCATCAACCATTGTGTTTCTCTTTATCCGAGCGAAGACAATGAGCTGGAAGTGAACCAGATAGATTTTCTGCGTCAGCGCTACCCCGATAACGTGATTGGTTTTTCCACCCACGAATATCATGATTGGCGTAATTCTATCATGATCGCCTATGCCAAAGGTGCGCGTACTTTTGAGCGCCATATCGATATAGATTACGAAAATGTGCCCGTATCTCCCTATTGTTCTTTACCCGAACAAATCGATCAATGGTTCAAAGCCTGGGCTAAAGCGCGGGAAATGTGCGGTGCGCCGGGTACGGCCAAACGCATCTCTCCCGAAAAGGAAACTAAATATCTCGACCAGTTGGTGCGTGGCGTTTATGCAAAACATGATTTACCTGCAGGTCACGCCCTGACGGATCAGGATGTCTATCTCGCAATTCCGCTCTTGCGTGGCCAAATTTCCTGCCGCGAACTGATGAACGGTGAGGTGTTGTTGCGTGATGTGAAGGCAAACGAGCCGGTTTTCTTCGGTGCTATCGAAAGTCCGTATAGCAATATTTCCGATCTTCGTCAGATGATAGAGAATCGGGGTGTTGATCCTATAGCGCCAGGTGAATCCTCTGCCTTACGCCTAGTCTCGGGCACTCAAACTTCCTCTTAAATATTTGGTATTTGCTTGCGCGTTGCGGATTATATAGCTCAAATCCTGGCGCTACAGGGCATCCGGCATGTGTTTATGATTACCGGCGGTGGTGCAATGCATCTAAACGATGCCCTCACTCGTACACCTTCCCTTACCCCTGTTTTTTGCCATCATGAACAAGCCTGTGCCATGGCAGCAGAGAGCTATGCGCGCGTATCCGGACAGATTGCTGCGGTAAATGTGACCACAGGACCAGGAGCCATTAATGCGTTTAATGGAGTATTTGGGGCGTATGTGGATTCCATCGCCATGGTGATTATCTCCGGGCAGGTAAAGCAGGAAACGATGGTGGGAAGCACCGGATTGCCACTGCGACAGCTGGGAGACCAGGAGGCCGACACTATCACGATGGTTCGGCCTTTTTGCAAATATGCGGTGGTGCTGAATCGCGTCGAGGATGTTCGTTTCGAGGTGGAAAAGGCGTTGTGGTTGGCGCAGCATGGTCGTCCTGGGCCCGTGTGGATAGACGTACCAATGAATATTCAAGGGGCCGAGATAGATCCCTCAACACTGCGTGCATTTACCCCTGTACAGGCCGAATCTGTCTCGGTTTTGCACGATGAAGCACTTAAGCAGGCTGTGCATGCGACGTTGGAGCGATTGAAAACCGCGCAGCGTCCCGTGGTCATTGCAGGTACCGGGGTACGTATTGCCGGTGCGGTGGAAGATTTTTTACACGTATTAGCCACACTTGGTGTTCCTGCGGCAACGGTATTCAATGCGCAGGATATTCTGGCTACGAACAATCCTTGTTATGTAGGCAGGCAAGGAACCATTGGCGACAGAGCGGGTAATTTTGCGGTGCAGAATGCGGATTTCGTACTTATTTTGGGCTCCCGCATGGCCATACGGCAGGTGAGTTACAACTGGCAATCCTTTGCGCGGTATGCCTATAAGGTGATGGTAGACGTTGATGCGGCGGAAATGGCCAAACCAACGCTTAAAATAGATCTTCCCGTAGCCGCGGATGTGAAAGAATTTATTAATGTGATGCGGGCGCAGCTTAAAGATTATCAGGTGCCGCAAGCACATAACGAATATCTTGATTGGTGCCGAAAGCGCAAAGACCGATACTCTGCCTTGTTGCCAGAGTATCGCTTAGCTCGTACCCCTATCAACCCTTATGTATTTTGTTCGGATTTATTTGATCAGCTGCGTGAGGATGATGTGGTAGTAACAGGAGATGGGACGGCAGCCGTAGTGCCGTTCCAGGTTGCGCCTATTAAGCAGGGTCAGCGTGTGTATTCCAATGCCGGCTGTGCGTCCATGGGATATGATTTGCCTGCAGCTATCGGTGCGTATTACGCGCGCGCACAGCGTATTGTTTGTCTGGCGGGAGATGGCAGTATCATGATGAACTTGCAGGAACTGCAAACGATTGCGGGCAACCGAATTCCGGTAAAATTATTCATCCTCAACAACGGCGGCTATAATTCGATTTTACAGACGCAGAAAGCCTATTTTCCCGATAACGTGCGCGGCTGTGGACCGGATAATGGTGTGACCTTTCCGGATTTTGTACGCTTGAGCGAAGCGTTTGGCATTCCTTCGCAGCGCTGCGCAAATGTGGACGACTTGGAAAAGGCAATAACATGGACACTGGCTGGGGAGGGGCCGCGATGCTGCGAAATTATGCTTGATCCAGAGCAATCTTTCTCACCCAAATTAGCTTCCCGCCGTCTGGAAGATGGCCGGATGGTCTCTTCCGCACTGGAAGATATGGCACCATTCCTTTCTCGCGAGGAATTGGCCGAGAATCTGCTCATTCCTCTTCACACACAATAAGATATTCAGAATTCTAAGGTAAACAAGAGGCGATAAAATACTGCGTACCGCTGAATAGATCGTTACGTGGGCATAGAGTACGTACGCTGTCGGGGATGATGCGTCGGGAAAACTCTCCGGAGGCATCAACCCAAGAGGCGTCATAACGGTGCTCGTTTGCCATTCGATGTACATAATCAGAGTCGGAGTAATAGGTAAGCAATATTTTGGGAGTTTTGGACCAACGCGCATCCTGCATCTGATCGCAAAGTATTACATTGCCGTCTTCGGGCAATAAATATTCGATTTCATAGATATTCACGCAAGAAAAAATGCGTCCATCAGGATGATGGGCCAGAAAAGCTTCGAGCTGGCGCTTGGCAGCAAGAGATTCTTCTATTAATGGATGAGGGGAGGGGGTGTATAAAATAAAATACGCCATTGCCTCGAATCGAAGAATGAATAGTACCACTAAGAGGCGTATACCTAAACGTATGCGATCCTGAGTGCCTTTATTCTGTAAATAATTTGCTGCGCCTAATGAAAGGCCCATGCATCCATATAATATTCCCGGTAAAGCATAACGCGGCATTTCATGCGGGTGAATAAATAGCAGCCAGGTTAAGTGTGCTAAAGCAGCGTATGATAAGGTTGCCGCTGCCCACTGGACGGGAGGTAAGGTGGCAATAGAGCGGCGCTCTCGGTATAATTTCCATAAAGCGATTAACAAGGCGGTTATATATAAAACGGCCATTATCAGGCCGGAAGTTATAAGAGTAGAGTCTTGTATATAATGGAACGGACGTATGATCGGACCAACAAATTCCTCAAAATCCCAAAACTTAAGAACTAGTAATACAAATATTATGGAGAGCGTAGAGTGGTGTAATTGACTTTGTGCAAGATCAATAAATGCCAGTTTGTTTTTTAGATAAGGAAGAATTCCTCCCAAAAGAATAATTTGCGATAATTCAAACAAGGCAAGAGGGGTTATGACCCCCAGACCAAATACTATAATGAACGAAATACGGCGTTTTAGCGGTTGCTGTGCGTCAAACAGCATTTGCAATACTAGAAACCCTCCCAGCACGCCTGCACCGAGTAGCGAATATAATTTGCAAAGCCCGGCCAATCCCGCGAGGATGCCTGACCACCAGTAATGGGTAATATCTGTTCGCCCTCGGGCGATATACAAAAACGCGGCGATTATCAGCAATCCAGAAGGAATATCGCCTAGTAACGCATGCCAGGCCAGTAATGGCTCATTGGGAAAACCAATATCATGCAGCGTAAATGTCGCAGCAAATAAGATGAAAAAGCACTGTACTTGCCAGTGTAACAAAGTGGTAAGGCGGCGTATCAGGTACAGTAGAAATACGAGCAATACAGCAACTAACGTAACTTGCGTAATGCCCGGCACCCAGTACTGATTGCCAAACAACGCTATCATTAGTACCGCTGACAAAATGATCACCGGCCCGCTTGAAATGCCGCGATTAAAGGGAGAAAATTCGTTGTAATAAGTTATGGAATAGCCGTTTCCATGAAGAATGTTTTTTGCAACGATCGCAAAAAACGCATCGTCCCGCCAAATAGGCGTATCAAATACACGCAATACAAGAAGGGCTATGAACCCGAGAAACAAACATAAGCAAAATGTGCGACTGGAACAAAACTTTGCTGTCATTCTGGCGTCCGACCCAAGAATATGCTGAAAACCCACCTTAGGGCAGACTAGGTCAGTATCACCAAGAAGCAACGATTTTTTGAATTGATGTTACACGACTGCCGAATGTGATTGTACATGGTGGTGAGTATCGTATAATAATCGCGCGGGGTTCACTATTTTTGGCATACCCTCTGCCAAGGAGGTTCCTGTGCATACGCTTGAGGGCAAAGCTGTTTTATTTGCGTTAGGTTTGTCTGCGCTGGCTGGATACGTGGATGCCATCGGGTTTCTGGAGCTGGGGCGGTACTTCGTATCGTTCATGAGCGGTAATTCCACGCAGCTTGCGGTAGGGTTGGTGGCAGGCGAGAGACCTCGTGTACTGTTGCTGGCAGGCATTATCGCATCTTTTGTATCCGGTGCGGGAGTGGGTACGGTCGTAAACCAGCGGGCCGCAAAACCCAATCAGGCGTTTGCAGTGCTGTTGCTGGTCACGCTGGTGCTGACGGCGGCAATGCTGTGCCATGGATCAGGCTGGCCGCTCATCGCCGTATTGTTGATGGCACTTGCTATGGGTGCCGAAAACGCTGTGCTGCAGAGTGCGGATGAAAGCTTGCTCGGTGTCACCTATATGACCGGCACGCTGGTTAAAATCGGGCAGCGCATCGCGCTCGCGTGCATGGGGGGCAAAAAATTTTCCTGGGTTCCCTACCTGTTGTTATGGCTGGGACTGATAAGCGGTGGTATTACAGGGGCAGTAATGTTTGATCTTCTGGGGTTGTCCAGCCTGTGGCTTGCGGCGATATGGGCGATGCTGCTTACTGCTGTTGCTTGGTACAGGCGCACCAAGCGTGCAGTTTAGTCTGTTCCGGGCAGCAGAACATGAAGCGGCGAAAACCGAATTCCATACACCAGCCCGAGGATATTGATTTCGATCCCTTCTTTTTGGGCCACCAGCACTCCTAGAATGCCATAGAGTGAAAACTGATAACCGGTGCCACTGGGCGCTTTGGCAAAAAATGCTTTTGGCAGAAAATCCTTACCTACCGCATCGGTGGGCAACACGAGTCCAAGGCCTGGAACTTTCCTTGCCACATAGGCAGGAAACGTATTGCTGTTGGGTCCGGGCCAGAGGGTATAGGGCATTGCGTAAGGGTAGGTTTTTACAGCCTCTTCAATCTGCGGAATCAGCGCTTGCGCTTTTTCTCCCCGGACATCGAGAATTACCTTCGGCTTCTGGTCGAACCAGTTGCGATCGGGAATATCTTCCATTACCGCGAGCGCCGGCAGTCCGCGATAGGTGCGCCATCCTACCACCTGATAGACGGTGTAGAAGGGAGCATTATGTGGTTTTACCGCAATCCAGCAGTGACTGGCAAACATGCCGCGCCAGTTGAAAGCGCGCG
>Ga0206965_10220_pt1 | contig 17436 bp, 21 predicted proteins | sample Alteio_BWOrgHeat_26_FD_152973 | JGI IMG/M metagenome (GOLD analysis project Ga0206965, IMG submission 152973) | Enriched cells from forest soil in Barre Woods Harvard Forest LTER site, Petersham, Massachusetts, United States -... | ecosystem: Environmental > Terrestrial > Soil > Temperate forest >...
CAATCCGTTATCATCGCCATAGCCGTCGAGGGAATGCTGTCTGGTAATTTGCGGTACGCGGTCTTTGATGGAGGGTGTTTTGGCGATGGCGATATTATAAAGCTCAGCGGCCTGCGGATGGTCATTATAAGCATTAAGCCAGTCAACTAACTCATTTGGTTTGCTATTATAGCGATGTAAATAACGGTCGGCCAGCACATGCCCCACCAGAATTTTATTTTCGAGTTGTTTTATATTGGCGTCGGCAGTCGCCCAATCATTTTTTTTCTGAGCGTGGAAAATAGCCTGATAAAGGCTGATATCCTTGGCGGAGAGCACGGCTGGCACCGATGCTTCGGAACTGAAACTGAACATCGAATGCGTTCTGGTGTCCGCCACTTTCGGCATTTCGGGCATCGCTTCGCTGCGGGTAGCGAAAAACGCCACCAGTGAAAGCAACACAGCAATCCCGCCCAGCGCATTGCAGAAATGGCAAAACATCCGGGTGCGACATGACATCATTGGTATGAGCATGGTCATAAGGCGGGTTTTGTATCCCATAATATGTTGTCCGGCAAGAGGAAGATGCATAATGTTAACTTCTCGTTTATAATTCAATGGATTGCTATATTTCTGTCCTATTCCCATTTTATAGGGCTAATGTGACAGCGGTATTAACGATTTGTTAAACATTTATGACAATTAACGCTTAATGTCAAATCATAAATAAAATTTAAGTAAAGATTTGCAATAACCGTGCCAATAAAACAGGGGTTATTTACTTAAAAAATCCTTTATTAACAGCATGTCAGCCCACGCCAGGCGTTTTTGCCCCGGGGAGCGCAAAAGATAGGAGGGATGGTAGGTAACCAGGGTAGAAATGGGGGGTTTGAGGTAGGGATTGGTATAATCATAGAGCTTGCCGCGCAGCCGGGAAATCGAGATGTCTTTCTGCAAAAGCGTCGTCGTTGCCGTGCCGCCCGACAACAGCAGCAACTTCGGCTGCACCAGCGCGATATGTTTTTCAACAAAGGGCAAACAGGTCGCGGTTTCTTCAGGGCTAGGCTGGCGATTGCCCGGCGGCCGCCAGAAGACGGTGTTAGAGATATAGACCGAAGTCCGGTCAAGCCCGATGGAAGCGAGCATGGCATCGAGCAGTTTGCCGCTTTGGCCGCAAAACGGAATGCCCTGAATATCCTCCTGCGCGCCGGGCGCTTCGCCGATGACCATGACGCGAGCTTTGGGATTGCCGTCGCAGAACACGGTTTTGCTGGCGGTTTTTTTAATGGCGCAGCCGTCGAACGCCCGCACCGCCGCTTCCAATTCAGCCAGCGTTTTCGCCTCATCGGCCAGCTTGCGCGAAACCGCCGTTGCGGCGGAGGGGGAATGGTGGAGGGGGGATTGAGTGACGAGTGGTGAGTGGTGAGTGGTGAGTGAAGAAGATTCTTTTTTTTCGTCACTCGTCACTCGTCGCTCGCCACTAGTAAAATGATTCACCGCTTCCTCGCCCACAGCCTCATCAGCCCCGGCATCGATATGCCATTCAAGAAGCGCTTTTTTGTCCATATCAACTGCCCGTGATTGCAAGAACCAGACGAAGACAACCATTTAATTCCGCCATCATATCGTCTTCAAGTACGCCGATCTGGTCACGAAGGCGTTTTTTAGGAAGCGTCAGCAATTTATCTACCATGATTTGGGAAACAGCTTGCAAGCCGTTTTCCGGTGATGGCTCTACAGTCAACCGGAGGAGAGAGGAATCTTTAAGTTCCGTAGTCAATAAGCAAACAATGACGCTTTCATGCGTCGGGTTAAAAAGATCAGACTGAACGACAACGGATGGTCTTGGCTTTCCATAATCTCCCGGTGCTACCGCCAAAACCATATCACCGCGTTTCATTGCCAATCCTTGTAATCACTGTCGAAAATCGCCTCGATAAACTCCAATGCTTCTTTTTCACCCTTGGTGCCGCGCAATAACAGCGATTGCCGCCGTGCTTCCTCGGCAAACCCGGGTTTGCTCGTATCCGGCACCCAGATCTGTATCTGCTTCATCCCGCGGGCGCGCATGCGGGCGCGGTAGGCCTGCATCTTGGTCATTTTACGCTTCCCCGCCCTCGGCTTGACAATCTTGGATTTTCCGGATCCGGGCTTTCTTGGCGGCGTATGTTCAGTGGTGCGCATCGGCACATTCTCCATGCTTACGGGTAACATGTTACCATGCCGGGAAAGGGCTGTAAAGGGGGGCGTCCGGCAGAAATCAGTTGAATTTTCCGAGCTGCTGTTTGAACCAATCGGCTGCGGGGATCTCCTTACCGTCTTTTAGTTTGATGACATACGGCTTCCCGGTTTTGCGCGATGTGCTGGCGACTTTGGTGATGAAGTCATCGGCGGTTTTAACCTGGCTTTGCAGTTCTTTGAGTTTGTCCTGCAAATGCGCCTTGGCATCTTTGCCGGTCATTTCAGTTCCATTGCGGATGAACGTTACGTCCGAAGTTCCGAGGTTGTTCAGCAGCGCATCGATTTTTTGCTGCTCGGTCATCGTGGCGTGTGCCGGTTGCGCGAAGGCAGTGCCGATAAAAATAAGAACGATAAAAGATAATGTGCGAAGCATGGCATTTTCCTTTCCATAGTTGAGTTTATGCTTATAGTAGTATTGCTTAAACATGGGAAGTGAAATTCTATGCCCGAAACCATGGAATATGATGTCGTGATTGTCGGCGCCGGCCCGGCCGGGCTAACGGCTGCGATCCGGCTGCGGCAATTGTCGCAGACTATCAGCGTGTGCGTGCTGGAAAAAGGTTCGGAAGTCGGAGCGCATATATTGTCCGGCGCGGTGCTCGAGCCGCGGGCGCTGAACGAGCTGATTCCCGATTGGAAAGAAAAAGGCGCGCCGCTGACGGTTCCGGCAGCCGAGGATCGCTTTTTATTCCTGACCAAAAGCAAGGCATTCCAGCTGCCGACGCCGCCGCAGATGCATAACAAAGGCAATTACATCATCAGCCTCGGCAATTTCTGCAAATGGCTGGCGGGGCAGGCGGAAGCGCTTGGCGTGCAGATATTCCCAGGCTTTCCGGCAGCCGACCTCATCCTAGAAAATGGCCGCGTGGCGGGTGTTATCACCGGCGAATTCGGCGTGGGGAAAGACGGTTCGCACAAAGCGTCATACCAGCCGGGCATGGAAATCCGCGGGAAATATACGTTATTTGCCGAGGGTTGCCGTGGGTCGTTATCAGAACGGTTGATGAAGCAATTCAATCTGCGCGATGGCGCCGGCCCGCAGACTTACGGTATCGGCATCAAGGAACTCTGGGAAATCGACCCGGCCAAACACAAACCCGGCCTCACCATTCACAGCGTCGGCTGGCCGCTGGACAATAAAACCTACGGCGGATCGTTTTTGTATCATGCGGAAAATAATAAAGTTGCGGTCGGGTTCGTCGTCGGGCTGGATTATGAGAATCCATCCCTCGATCCGTTCCAGGAATTCCAGCGATTCAAAACCCATCCGGCCATCGCCGGGTTTTTTGACGGCGCGCGGCGGATTTGCTATGGCGCGCGGGCGCTGAACGAAGGCGGATTCCAATCCATCCCGAAACTCACCTTCCCCGGCGGCGCGCTGATCGGCGATTCGGCGGGATTCATCAATGTGCCGAAAGTCAAGGGTACGCACACAGCCATGAAATCGGCCATGCTGGCGGCGGAGGCATTAGTTAGATGTCAGATGTTAGATGTTAGAGGTCAGAAAGAAGATGGGCTTTCGGAATATCCTGAAATGTTGAGGATGAGTTGGGTGTATGATGAGCTTCATAAAGCCCGCAATATCCGGCCGGGGTTCCATTTCGGGCTGATTCCCGGCCTGATTCACGCCGCCATCGACACTTACATATTCCGCGGGTGGGCGCCGTGGACATTTAGGAATCACGCCGATTATAAGCAGCTTCGCAAGGCCGCCCAATGCCCGAAAATCGTCTATCCCAAGCCGGACGGGAAACTGACGTTCGACCGCATGTCGTCGGTGTTTTTGTCGAGCACCAACCATGAGGAAGACCAGCCCTGCCATTTAACCCTCAAAGACGCGAAAATTCCCATCGCCATCAACCTGTCGGAATACGATGCGCCGGAGCAGCGCTATTGCCCGGCGGGGGTGTATGAAATCGTGCGGGACAATGCCGCACCGCGCTTGCAAATCAACGCGCAAAACTGCGTGCATTGCAAAACTTGCGACATTAAAGACCCGACGCAGAATATCGTCTGGAAAACGCCCGAAGGCGGCGGCGGGCCGAATTATTCGGGAATGTGATTTTTGATATTTGTATCGTCCGGCATGCACTCCGGATTTAAGTGAATGGTGCCGCTTACGTGACTCGAACACGTGACCCCCGCATTACGAATGCGGTGCTCTACCAACTGAGCTAAAGCGGCATCTGGGATGGTGGATGGACTGATTACCCGGAATGGCTGTGGATTTCAAGCAAAGTCTGGTGTATAAGCCTCAAGCGCCTTTGCGCGCTTTGTGAGGGTTATATGCGCTGGCTGGACATACGCGAAATTGCTATCGAGCTTGAGGAACAATATCCCGAGGCGGATAACGTCAATCTGCGCTTTACCGATTTGCGCAATTGGGTGATTGCGCTGCCGGATTTCACCGACAACCCCGATGGCTGCAACGAAAAGGTCTTAGAGGCCATACAGATGGCGTGGCTCGATGAGCGGTCTTAACGTCGCCTCTGCCGATGCGTCGCAAACCCACCTGATAGCGAAAGCGCTCGCCCGCCAGTGCCGATCCGGAGATTGTATCTTGCTGCGCGGCGATCTGGGTGCCGGGAAAACCACCTTCGCCCGCGGCTTTATCGAGGCGCTTTGCGGCGAACAGGAGGTGGTCAGCCCGACATTTACGCTGGTGCAGACCTACCCATCCCCGGCGGGTGCTATCTGGCATTTCGACCTGTACCGCGTCAAAAACCCAGAAGAAATAGCCGAAATCGGGCTGGATGAGGCACTCACGGGCGGCATAACGCTGATAGAATGGCCGGAAATTGTACAAAGCCGCTTGCCGGACGACGCGCTAAACGTTACCATTGAAATAGGCAGCACGCCTGACGAGCGGCGAATTACCTTCGTCGGTGCCGGCTGGCAATCGCGGCTGGAATTATTGAAAGAAACATTATGAACGACCGCGCCGAGCGCATCAGGGAATTTCTTAATCAAAGCGGCTTTGCCGATGCCGAACTGCATCCACTACAGGGCGACGCGTCGTTTCGCCGTTATATCCGCATTCGCAAATCCGGCCAATCCGCCATGCTGATGGATGCGCCGCCGGAGAAGGAAAATGTCCAGCCATATCTCGCCATCGCCAATTATCTGCATAAAGCCGGGTATAGCGCGCCGGAAGTGCTGGCGCATGACGCGGCGGGCGGGCTATTGCTGCTGGAAGATTTAGGCGATGATTCGTTTACGTCCGTGCTCAAAACCCAAAGCGGCGTCGAGCAGGAGCTTTACGCGGCGGCTATTGATGTGCTGGCTGAATGGCACAAAACCGGCCGCGACGATAATTTTATTCTGCCGGAATATGATGACGCGCTTTTGATGAAAGAAACCTGCTTATTCGCCGAGTGGTATTTGCCGCAAATCATGGGCAAGGAAATGGCGGAAGCGTTGCATCCGGAATTTGTGGCGCTGTGGGAAGGCATTTTGGCCGAGGCGCGGCTGGCGACCGACACATGGGTGCACCGCGATTACCATGCCGATAATCTGATGTGGCTGCCCAAGCGCTCAGGCGCCCAGCGCGTCGGCCTGCTCGATTTCCAGGATGGCGTCTATGGCGATGCGGCATATGATGTGGTGTCGCTATTGGAAGATGCGCGTCGCGATGTTTCGCAGCCATTGGCGAGTTCGATGCTTGAGCATTATATCGCTGCCAGCGGCGCGGACCGCGAGCGATTCCTGACTTCGTATGCCGTGCTTGGTGCGCAGCGTAACAGCAAAATCATCGGCATTTTCTGCAGGTTGGCGGCGCGCGACGGCAAATTCACCTACCTCAATTATCTGCCGCGCGTCTGGCGGCATCTGGAACGCGACTTGGCGCATCCGCTGTTGCTGCCGCTGAAAACCTGGCTCGATAAGCATGTACCCGGTGGCCAGCGCGGCGTCATCACCGTCCAGGGACTGGCGCTGACGGCATGATGCAAGCGATGCCCAAAGCAATGGTGCTGGCGGCGGGCCTCGGTACAAGGATGCGGCCGCTGACCGACCGTCTGCCCAAACCGCTGGTGAAAGTGGCTGGCGTGACACTCATCGACCGGGCGCTCGATTGGCTTTCCGCGGCGGGCGTTACCGAAACGGTAGTCAACACGCATTATCATACGAAATTGCTGGAAGCGCATCTGGCGAAACGCATTGCGCCGAAAATTCAAATCTCTTACGAAGAAACCGTGCTCGAAACCGGCGGTGGGATTAAGCAGGCATTGCCGCTTCTTACTTCCCCTTCCCCCCTTGTGGGGGAAGGCCGGGATGGGGGGAATCTCTCCACGAATTCCATGCTGAGTATGCGGAACCATTCCCCCCTCCCCCGGGTCAAGCCCGGGGCAGGCTCTAACCCTCCCCCACAAGGGGGGAGGGAACTATTTATTGCCGTCAACAGCGATGTCATTTGCATCGACGGCCGCACTCCGGCGCTGCACCGGCTGTTGCAAGCGTGGGATGATGATGTCGATGCACTATTATTAGTGAATAAAGTCGCCGATGCCGTAGGCTATGATGGCGCGGGTGATTTTTTTATGGGTGAGGGGGGCAGCCTGCGCCGCAGGTTCGATGCGCCGTCCGCACCCTATGTTTTTACCGGCGTGCAAATTCTGCATCCGCGATTGTTTCACCATTCACCTGACGGCGCTTTTTCGCTCAATGTTTTATATAACCGCGATATGAAAAAAGACGGCACCTTGCAGCATGTGCGCGGTTTGATACATGACGGCGCATGGCTGCATGTCGGCACGCCGCAAGAATTGCAGCTGGCCGAACGCTGGCTGGCAACGCACCGCTAACACAAATTGCTTAACCTCTACCTTGAAAGACCTTGTGGACTTCCACAGCTCCTTCCGCAACTTCTTGCTTGCAGCCCTTGCGGAATTTGGCCTCCAACACTTTTTTTAGCCCATTATCTTCAATGTTAGTCCACCAGCTTTTAAACTGGTCAAACGTCAACGCCAGCGACTCATCCTTACGGAGATCCCGCATATACTGCTCCCGGAGTTGGTGCAACTCTTTCAACTCCGAATCATCGACGGATTCAGATGTGACTTCCTTGGTGTCCGACATAAAAGGCTACGCCGCAACAGCTTCCTTCGTCACTGCCGGGCGCGTTGTAGCCGGGCGGGTATTCGGCTGGATGCCGGACGCGCTGACGGTTTTGATTTCGCCGGTCAGCTCGCCGCCGCGCTCGATTTCGATTTCACCATAGGTGATTTTGCCGCGGACTTTTCCGGTAGCGTAAATCACCAGGCGATTGCGGACGATGAGGTCGCCTTCGAACAGGCCGCTGATTTCAGCATCTTCGATTTGCGCCGAACCTTTGAAAGAGCCGTTCTCAGAGATTTCGACCGTATGCACGTCGTTAAGCGTCGCATCGACCTTGCCTTCGATAACCAGGCGGTCGCAGGTGGCGATTTCGCCTTTGAGCAGAATGTCGTTGCCGACGGTCAGCACGCGGCGGCCGGGCTTGGTGCTCTTGTCGAGCACGACGCCGGGCGGAAGCGAAGTTTGCACCGGTTTGGTTTCCGGCAGGCGGTTGCGGGTGATTTCAGAGCCGATGGGCGACGCATTCGGGCGGAAATTGCTCGTCGATTGCGGCGCGCTGGAAACAGGGCGCGAATCCGGCAGCGGTCGGGAAATGCCGCCGGTGGATGATGCGCCGCTTCCAGTTGTACCCGAGGTAGCAGAACCGGACGTGCCGGAAGTACCGGACGTGGCATTGCTGCCGCTATTATTGGCGGTGGAGGAGTTAGTGCCGGATTCCGCAGGCGCCGGCTGCGCGTAATTGGCATCGGTGGTGGTGTCGAACAGGCTTTCTTCTTTGCGACGGAACATGGGGAATCCTCCTAAAGGCTGAAGTGAAATGATGCAGTTGCAGTATGGTCCACGAACGACACTATAAGAATTATTTTTATTACGCCACAAGAATCTTTAGCAAAATGCACTTAATTTATTTCAATCGTTTTTTCTTAAAAAAAACGCCGCCGGCAAAATTAATAAACAGCGGATTTGTCACCACGGCATCGAGCAACCAATCAGGCGCCAGCGTTTCGTAGGATTTCCGTAAAAATTGTTTGAAATAAAAACGCGGATAGATGCGAGCGAGGCGCGACGCCGGATGTTCACCGCCGTGTTTTAAATAATTCGCAAGCGTTTCACCCAATATTTTTCCATAATGCAGCGCCGTGTGAATGCCGCCGCCGGTGAGCGGCGAAACGATGCCCGCCGCATCGCCGAGTAAAATAACATTGCCGCGCGCAAACGGCTGCACCAGCCCGCCGACCGGAATCAGCCCGCCGCGCCGCGCCGCTACTTTCGCATGCGAAAAATCAAAAACGCCGCCCATGCGCGAAACGAATGCATCGATGTCGGGCTTACGCGGCAGGCGCTGCGCAATGCCGATTTGCGTCACGCCGACGCCGGGAATCACCCAGCCTAAATAGCCATGCGCCAGTTTCTGGTCGAGGAAGCAATAAAAAGCGTTATCATCGAGCTTCAAGCCCTCATATTCCGCCTCGGCGCCGAGCAAAAATTCGGTGTTGCGCCCAAGCTGGAAATCCTCAGCCACTTTCGACCGCGGGCCATCGGCGCCAATTAAAAATTGGCAGGAAAACTGATTGTTGACGATGATGTTTTTTCCATCTTCGCGGGCATTTTCATAGCGCGTATCATAACAAATAGTTGCTCCGGCGCGCGCGGCTTCGTCCGACAAATGGCGCATCAGGCCGGGCGTGTCGGTGGTGAGGAAAAAATAATCCGGCGAATGCAAATCGGCAAAGCGCAGGGAAGGGGCATACAGCCGGACATCGGTGACTCTGCGGGTGAGCGATTCGGGGATGGCGAATTCATCGGCGCATTCCTTGACGATGATGCCGGTGGTGTGCATGCCGATTCCCGGCGCTTTTTTGCGCTCGAGCAGCGTAACGCTAACGCCCGCTTCCGCCAGGGCCTTGGCACAGGCCAGCCCGGCGAATCCGCCGCCGGCGATGATGATGTCGGTGTTTTTCATAATAATTCCAAAACCTTCTTCTCCGCCATCGACATCGGCAATTTTTTAAGTTGCGCGAGGCTATACCAGTTTTTTTTGCCCTGTTCCGCAACATTTTCCAGCCAGACATCGGCTTCCAGCGTGAAATGACTATATTGCTGGCGGATATGGCCGAGTTTCAACGGTTCCCTCCCCTTTAGGGGGAGGGTTAGGGTGGGGGCGAATTTGGGAAGGCTTTCCCGGTTGCGCCCCCCTCCCAACCTCCCCCCTATAGGGGGAGGGGAAGCATCCATTTCCACAAAACAATACAGCCCATTCAAAAACTTCGTCTGGCGCGGCACGGCAAAATATTTTCCCGCTTTATTTTGCAGCACAATAATATGCTTCCTCCGCACCGGCGTTATTTTTTTCTTTTTCGCCGCAGGGTAAGCTTCCGGCGCGGCTTTACCCTCACAAATCTCATTCGCCGGGCATTCACTACAGCGCGGCTTGCGCCTGGTGCAAACCATCGCGCCGATATCCATCATCGCCTGGTTGTAATCGAACGGATTTTTTGCATCGAGCAGCTGCGCCGCCTTGTCCCATAATTCCGGATCAACGGGCGTTTCAAGCGCGAATATCCGCGCCAGCACGCGCTTTACATTGGCCTCCATAACCGCCACCTTCTGCCGGTAAGCAAAAGCTGCAACGGCATGCGCCGTATTGCGGCCGATGCCGGGTAATTCCATCAGTTTCTCAACAGATTCAGGCAGTGCCCCGGCGCAGTTTTTTGCCGCCGTATGCGAATTAATCGCCCGGTTATAATACCCCAGCCCCTGCCATGCAGTCAGTACGTCGTTTTGCTTCGCAGCGGCCAGTTTCCCCAGCGTCGGAAACCGTTTCAAAAACGGGAGATAATAACGCTCCAGCACAGTCGCCACCTGCGTTTGCTGGAGCATGATTTCGCTGATATAAATAGCGTAAGGGTCGTCGGTCTGCCGCCAGGGCAGGTTTTTGCGCCCGTGCTTGTCATACCATTCATGCAAACGGCGGTGAAAGGCGCGAAAACTCTGATTATTTCTGGAAATTCTTGACATCATATACGCTTGCTGACGTTATAGACGCTATGAAAACGATTTTCGAGTTCTTTATTATAGCGGCGCTGGCGTTATGCTTGAGCGGCAACGCCTGGGCTGAACCTCCCATCCGCATTGTCGTATACGGCGACAGCCTGATGGGGGCATATCAAATGCAGCCGGAAGAAGCGTTCCCCGCGCGATTGGATCAAAAATTAAAAAAAGTCGGGTTTTCCAATGTTGAAGTCATCAACATGAGCGCGTCCAATCAAACAACGGCCGACGCCCTGGATCGCCTTAATTCTGTTTTGAGCCTGCATCCCGACATCGTTATTCTCGAACTCGGCACGGATGACGCGTTAAACGGCATCGGTATCAATGTGATTTACAAAAATCTCGGCGCTATTTTGCAAACGCTGGCGCAAAATAAGGTATACACTATAATAATCGGCAACAAAGCCCCGGCCAGAATGGGTTCGGGTTATAATACCCAGTTTAAGGAAATATACAGGCGGCTTGCCGAGGCCTTTGCTTTGCCGTTTTATCCTTTTGCCCTGGCGGGCGTGGCCGGTAACCCGGATTTGAACATGGCCGACGGCATTCATCCCAATGCCAAGGGCGCGGAAATAATGACGGATCAGATATATCCGCTGGTCGATGCGGCGGTGCGCTGGGAGTTCGAAGTGCAGCAACAACAGGAGCAATGGCGACAGCAAAATCAGGCGCCGTTTCCCGACGCCGCCCCTGCAACAGATTAATGAAAGGCTGGATTCTATGAATAGTGCAAAAATGACTGCCGCTAAAAAAACCGCTGGCGCTGCGCCATTTTCGGTGAGCGTCGGCGCGTTGCCGGCCTCGCGCAAAATCTATGTCGCCGGGGAACAATATCCCGATATCCGCGTTCCCTTGCGCGAAATCGAATTGTCGAAAGCCTCCGGCCAGTCGCCGGTGGTCGTTTATGACACGTCCGGGCCGTTCACCGACCCGGCAGCGGATATCGATATCTATAAAGGCCTGCCGAAGCTGCGCGATGCATGGATTCGCGCCCGCGGCGATGTTGAGGAATACCAGGGCAGGGAAGTCAAGCCGGAGGATAATGGCGTTAGGGGCGAAGCGCGAGGGGCGAGCGTCGAGGAATTTCCAAATGTAAACCCGCGCCCGTTGCGCGCCAAATCCGGTAAGTCAGTTACGCAAATGACGTATGCGCGGGCGGGAATTATCACACCTGAAATGGAATTTATTGCGATTCGAGAGAATGAGGGGCGTTTAAATCCTGTGAGCCGTAAGGCTGTACAGGATCCTGCGCAGGCTTACGCCTCGCAGGATTTGCGCCCCTACCAGAAAGGCAATAATTTCGGCAAGCCCTTGCCGGATTACATCACCCCCGAATTTGTGCGCACGGAAGTCGCTGCCGGCCGCGCCATTATCCCGAGTAACATCAACCACCCCGAATCCGAGCCGATGATCATCGGCCGGAATTTCAAAGTAAAAATCAACGCCAATATCGGCAATTCTGCCGTCACCAGCTCGGTCGCCGAGGAAGTCGAAAAAATGGTCTGGTCGATCCGCTGGGGTGCCGACACGGTGATGGATTTAAGCACAGGCCGCAACATCCATACCATCCGCGAATGGATCATCCGCAACTCGCCGGTGCCCATCGGCACCGTGCCGATTTATCAGGCATTAGAAAAGGTTGGCGGAATAGCTGAGGACCTGACATACGAGATTTTCCGCGACACGCTGGTCGAGCAATGCGAGCAGGGCGTCGATTATTTCACCATCCATGCCGGGGTGCGCCTGCCATTCATCCCGATGACCGAGCACCGTAAAACCGGCATCGTATCGCGCGGCGGCAGCATCCTCGCCAAATGGTGCATGAGCCACCACAAGGAAAATTTCCTCTACACGAATTTCGAAGACATCTGCGAATTGCTAAAGCAATATGACGTGAGTTTCTCGCTCGGCGACGGTTTGCGCCCCGGCAGCATTCACGATGCCAACGACGAAGCACAATTTTCTGAACTCAAAACCCTGGGCGAACTCACGCAAATCGCCTGGAAGCACGACGTGCAAACGATGATCGAAGGCCCCGGCCATGTGCCGATGCATTTGATTAAGGAGAATATGGATAAGCAATTGGAACTCTGCCACGAAGCGCCGTTCTACACCCTCGGGCCGCTAACGACCGACATCGCGCCGGGTTATGACCACATCACCAGCGGCATCGGCGCTGCGATGATCGGCTGGTTCGGCACGGCCATGCTGTGTTACGTCACGCCCAAGGAACATCTCGGCTTGCCCGACCGCGACGACGTAAAAACCGGCGTAATCACCTATAAAATCGCCGCCCACGCCGCCGACCTCGCCAAAGGCCACCCCAGCGCCCACAAGCGCGACGATGCGCTTTCGCAAGCTCGATTCGATTTCCGCTGGCAGGACCAGTTCAACCTCTCGCTCGACCCTGAAACCGCCAAGGATTTTCACGACGAAACCCTGCCCGCCGAGGGCGCGAAAGTCGCGCATTTCTGCTCGATGTGCGGCCCGAAATTCTGCTCGATGAAAATCTCGCAGGATGTGCGAGAATTCGCCGCCGCCGAGCGCGAAAAAGGCATGGAAGAAATGGCGGAGAAATTCAAGGAAAGCGGTGGGGAGATTTATCAGAAAGTGACGGCCTAGCCGTCATCCCGGACGGAGTGGCCAGCGGCCACGCAGATCCGGGATCTGGTGCAACAAGGGGCATGACATCTTGAACCATCATCCCTCACGGACTATCCGGCGACAGCCTATAAACCGCTGCGCCTACCGCAACCATAGCCCCGACTTCGCTGGCGCGGCGGATAATCGTTCCGGCAAAGGGCGCTGCCAGTTGCGTACCCGCTAGATTTGTTTCCGCCGTCTCGACATTCACCTGCGCCGCTTGCATCGCTGCTTTATATTGGTCGCGGTCCATCTGGTTTCCCGCCGCGTCTTCCTCCTGCGCTAACTTCCGCCGCGTTCTTTCCAGCTCAAGCTCGGCATCGCGCTCGTTTTGCACATCGTCGGCATAAACATTATCCAGCTGCCCGGCGACCATGATGCTGCGGCGTTTCTCCAGCTCGTCATGCGCCGTATCAAACACATGCTGCGCCGTTTCGACGTTCGCGCGCGCTTCCTCGATGGCGTTAAAATTGCTGGTGGGAATGTGCGTCGATTTATTATAATCCGCGCTCGCAACCGCCAGCTGCGCCTTGGCCGCGGCCAACGCTTGCTCGAATGGCTTTTTATCCAGCGTCGCCAGAATATCGCCCGGTTTAACCTTAGCGCCCTCCGCAAAGAACATTTGCGCGATGCGGCCGCCGACCGGAAACCCGGCATCGATTTCGCGCGGCGCGCTGCCGGAGGAAAAAGCGAGTGGCTGCGAAGAATGCGGCGGCAGATCTTCTATATTTCTGGCCATGAGATAGCCAAGCACGCCCAGCACAATGAGCATGACGGCAAACACCGCTCTTTTACCGGCAAAGCTGAACTTATCTTCTTCGTCATCATTATTGTTATCATCAGCCATTATTTTATAAGAAACCTAAAACAGGTAAGAAATCTGTGTGTAAATGGCGCTTGCGCATTAAATGCGCGTAAAAATGTATTACTTATCAGTTAATTATAAGCGCGCCGATTAACCTCATTGCCCCATTACGCCCATTTTTCTATCCTTCAAATTAAACTCTATCCGGTTACATATATGTACGCGCAATATCATTATGCCGCCCCGCTCCAACCTAAAATACAATGGCATTTCGGTTGGAATTCATGCCTGCTGTTTATTGCCAACCTGATGATTCTCACGCTTTATGTCCTGATACCGGGCATATCGCTGCGGGTGATATTGGCGGGCAGTACCCTCATCGGCACGCTCGGCGCAGCCAGCGCCACCTATAGCCTCATCTTCAGCAAATTCTGGCTATCTAAAACCTATGCGACATGCGGCTTGCTCGGCAATATCTGCGTCGTGCTGTGGCTTTTAATGTGTTTTTAGGTTTAAATCGTTTCGGAAATCCCCGCCTGCGCAATTTCCGCCGCAATGGTATTGATCGCCGTGGGCGTAACCGTGGTGATGTCCATATTTTCATTGGCGATATTCTGCAGCGCCAATTGCTGCGTGCTGCTTAAATTCATCTGCTTATCGACATACGCCAGAAACGCCGGCAACGGCCCGCCATCGGCAAGTGTTGCATTCTCGAACGACGAACCATCAAGCGATGCCGGAACGACGGGTGCACCGCCATTCCCCAACGCGCCCAGCGCCGCATTGCTGAGATTAAGCGAATAAGAATCGCCGAAGATGTTATTATCCGTACTAGCGCTATCCTGATTTTGCGACGGGTCGATCTCACTTAGCAATGATTCAATGCTCGATAACTGCGACGCCCCATTCACCCCATTGGAATAAAAGGGGAAAAGAGAAGATGCGATACTGGTCATAATTGCCTCCTGCTTATATGGTAAAATATAAGCAACAATCATGCCGGAATGGGGGTTATTCCCTGCCTTTAAAGGAATTGCGTCTTTTAAAAGGAGATTTTTTTACAATCGGTTTATCAGTATAAGGAACATCTATTTCGCAGTATTCTGCCACTGCGGCTATATCATTTGGTGATATTTTAGTGCTACCTGCCATACTTTTACCCTCCGCCAAAGCTTTAACGATAACTTTTCGTTCATGCGGTTTTTTCTCAGCAAGCACCAAATTCTCTGCAAGGTATGCTGCATCACGATTATTTTGAGTCATCCAAGTAGCTAATTTTTTAGCCAATTCTTGATAATCAATACGCATATATTCCTCCACCATTTATAAAATTGGTGATCCGGGCGGGAATCGAACCCGCGACAACCTGATTAAAAGTCAGGTGCTCTACCGACTGAGCTACCGGATCATAAAACCTATCCCGCAAATGCTACTAGGACGGCAAAATACTTGATTTTCTGCGCTTCCGCTACGCACGTACAAAACGTATGCTTGCGTTGCGGTTCTCGAAAATCTTCGCTTTTTGCTCACCCTAGCGCATTTTCGGGATAGGTTTGTGCTATTAGCGAAGGGGGCGACAATAGGGTTTCAATTGGGTTTGTCAACCGTTTGCGTGGTATATTTCGCCAAAAAATCTTCCGCGAAGCTCTCTAACCGCCCGGCCGCAATCGCCGCCCGCAGGCCTTGCATAAGCGTTTGATAGAAAGTCAAATTATGCCAGGTCAGCAGCATCGGCCCGAGCATTTCATCGGCTTTGAACAGATGGTGCAGGTACGCGCGGCTATAATTTGTGCAAGCCGGGCAGGGGCATCCGGCCTCAAGCGGCGCGGCATCCTCGGCGTATTTCGCATTCTTGATGTTGCGTTCGCCTTTGCTGGTATAAGCGCGGGCAAAGCGCCCGGCGCGCGTCGGAATCACGCAATCGAACATATCGACGCCGCGCATCACTGCACCGATGATGTCGTCCGGCTTGCCCACGCCCATTAAATAGCGCGGCCGGTCAACCGGCAAATGCGGCAGGGTGAAATCCAGCGTGGAGAACATAATATCCTGCCCTTCACCCACGGCCAGGCCGCCAACGGCATACCCATCGAAACCGATGGATTTCAGCGCCGTAGCCGATTCCTCGCGCAGCGCGGGATAAACGCTGCCCTGGACTATTCCAAACAATCCCCTCCCCCCTTGTGGGGGAGGGTTAGAGCCTGCCCCGGGCTTGACCCGGGGGAGGGGGGAATGGTGCAACATACTCGGCATTGAATTCGTGGAGAGATCCCCCCCATCCCGACCTTCCCCCACAGGGGGGGAAGGGGAAGAAAGAAAGGCGTTCTTCGACCGCTCCGCCCACCGCATCGATAGCCGCATCGATTCCGCCGCCTGCGCCTCGCTGGCCGGGTAGGGCGTACATTCATCGAGCACCATGCTGATGTCGCTGCCCAATAAATGCTGGATTTCCATGGCGCGCTCGGGCGAAAGCTCATAGCTATCGCCGTCAAGATGCGACTGGAAAACCACGCTTTGTTCGGTGATTTTGCGCAATTTCGCCAGCGACATCACCTGAAACCCGCCGGAATCGGTCAAAATCGGCCCGTCCCAATGCATGAATCTATGCAATCCGCCCAGCCGCGCAATCCGCTCCGCCCCGGGCCGCAGCATTAAATGATAGGTATTGCCTAAGATTATATCCGCACCCGTCGATTTCACCGCTTCCGGCGTCATCGCTTTTACCGTCGCCGCCGTCCCCACCGGCATAAAGGCCGGGGTGCGGATAACCCCATGGGCGGTATGGATTTCGCCGCTTCTGGCCGCCCCATCATGTGCTTGAATTTTGAAGAAAATCGTCATAATCTATCGTTTTACTACACAATTGTCATCAAATTGTCACACACAAAGTTAAAATATGCTTTAGAATGGATAGAAAGGTGGGTACAAACCCACCCTGGTTAAACAAAAATAATGGATATGCCTATGGCCGCCGCGCGTAAAAAAGATAGCTCAAAAACCACTTCGATGGAAGAATTCGAAGCGAAATACCAGGAAATCACTAGTCTCTACGATTATGCCGAAGAGCTGGTGAGCACCGTCGAAAGCGATTTCGCCAGCGATCCGGCCAAACAGCTCGAAATCGTCGAGCCGCTCATCAACGACATGAGCGACGCCACCGACGAACTGGCCAAGCAACTCCTGTTCATCGCCGAAACCAGGAAATACAAAACGCCGAGCAAAGTCAATAAAGTGCATATCGAAGCGTCTTTGCGCAAAATTTTCGCCGCACTCAACGATTATCACGCGCGTGTGCGTGATAACACCAAAAAAGCCCATGGAGCCATTATGAACATCGCCGATGTCATCGTGAAGAAAATCACCCAGCAGGTCGAGCAAATCGTCATGATTTTCCTCGAATTCGTCCATATTTCGCTGCACAACATCATGGATAAACCGGCGCTCGAAGCCCTCAAAGTCCGTGACCCCCGCATCGTCGCCCTGATGATGCACCAGCAGGCGATGCAGCAGCAGCAATAACCGGCTGCGTGGTGTGCATACGTTTTGCCAGTTCCCGCTGGCTTAAACCGGCCTTTGCCCGCGCCTCTATCAGCGCGCCCGCAAGCGCAAACTCATCTTCAAGCGCATCATAGGCTTTGCGGAAACTTTTGCTTTTAAACCAT
>Ga0206965_10221_pt1 | contig 17427 bp, 15 predicted proteins | sample Alteio_BWOrgHeat_26_FD_152973 | JGI IMG/M metagenome (GOLD analysis project Ga0206965, IMG submission 152973) | Enriched cells from forest soil in Barre Woods Harvard Forest LTER site, Petersham, Massachusetts, United States -... | ecosystem: Environmental > Terrestrial > Soil > Temperate forest >...
CAGTATGCACAATGTCAATTGTCAATTATACATAGTCAATTGATTCCGTATCTTTGCAACCAATAATAAATTAAATTGAAATGACTAAAGAAGCATTAATAAAAGTAGTGAATGACCTTCCTGATGAATTTGATATGGAGGAATTGTTGGATAAATTAATCTTCATGGTGAAGGTCGAAAAGGGTATCGAACAAATAAAAGAAGGTAAAGGAATTCCTCTTGAAGAAGCTATAAGGATAAGTAAGACATGGTCGAAATAATCATTTCACCAATGGCTTTAGACAACATTCAGGATATATATGATTTTATTGCAAAAGACTCGCCTCATTTTGCTGAATTGGAAGTTCAAAAAATCTATGAACGAATTAAATTGCTACATCGTTACCCTCTTTCAGGAAAGATTGTTCGGTAATATAACATGGAGGAAAGAAGAGAATTAGTAGAAGGAAATTATAGAATAGTCTATCAGATTATGTCAAAAGATTCTATCAGTATTGCTACTGTTCATCATCATTCCAGACTGTTGAAATAATTTTCTTTTATCTTTTTATGATACCGACCTTTTCGGGAGGTGCAATAAAAGGATGATGATTATACTCTAAATTATTTAATGCGCATCCGTAGGGATCGGTGCATTCTTTGCTGCCTTTTGGAATACCAATATCGGCACACAGCATAGGAAAAATACTCCTACTATAAAAAAGGCTTCGGTATAAGTCAAGAGTGTGGATTGCCTGTTGATAGTGCCTTCCATAGCTTGATTCGCCAGCTTATGGGCTTCATCAAGGCTGAATCCTTTCGAAAGAAAATTATTGGTGAACATAGAATACCTTTCATTGAAAGGAGTGTTGTATTGGTTGATATTATCTAATAGATTTACGCGATGATAAACCAATCTGTTCTGAATAAAAGTTGTCATCAAGGCTATGCCGAATGACCCTCCTAACTGCCGCATCATGTTATTCAAACCCGTGCCCTGCGCCATGTCCTGATTCTTCACTCCGGATAGAGCCATCGTAGTAAGAGGTACAAACAGGAACCCTAATCCGATACCTCTGAATAATAAAGGTATGTAGAAATCTGATTCACCAGAGCTTAAATTGGCATGGGATAATTGCAACGTGAAAACAAAAAACATAATGAACCCAAAGGCTGACATTATCTGTGGCGGGAATCCTTTCTTCAACATCGTGCCCACAAAGGGCATCACAAGGATGGTAATAATACCCGAAGGAATCATCAGTTCGCCCGTCTGCTGGGCTGTGAAGCCTAATAAGTTCTGACAGAATATCGGGAAGACAAACACGGAAGCATACATACCGAAGCCAAGAATAAATGTGAAGACCATACCTACTGCAAGTGATCGTTCCTTGAGGATGCGGAGGTTCACGATTGGGTGATCGGCGGCGAGTTCTCGCCATACAAAGCCTACTAATCCAAGTGCAGATACGATGGTCAGAACAATGATATAATTGGTATCAAACCAATCTTCAGGCTCGCCTCTCTCTAATACAATTTGTAACGACCCGATACCTGTAACAAGTAGTATGATGCCCCACCAATCAACAGAATCAACCTTCTTCTTTGCTTGCGAATCATGGACAAATGCAAGTATCATAATGGTTGCTAATATGCCGATAGGAATGTTGATATAGAATATCCAGGGCCAGGAAAAGTTGTCTGTAATATACCCTCCCAATGTGGGTCCTAAGGTCGGACCAATAACTACTCCAAGCCCGAAGATTGCAGTTGCCATTCCACGTTCTTCTGGTTTGAATGTCTCGAATAAAACAGCCTGCGAAAGTGATAGCAAAGCCCCTCCACCAATGCCTTGCAGGAATCTGAAACAAACCAATTCCCAGATGTTTGTTGAGTTACCACAAGCGAATGAAGCGACCGTAAATAAGAGTATCGAGAAGGCAAAATAATTCTTTCTTCCGAACTTCGCGGCAAGCCATCCAGCCATCGGAAGAATGATGACATTTGCCACGGCATACGAGGTAATCAGCCATGCGACTTCTTCTAAGGTAGCACCGATATTCCCCATGATTTGCGGAAGGGAAACATTGAGCACAGTGGTATCAATTACCTCCAATAAAGAGGCAAGAATCACTGTTACAGTGATAATCCATTTGCGAGCACCAGTCTCTGCCATCGGTTAGTTTTAGGTATTAATAATTACATGCACACTCATTCCAGGACGAAGTATGTTCAAGATGTCTTTATCAGCTTTTATCTTAATTTTTATAGGCACTCTTTGAACAACTTTCACGAAGTTTCCAGAAGCATTATCTGGAGGAAGAAGGGAGAAGCGAGCACCAGTAGCCGCGGAGAATGAATGAACATACCCTTCTATTTTCTTGTCCTTAAAAGCATCAACAGAGATGTCAACTACCTGACCAACTTTCATTTTCTCTAATTGAGTTTCCTTGAAGTTCGCAACCACCCAAACATCTGAATCCAGAACGATTGCAAACAAAGATTGTCCTGCCTGAACATACTGCCCAAGCTCCACATTCTTTTTCGATACCACACCGGAAACAGGGGCAATCAAAGTGGTATATGATAACTGCAATTTAGCGAAATCAAGATCAGCCTGACGCTGCGCAACAATTGACTGCGCATAGCTTATTTGCTGTGCTGTTGCATCATCTTGTCGCAATGATGCATCTAATTGCTTCTTCGCAACTTCAACTTGTGCTTCTGCGGATTCTTTATCCGATTTAGCAGCATCGAATAGTTGTTGAGTAATCGCTTTATCTGCTAATAATTTCTCATAACGTTTATAATCTTCATTAGCCTTCCAGACCTTTATCTTCGCAGCTTCCAGGTTAGCTTTGGCAGTTTCATAATTAGCAACAGTTGCTGTATTATTTGCTCTAACGACAGCAACATTTGCTTCTGCATTTTCCAAAGCGGATTGAGTCTGACCTACTTTTATTTTGTAATCTCTGTCATCCAATTTTACAAGAGTATCTCCTTCTTTAACCTTCATGTTATCAGAAACATTAAGCATCGTAACAAAGCCTGAAACACGCGGCAATACAGGGCTTATATCACCCTCCAACTGCGCATCATCAGTATCTTCATGATGCTGTGCATAGATGTATTTCTGTATGCCAAAGTAAGCTGATATCAACACAATCACTATCAGGATGATTGGCATTACTTTATTCTTTTTCTTTTTGGGGGTATTTTCTTCCATTATTTATTAATTAATATATGTATGTTTTTATTTTGTATTTCCAATAGCTTTCATCAGTTTGTAGTAAGCAACCTCCGCATCAGCCGTGGATAATGCGAGGTTCATCTTAGCTTGTAATAAAGAAATATTCGCATCTAATAAATCACTCAAGAGAGCAATATGATTAGTATATCTTGAGTGCATGGTGCGGTAATTCTCATCTGCTTGAACAATTGTTTTTTTGGACAAGTCTATCTTTTGTTGTGATTCCTTATAAGCAGTATAGCTTTGATTAACTTCCATCTTAATATTATCAAGCAATAAATTATAATTATCCTGGGTCTGTTCTTGTTGAATCTTTGCCTGTGCAATCTTATGTTTATTGGTGTAAAGAGACGATATATCATAGCTCAAATATATGCCAGCATCCCATGTAGCTTTGAAGATGTCATCAGGAGGAATCAGACGTTGATTAGGATTCGCCAAGTAATAGTCAGCACCTAAGTTTACTTGTGGCAATGAAGCACCTTTTGTAACAAGAACATTTGTTTCAGAGGCTTTGTTCCTGCTCTCCATCGCCTTGACATCGCCACGATTATTAATTGCATCTTTTATATAATCTTCCTTGCTCTTTATTTCCTTAATTGAGAATAAAGAAACCTCGTTGGTATCTATATCAATGTGGCTTCCTTCGGGCATTCCAAGCAATATTCCAAGATCATAAATGGCTGCTTCATAACTATTTTGCAAGTCTAATTTTGTGAACTCTGCATTAGATAATTGCAAGTCAACTCTCAATACATCATTATGAATTGCGGTGCCTTGCTTTTCATAATTTTCCGTCTCATTTACATGCTGTTTTATCTCATCAATATTCTGATCTATCAATGCCTCTGATGCTTTTATCTTATAAATATTTAAGTAGGCATTGATGATATTAAAGATAACATCTGTCTTGTCTTTATCAATATCAAACTTGGCAGCCTGTTCTAAATAATGCTGCGATTCCAAAGTATATTTAGCTCTCATACCAGTGTAGATAGGCTCAATGGCAGATACCTGCGAAGAATAAGCATTGAGATAAACAGGGAAAAAAGTATATACTGTAGTGGAACCAGGGAATTCAAAAGTGAAAGGCGAAACCGGACTCAACCTTGTGTATCCTGCACTTGCTTTTATGGAAGGATATAAATCTGTTTCATATTCCTTAGATTTCTCACTCGCGAGATTAGCTTTACTCATCGAAATCTTCAATTGCTTGCTGTTATCTACTCCAGCTTTTATGGCTTCATCGAGTGTCAAGACCTTTGTAGTCTGGGCAAAGCAATGTAGGAGGGAAGCTATGAAGAACAGTATTAGTATTAATTGTATTTTTTTGAATTGGTACATTATTATGTGAGTTATTTAGTTTATTCTTTTTTAGCATTAATCTATACAAAGATGAGCTTTGAGTAATTCTCTAAGATGTTTCTTTAATCTAACTTTCATCTTTTCTTCGGCAGATTTATTGATAGATGAAGCAGATAACAAATCTATTCCAGACACATGAACTATATGAGAAATAGTACCAACAAGACTTGCCATTGTATATTCAGCATCTACTTGTTTAAAGTCACCGTTCTTCTGTCCTTCTTTAATAATCTTGATTACTTCATTTCGGTTTTTGGCTAATATTTTCGAGATATTTTCATTTAATTCCGGGCGTTGCTGTAAAGTCATTTCGCGATGAAGGATTCTATGAAAGCAACGATTAGAAAAGATTTTATCTACATAATAATCTATAATCAATTCTATCTTTTCCCAAGCGTCAATTTCTCTCTCGTTAATCGTAATTAATTTATCTCTTAATGCACCTGCTCGGCTTTCCACAAGGGCTTCAAACAGCTTCTCCTTAGAGCCAAAATAATAAGAGACCATAGCAATATTCATCCCAGACTCCTTAGCAAGCATACGGGTGGTAGTGCCTTCAAATCCATGCTCCGAAAAGAGTTCTTCGGCGGCATCAAGCAATTGTTCTTTTTTATCTATCACTGAATCGTATTTATTTTGTTCAAGGGCGCAAAATTAATCAAACGTTTGATTAACTCCAAATATTTTAACAAATATTTTAAGGTATAGGGGTATAAAGGCATAGAGGTATAGGGTATAGAGGTATATTGCTACTTTATTCCCTTATACCTTTATACCTTTATATCCTTATACCCTCTATTTTTCTACCTCCACCAATTCAATATCGAATACTAAAGGAGTATAAGGCGGAATAACTTTGCCTTGACCACTCTCGCCATAGCCCAGTGAAGAAGGTACAATAATTGTCGCTTTACCGCCCTCACGCATCATTGCAATGGCTTCATCCCAGCCTGGAATGACTTCTCGCTGTTGAATATGAAAGGAGAATGGAGGCTTCGATTCATCAGACTGATCAAAGACAGAACCATTCAGGAACTTGCCTACGTACCTGACTTGTACCGACTTGCCTTGGGCTGGTTTAGCACCCTTTCCGGTAACTTTATTAATAAAATAAAGACCTGTCGTAGTGGGCTTTGCTGTTATATGATTCTTGGTTATATATTCTTTAATTATTTCAGGTTCTTTTTCTTTGCGTTCAGCAATTTTCTTCATGTATTCAGCTTCCTTTTGTTTTTGTTCTTCTTCATATTCATCTTTAGGAGTAATCTTTATCATGGTCAGATAAAATGTCAGCATACTTCCTTTCTTAATACTTTCGGGTAATGGCTTCTGGAAAGTCTTTAGAAAGATAGAGTCGGCACTCACCACAAACACACCGCTATCTCCTTCTGCCATCATCGCAAAGCCATCTTCGATACCTCCCTTAAAAGAAGGTGTAAGCATCAAGGTAGCTATTGCCTGGTGCCTCTTTCGAGTGTCTATCAGGATAGAATCTTTATCCGATTTGATCAACATATCTATCGTAAGATAATCGCCTAATTTAGGCTTTGTTCCTTTGCCTTTTGCGAACAGTTTATATTTAAGACCATCATCGGTTCGCTTGAATCCATCACGGTTACAGGAGCTATTCAACAGGAGGAGAATGCCTCCTATAAGGGTTAAAGATTTTAAATTCATAAGGTATAATTTATATAGGTTATTGATTCTATCCGTTCATAGAGATCAGAAACTCTTCATTGGAGCGGGTTCCATTCATTCTGTCCAATAAGAATTGAATAGCTTCCAAAGGATTCATATCTGCCAAGTGATTTCGAAGAATCCATATCTTTTGAAGAATATCTTTGTCTAATAAAAGATCATCGCGTCGGGTGCTCGAAGCTACTAAATCAATAGCAGGATATATACGTTTGTTAGAGATCTTTCTGTCTAATTGAAGTTCCATATTTCCAGTTCCCTTGAACTCTTCAAAGATGACTTCATCCATCTTAGAACCTGTGTCAATCAAGGCTGTTGCAATGATAGTCAACGAGCCTCCATTCTCAATCTTGCGGGCAGCACCAAAGAATCTCTTAGGACGATGCAAAGCATTAGCTTCTACACCTCCTGAAAGAACCTTGCCAGAGGAAGGAGAGACCGTATTATAAGCTCTTGCAAGACGGGTGATGGAGTCTAAAAGAATAACCACATCATGCCCGCATTCTACCATACGTTTGGCTTTCTCCAAGACAATATCTGTGATCTTTACATGCCTCTCAGCCTTCTCATCAAAGGTGGAGGAGATGACTTCAGCCCTTACAGATCGTGCCATATCGGTAACTTCCTCGGGGCGTTCATCAATCAATAAAATGATCAGATAAACTTCTGGATGATTTGCAGCAATGACGTTGGCTATCTCTTTTAAAAGAACAGTTTTACCAGTCTTGGGTTGAGCAACAATAAGCCCACGTTGTCCCTTACCTATAGGAGTGAAAAGGTCTATCACACGGGTAGAAATGGTGCTCTTAAAACCTGAAAGATTTAGTTTTTCAAAAGGGAATAAAGGTGTCAAAAAATCAAAAGGAACACGGTCGCGAACCACTTCAGGCTCTTGTCCATTAATCAATTGGACAGTCAACAGAGGAAAATATCTTTCACCTTCTTTTGGAGGACGAACATTTCCCTGAACAGTATCTCCTGTCTTTAAACCAAAGAGTTTTATCTGGGAAGAGGATACATAAATATCATCGGGAGAAGAAAGATAATTATAATCCGAGGATCGCAGGAAGCCATTGCTATCAGGTTGAATTTCCAACACTCCTTCGCTGACTATCGTCGTACCGAAATCATAATTAGCAGTCTCCTGAACACGTTTGTAATTAAAAGATTTTGCCGTCTCAATAACTTCCGAATCAGAGGTTGGATACATCTCTGAAAAGACATCTTTCTTATTTTTATCATCACTTTGATTGCCATCTGCGGGGTTGGCATAATCAGTAATTTTTACATCAGGATTAGGTTCTGCAAGGGTAATTTCAGCAAGGGTTTCTGCTTCTGGTTGGGGTGTTTCTTTTGGCGATTCTGTTTCTATTTCAGGAGTAGTAACTCTCTTTCTTTTCAGTTTAATTTTTGGTTCTGAAGTATCTTCTTCTACTGGCTTCATGGTCGGAAGGCTTAAGATTTCTTCAGAGGAAGGTTCCTTTGGGGTGGTTTCAATTTCTTTTGGCGTTTCAATAGCTTTTGGCTCGACGATTTTACCGGCTTGAGTATCAAGAATAGCAGCAATTAATTCGCTTTTCTTTCTGATTTCATAATCAGGAATGTTTAAATCTTTTGCAATGCTTTTCAGTTGTGATACAAGCATTTCATTTAATTGGTCATTAGTATGCATTTAATTTACTTTAAAATTTATTTAGGGAATAGAGAATAATTTTGCGAGGGTATAGACCGTCGGCGCGTTTCTGGCTGCAATATTACAACATTTTTTGGAAATGAAAGAAGCATAATCAATTTAATTGCTTTTGAAAAGGATGTAGAAAAAAGGCGATAGTTGAATTATGAGACCAACAATACCTCCATTTTAAAGAACATTTACTCTGGAAATATGCGCAATAATGTAAAGTAGTAAAAAATGTTGTTTTGGAAGCTTTGCAATAGTGGAAAGTAGTTGTACACCTTGTTTTGAAGAATATGCAATAGTGTAAAGTAGTAAAAAATGTTGTTTTGGAAGCTTTGCAATAGTGGAAAGTAGTCAAAACAACTATCTTGATACTTTCCACTATTGCTAAAGCTCCAAAACAACATTTTTTACTACTTTACATTATTACTCTTGTTTCAAAACAAAATTCCCAGTTATAAACCCTCAAATACTGTCCATGAATATCCCTTCTTCAAACACCCTTTAACCCTAATTCCCTATTCTTTTTACTTTTGCAGCCAAATATTTATCTTATGATTCAAAGAATTCAGTCGGTTTATTTGTTGTTGGTTGTTGTAATTAGTGCGGTTATGTTCTATGTTCCTATTGGTGATTATGAGATGATAGATAAAACCGCATCACATATTACTGTTCATTTTGATTTGTTCGGTTTTCATTTTATGCAAGGCAATAAAGAAATAAATAAACCGAGTTACATTTGTTTAATTCTGAATGTCATCGTTGGTGTTATTGCATTAGCATCTATCTTTCTTTATAAAAGAAGAAAACATCAAATAAAACATTGTTGGTTTATGATTTTTCTGTTGGTAATTTTAATAGCATTTATTAATTTTATCATCCGATTTATTAATCCTAATGATCATTTTTCTATAGGAGCTTTCCTTCCAATTGCCTCTATTCTTCTGTGTTTCCTTGCCAAGAGAGCCATTAAGAAAGATGATGAATTAGTTCGTTCCGCAGATAGATTAAGGTAAGTAAATATATTATGGAATTTAAAGATTATTTCTCTGATCAATCAAAGAATTATGCCGAATCTCGTCCACATTATCCTGATGAATTATTTGAATATCTGGTTTCTCTTATTCCTAATAAAGATACCGTCTGGGATGTAGGTACCGGTAATGGACAGGCTGCAATTTCATTGGCAAAATACTTTAATAAAGTCATTGCCACCGATGCCAGCAAAGAACAAATCAGTAATGCTTTTGCGAATGAAAAGGTTGAATATATCGTCGCTTCGGCAGAGGATAGCGGGCTTGAAAGCAACTCGATTGACTTGGTTACTTGTGCTACTTGCATTCATTGGTTTGATTTTGAAAAGTTTTATCCGGAGGTACAAAGGATTCTTAAACCAGATGGTGTTATTGCTGCCTGGTGTTATGTTTTATTGGAAACAGATGAGGATTTCGGAGCTTTGGTTAATGACTTTGCATTAGGTCCTTTGAAGGATTATTGGCCCCACGAAAGAGATTATGTATGGACGATGTATAAGAGTCTGCCCTTCCCTTTTGAAGAAATTAAACCTCCAACAATTTATGGAAGAATGAATTGGAATATGATCCAATTGGTGAATTATTTAAACTCATGGTCTTCGACAAAACAATATATCAAAAAGCATCATTCAAATCCTCTTGAAGTGCTTCTTCCCAAACTAGAAAAGGCTTGGGGAAACCCCTCTGCAATAAAAGAAGCAAGATGGAAGCTGGCATTCAAAGTCGGAAGAAATTCATAGAAGAAATACTAAATTTATAGCGATAGCAGTATGAGAAAAGCACCACCAAAGAAAAAAGCAGTTATAGCCGAAATACAAGTAGAACAAAAGGTTTCAGAGCATTTAAAGATTTATTTAGGACTGATCATTGCTGCATTTGCCTTCCTGCTTTATGCCAATGGAATTAAGAATAATTATACACTGGATGATGTTGCAGTTGTCAAAGATAACAAGGTAACCACCAAAGGATTGGGAGGGATTCCTATGCTGCTCAAAACAGATTATTGGTATGGGTATATGGAAACTCAACGGGTTCCAGAATACCGTCCTGCTTCCTTGATTGCATTTGCAATTCTATGGCAATTTTTTCCAAATAGTCCTCACATCTTTCATCTTTTTAATGTTCTTTTATTTGCAATCACATGCTTCGTCTTATTCTTTGTTTTATGTGAACTGTTAAAACGAAGGGCTGCCAAAAACTGGACTTATCATCTTTTATTCCCATTCATTTGTACGCTGTTATATGCCGCCCATCCTATTCATACAGAGGTGGTGGACAGCATAAAAAGCCTCGACGAAATCCTTTGTTTTCTTTTCGCATTAATAGCTGTTTATTTTCTTTTTAAATGCCTTTCTGAAAGGTCAATCGTCTCATTAAGTATTGGTAGTTCAAGCTTTTTCCTTTGTCTTATATCCAAGGAAACCGGCATAACTTATCTGCTACTTATTCCATTAATAATTTTCTTTTTTACAATTTATTCCTTTGAAAAAATATCAAAATATTCATTGGTGTTATTAATCGTAGCAGGAGTTTATTTTATGATTCGATATTTTGTTTTGAAAGATCTTAAACAATATGAAGGTGCCTCGGAATCTGTATTGAATAACTCATTGCATGAGGCTCCAAACTTTATGGTAAGATTAGGAACGGTTTTTTATGTTCTTTTAAGATATATTCTGATATTGATCTTCCCACATCCTTTGTCCAGCGATTATAATTATGCACAGATAAAGTTCCAGGACATCTCAGATCCTTTAGCTTTATTCAGCCTCGCCGTTTATTTATTCTTAGGAATTTATGCTTTAATAAAACTAAAAAAGAAAAGCATCCTTGCCTTCTCTATTTTGTTTTTTTTCATAACGCTAACACCGGTATCAAATTTATTTCTGCTTATAGGAGCCACCATGGCGGAGCGGTTCATGTATATGCCTTCATTAGGATTTTGTATTATCTTATCTTTTTTTATCCTTAAATATACAAAAGGAAAAATTCAAAAAGGCGGTTTTGATAATCTTCCAAATTTTTTCTTGAATAATTCTTTACCCTTAATCATAGTGGCTGGAATAGCTGTACTTTATTCCTTAAAAACCATTTCTAGAACTGTGGATTGGAAAGATAATATCTCCCTTTTCGCAAGTGCGGCAAAGGTTTCTGAAAATAGTGCAACAGTGCATTTAATTTATGGTACTTCTTTATACTATGATGTTTATCCAAATGAAAAGGAGCCTGCAAAGAGAGATTCCATATTAACGAATGCTATCAAAGAACTCAACAAAGGCTTGGAAATACTACGTACATCCAAAACTGCGAAGTATGCACCAATGTATAATTATCATTTAGCCACAGCATACATGGATAAAAATGATTTGCAAAATGCAATGATTAATTATGAAATATATCTTCAAAAATTCCCTAATCCTAATCCCGAAGTTTATAACAAATTGAGTTCGATTTATGGTATTTTAAATTTGAATGATAAAGCAATGGCAATCGATGATTCTGTAATAAAATATTTCCCACCAACCTTCAATGCATATTATGCCAAAGGTCTTGCGTTGTCTGGCAAACAGGAATTTGATAAAGCAGTAATTCAATTTCAAAAAGCATTGGAATTAAATCCCAATAATCCTGATTTATTTTATAATATAGGGCTTGCTTTAAACAATTTAAACAGATTGGATGAAGCGTTAAAAGTTTATTCCAGAGCTATTGAATTAAAACCTGATTATGTAGAAGCATTCGTGAACAGAGCTAATATTTTGAATAATGGGGCTAAATATGGAGAGGCTTTAAAAGATTATAATAAAGCCATCGCCCTTCGCCCTGGTTTTTCATTAGCTTATAATAACAGGGGCAATGCTTATGCAGGCGAAAAGAAGTATGAACAAGCGATTCAGGATTATTCTAAAGCAATTGAATTAGATCCTAATTATTCAAAAGCCTATTTTAATCGTGGTTTTGCGGAAATAAATTCAGGCAAGAAAGACAATGCCTGTGGCGACTTTCGGAAATCAATAGAATTAGGCTATTCACAAGCGCAGGGATATTTACAGCAATTCTGTAAATAAGGATGCGGACTTAGTTTTGTATTTTTTATACATACTCCAAAATCAAACATAACAGTTACGATAAATTTTGTACTATTGCAACTTGAAAAATCATACCAACTATATACAAGATTATGAAAAGTAATATCAAAAGAAACTATCTGTTCATCATGATGGCTTTATGTTTTAACCTAACAGTTATCGCTCAAAACGGTTCTAAATTAGATGAGAATAACGGATTCAAAACCTATAAATTCGGAGATAAATTAAAACCTTATCTGAATCTGAAATCTTATAGTGATAATAATATTATAAATAATCAGCATGTCCTTCGTATTCCAGGCAAAGACCTTATGGTAGGTGATCTTCCTGTGAAGTATATTGACCTTTATTTTATTGATGATTCTCTGGCTAAGATAGAGGTGTTCTTTATTGTCAAATATAACGAGGATTTAATAGCTGCCTGTAAAAATGTTTTTGGAACACCTGATTCAACCCACTATAAAACTGACACTACAGGCACCAATGAAAATGTTTCTGCCATGATACCCAAAGATTGTTATTGGCATGGGCATAATATCAACCTTACCTATAGCGATTTGAGTAACAAATATTATAACAACAACCAAAAAGACAGCCCTATTTATAAAAAACTAACAGTTTCCCTAGTCTATAAATTGAACAGCTATGAGAGCCTGATTGACGTAAAGAAGGAAGAAATTAAAGAGGTTCAGAAGAAATCTGATTTCTAAATTAATCTATCTCCTCCTCCAGCAATTGCTTTTCGTAGAGATTGAAGTAATGACCTTTCTTTTCCAATAGTTCGTAATGTGTGCCTTCTTCTGCAATAATTCCATTCTCAAGAAAGATGATATGATCAGCATTCTTGACCGATGAAACGCGGTGGCTGATGATAACTGTGGTACGGTCTTTCATGATTTCTTTGAGGTTGTTTAATATCTCTTCTTCGGTTTGGGTATCCACCGCAGAGAGGCAATCGTCAAAGACTAATATCTTGGGCTTCTTGATGATGGCACGAGCAATGGAAATACGTTGCTTCTGCCCGCCAGATAAGGTGATGCCGCGTTCACCGATCTTGGTATTGAAGCCTTCGGGGAATTCAATAATATTAGAATATATTGCAGCATCTCTGGCGGCTTTTTCAATGGTAGTTTGCATTGATTTATCATCAATATTCTCTGTCAAACCAAAGGCGATATTATTCCCAATAGTATCCGAGAAAAGGAAGACATCTTGAGGAACCATGCCCATTTCAGAGCGCAGCATCCCCAAATCAAGAGCGCGAATATCATAATCATTAATCATCACATTTCCTTTTGTGGCATCATACATTCTCGCAATAAGATTGGCAATGGTGGACTTGCCGGAACCCGTCCTTCCAAGTATTGCAAGCGAATGTCCTTCTTCAACTTTGAAGGAGACATTAGTCAAGGCATGAACGCCCGAATCGGGATAAACAAAAGTAACATTATTAAATTCTATCGTGCCATTAAAATCTTTAATTCCGTCAACCGGAGAAAGAATTTCTGACTTAGTATTCAGGAATTCATTAATGCGTTCCTGTGATGCCGCAGCCCTATTCACAAGGGAAGTAACCCACCCCACCGCAGCCACGGGCCAAGTAAGCATGTTGATATAAATGATAAATTCAGCAATGGTTCCCTTAGTAATATTTCCATGAATCGCTTCAATTCCGCCGATATAAATTGTAAGAATGGTGCTCAATCCTATCAACACCAAAATCAAGGGAAAGAAGATGGCATTGGTAGTAGCGAGACGGATAGATTTCTTTTTATAAAGTTGATTTTCTCTTTCGAAATCATTGGCAGATTGTTTTTCTCTCACGAAGGATTTCAAGACTCTTATTCCCGAAAAAGATTCTTGAACGAAGGTTGATAATCTGGATTGTTGCTCCTGTACCCTTTCGCTTTGTTTGTTCATTAATGTGCTGACATAATAAATTGCCACAGCCATGACTGGCAAGGGAGTCAGGACATATAAGGTCAGGCGGACATTAACTTTCAACATCACTGTAACAACCATAATAAACAGGGCAATAAGGTTCAGCGTGTACATTATTGCAGGTCCGATATACATCCTCACACGACTCACATCTTCACTGATTCTGTTCATCAAATCGCCGGTATTATTCCTCCTGTAAAACGCCAGGCTCAAGACCTCATAATGCTGAAATAAGTCGTTCTTCATATCCCTTTCTATCAGCCGCGACATGACGATAATGGTCTGGCGCATGAGGAATAAAAAGATACCTTTCAGCAAGAAAAAGGCTATCACCGCAAGGAAATAATAGAGCAAAGGACCCTTCAGCATTTCTAATTTTTCTTGAGGGCTTTTAGAAACATTATCAGCAATGGTATGGTCAACTTTATCAAGAATATCCCTCGTAATCTTCGCAGGAAAAATGGCAAAGATATTAGAAACAATCACGAATACAAAGCCGGAGAGAAATCTCCATTTATACTTCAGAAAATATTTGTTGATATGTTTTAAGGCTTTCATTGCGGGTGCGAAAATAAGGTTTAGTGGAGAATTGGTATTCCACCAAAATAGTCCCCATAATAATACCAATAATCCTCATCATCCTTCTATTGCATGACCCCGAAAAAGGGTCATATCATAGAAGGATGAGAAGGGAAAATTTGGGGAATTCCATTCCAGTCAGGCATGATGAAATAAATGTATTCTCCAATACCGAATTCCAACAATAATAGTAATTTTGCAGTATGGAAGAAAATAAAATCAAAGAAGAGAAGAAGCGTAAATTAAAGTATTCGATAGAGGATATGCAAGCAATAGCAAAGGCTAAAGGCGGCAAGTGTCTGTCGGATGTATATAAGAGAGCGCATGATAAACTTAAATGGCAGTGCAGGGAAGGGCATATTTGGTTTGCTCCTCCCGCTTCAATAATCCATCATAAATCATGGTGTAGTATATGCAGTTATAATGAAAGAAGGGTAAGAAAAAAAGGTACCATTAAAGACATGAAGCAATTGGCAAAGGAAAGGGGAGGAAAATGTTTATCCAAAATTTATGTTAATGGTAAAAGTAAATTACAATGGCAATGTAAGAGGGGGCATGTATGGACTGCTCCTCCGTCTGCCGTGAAACATGGATCATGGTGTCGCAGATGCCATTCTATAAAAATGTCAAAAAAAGTGGGGGCTACTCTTAGAAAATATCAAAAAATTGCTGAAAAACGTGGCGGTAAATGCCTCTCAGCAGAATACATCAATAATTATACAAACCTTCAATGGCAATGCGACAAAGGGCATGTATGGATGGCTCAGCCAAACAACGTCAAACATGGTACTTGGTGTCCGATATGTATCCTTATGAAAAGGCAAACTATGGAAGACTTTCATTTATTTGCTCAAAAATATGGCGGCAAATGCTTATCCACTGAATATGTTTCTAAAGGAATGCTTAAATGGGAATGTGCCAAAGGACATGTCTGGCAGCGAACATGGTTTAATACTAAACCAGGTTCCTGGTGCAGCATCTGTAGAAGAGAACAGAAAAGAGCTGCCAAAAAACTTCTCCAAGATTCCCAAAAACAATCCGATCAGCAATAATAGCTGCGCTGGTATTCCACAAAAATAGTCCCCATAATAATACCAATAACCCCCATCATCCTTCTATTGCATGACCCCGAAAAAGGGTCATATCATAGAAGGAGGAGATGAGAAATTTTGGGGAATACCATTCAATTCATTCGAAGTGAAATGACTTTATTATACCAAATCCTATTCCCACAATATTAGTAGCTTTGCAGTATGGAAGAAAAGAAAATCAGACCGCACAAGAAATATAAGACAAAGTATTCAATAAAGGATATGCAAGCAATGGCGAAGGCTAAAGGTGGCAAATGTTTGTCTGATGAATACAACGGAGTCTTTACTAAACTTCATTGGCAATGCAAGGAGGGGCATACTTGGTTTGCCGTACCGAATAGCACTATCAATCATAACACATGGTGTCCGGTATGCGCTATAAAAAGGGTAGGAAATAAAAGAAGAAGAACTATTGAACAAATGCAGCAAATGGCAGAGACTCATGATGGAAAATGTTTATCAGATATTTATAATGGTATGGAAGGTAAATTGAAATGGCAATGTGCCAAAGGACATACATGGAATGCAATACCTCAAAGTATTTATAAAGGGTCGTGGTGCCCTCGATGCTATTTTATTAGAATGGGACATAATCCAGATGAAAATATCAAGCAATACCATGAAATTGGATTAATAAAAGGAGGCAAATGCCTCTCTACTGAATACATTAATAGTTACACCAAACTACAATGGCAATGTAGTAAAGGACATGAGTGGATGGCAAAACCTAACCTTGTTAAATCTGGAACATGGTGTCCTTTTTGTGCCAATAATATCAAAAAAACTATTGGTGACCTACAATTAATCGCCCAAAAGTATGGCGGCAAATGTTTATCCAAAGAATATATTCCCAAGAAACTCCTAACTTGGGAATGCTCTAAAGGACATATTTTTGATAGAAGATTGGATAATATAAAAAGGGGCTATTGGTGCAGAATCTGTATAAATGAAGAGAAAAAAGCTGCCAAAAAACTCCTTCAAGATTCCCAAAAATAGTTTAATGCTTAAGGTCTGATGTGTAAGGTCAGTATAACTTTAATCATTAGACTTTAAACATTAATCCCCATCATCCTTCTATTGCATGACCCCGAAAAAGGGTCATATCATAGTAGGATGTGAAGGGAAAATTTGGGGAATAAGATTCGCTTCATTCCAGATGAAAAGACTTTATTATTCCAAATCCTATTCCTACAATATTAGTAATTTTGCAGTATGGAAGAAAAGAAAATCAGACCACACAAGAAACCTAAATTAAAATATTCAATAGAGGATATGCAGGCATTCGCGAAGGCTAAAGGTGGCAAATGTCTGTCTGATAAATATAAAGGAATATTAGTCAAACTTCAATGGCAATGCAAGGAAGGGCATACTTGGCTTACTCAACCGAAAAGTGTTATCGGTCATAATACTTGGTGTCCGGAATGCTCTCGATTAAGGCAAGGAAATAAAAGAAGAAGAAATATTGGACAAATGCAGCAAATGGCAAAGGCTAAAGGTGGAAAATGCTTATCTGATAAATATAATGGTATGGAAGTTAAATTGCAATGGCAATGTGCCAACGGGCATAAATGGATTGCAATGCCTCAAAATATTTATAATGGGTCATGGTGCCCTCGATGTTATTTTATAAGAATGGGACATAATCCAGATGAAAATATCAAACAATGCCATGAAATTGGATTAAAAAATGGAGGCAAATGCCTCTCTACTGAATATATTAATAACT
>Ga0206965_10222_pt1 | contig 17421 bp, 13 predicted proteins | sample Alteio_BWOrgHeat_26_FD_152973 | JGI IMG/M metagenome (GOLD analysis project Ga0206965, IMG submission 152973) | Enriched cells from forest soil in Barre Woods Harvard Forest LTER site, Petersham, Massachusetts, United States -... | ecosystem: Environmental > Terrestrial > Soil > Temperate forest >...
ACTTCACCATGTGGAACCAACGCTTCACCGTGTTGAACTGTCAGTTGGTTATAACGAACTGCCGATTCGAGATGGCTGATTGGCAATTTGCTATGGCTAATTGGGGTTTGGAAAATTGATTAAAGGAAGGTTTAAAATCTGGCTGTCTAAATATTGACCATTTTGAAGGTTTACAACGGAGAAAAGACTGGAATAAGGACTCTTAATCCTATAAAAAATTTTGCCTTGAGGGAATTAAGATTGAATCTATTTTAAAAACCAAACTTAATCCTCAAATATACACTGTTTCCAAGGGGATGATAACCACCATTTTGCTCCGAAAAAAAGGACTGTGATATCAAATCAAGAACCCAGTTATCGGCAATGGAACAAGTAACATCGGGAAGGAGGATCAAAGAATTCCCAGCGGGCGAAAACATGCCGCCCAGCGAGGCTTTCAGGATGGGTGTAAAGGAATAAGATACCTCTGCAAAGGCGGTATATTTGAAAGGAAACATATCTTTTGCAGAAAGGGTTTCAGTGGTCAGTTGGGCGATGTTAAGAATACTATCTCTGCCAATAGAATTATACAAGTCGGAGATCAAAATATAGACTCCGTTCTTGAAAGCATAATCTATGGAAATAGATGCGGCTACAGTGCTGCTGTCAGGATTATTTTGCATGGGCTTGAAATAAGAAATTTCGCCTTTGAATCCGGCATCTTTAATACATCCAGCCCATCCGGCACCTACCGTATAATCTTGCTGGCAGATTCCTGAAAATATCTGAAAATCATAATTCCACTTGTTGAAGTGATACATCATAGCCTCAATGTTTTTAGCAGTTGTCTTGCCCGGACTGGCTGCTAATTCTAGTGAAGAAGAAGAATTGAAGGAATATTGAATCCTTGCGGCATCAACCCCAGGACGTTCCTCATAATCGAAATCAAAATAATTGAAAGTATTGAAAATGTCATTAGGAGTCCATACCGTATTGATGCCCCAATTAATCCGTTGCCTGCCGATTGTTACATCCCACTTGCCATTGAGGTACTCTCCGCCTGCCCGATCAATTGTACTATTGAATAAAACGGCATTTTTATTGACCCAGTTTTTAGAAAGGTTGAAGGTCTCATCAGAACTTGCAACAAGACTCGCAAAATCGGGATAAGATTGAACCAACTCCCCATAATACAATCGGTTTCGAACTTCAAAACGAAAATTAAAATGTTCATCAGGCTGGTATCTGAAGTTGAGACGGTTATGGATAAGGTCATTGGTTAATAAATCAGTCGGACTACCTGCAAAACTAACCTGATCGAGATACTTTATATAACCTTTTATCGTGAATTTAGAGGCATGTTTTGTAGAATCAGTCTGTGAAATTGTAACTTGATAATAAAATAAATTAGAACAGAGAAATAAGATTAGAAATTTTCTTTTCACTGCTTTATATCTGAAACAATTTTACCATCAACCAAAGTAACAACCCTGCGGGCTTTATCAATCACACGCTGGTCGTGGGTAGAGAAAATAAAGGTCATTTTATCCTCCTTATTTAGTCTTGCCATAATGTCTAATAAATTCTCTGTGGACTTCGAATCCAGGTTGGCAGTGGGTTCATCAGCAAGAATAAAACGAGGCTTTGATGCCAATGCCCTCGCCACTGCAACGCGTTGTTGCTGTCCTCCGGAAAGTTCTGTCGGACGGCTGTTAAGTTTATCTCCAAGCCCTACTTCTTTCAGTAAATCCATGGCACGTTTTTCTCTTTCACGTTTAGGAGTTTTTTGCATCAACATAACGAATTCAACGTTCTCGCTTGCCGTCAAAACTGGAATAAGATTGTATGCCTGAAACACGAAACCGATATTCTGAAGACGAAAGTCAATAAGCTTGTTTTCGCTCATCTTGGTGATGTCAACTCCGCCAATTTTCACTTCTCCGCCAGTAGGATAATCCAAACCGCCGATAAGATTCAACATCGTAGTCTTTCCAGAACCGGATGGACCAACCAGGGCAGTAAATTCACCTTCTTCTATCTTTAAATCAACGCCATTAACTGCATAGACAGGGATGGTTTCGGGATTATAAACCTTAGAGAGATTATGAGATTCAATAATGATATTCATGAGCAATTAATTATATGGATTTGGATTGTTACAACAGGTTGCAAAAATACAAATTAAAGTAGTAGTCATGGTTTAAACTTTTTACTAATTTTGCGCACTAATAATAAAATTATGCTTCTGAATATCTACGATTTTACAACTCTCACCACAGCCATTCACATTTGGCTGACAGCTCACATGAATAATACTATGGTGATGCTTTCAGAAATGGCGATAGTTGGTTTATGTACACTTACCTTCTTCGTTGTATTGTGTTTGATTTTAGTTTACATGGAGCGCAAAGTTTCGGCATTCATGCAGATACGATTAGGTCCAAACAGAGTAGGTCCCTGGGGCACTGTTCAAGCCATTGCAGATACTGTGAAACTTTTATTAAAAGAAGGGCTTACTCCTGATGGTGCTGATAAATTACTCTTTAATTTCGCGCCCATATTAGTCGTTGCAATATGTTTCGCAGCTATGGCACCGATAGCATTTGGTAAAGGATTAACCATCTGGAATATCAATATCGGAGTGCTTTATGTCTCTGCAATATCCTCAGTTGGAGTCATCGGAATATTAATGGCAGGATGGTCCAGCAATAATAAATATTCATTACTTGGTGCGATGCGCAGTGGTGCGCAGATAGTGAGTTATGAACTATCTGTTGGAATGTCAGTATTAGCAATAGTAGTACTCTCGGGCAGTTTAAATCTCAATGAGATTATCCAAAGCCAGGAGAATGGTTGGTGGATATTCAAAGGACACATTCCCGCAATCATCGCTTTCATCATCTTCATTATTGCAAGCACTGCTGAAATCAACCGTGCTCCATTCGATATGGCGGAAGCAGAATCCGAACTTACAGCAGGTTTCCATACAGAATATTCAGGCATGAAGTTCGCCATGTTTTTCCTTGCTGAATACGTCAATATGTTCATTGTTTGTGCTATTGGGGCGACACTCTTCTTTGGAGGCTGGATGCCTTTCCACATTGGCGGTCTTGCGGCATTCAACAATATCATGGACTACATCCCCTCACCTATCTGGTTCTTCGGAAAGACTTTCGCGCTCATTTTTCTTATCATGTGGTTTCGCTGGACATTCCCACGATTAAGAATAGATCAATTACTTACTCTTGAATGGAAATATTTGTTACCTATAAGTATGATAAATCTTCTGCTGGTAACCTTGATAGCCATTATGGGATGGTATTTCTAAGGAACAAATCCTTACCAAACCTTTTCTATGCTCCGATTTATTTCTTTGGAATATGATTTGAAATTACAAATTTCAAGGTATTTCCCAAAATAAAAAAATCTAATTTATTTCTTTTTCAAAATCCCGTTTGCTACCTCCAACCATGCATTGGGTCCCCCTGAAACATATCCTGTGGAACCTAATTTTTCAAAATTGATATTACTTTCTGTTATTGAAGCATTGACAAACCAAACAGTTGGATAACCTGTTACACCAAAAAATTGTTGCAACTTGTTGTTTTGTTCTTTTATATCTTGAGCAATAGGTGTGTTTTTGGGAAAATCAACTTCCATCAATACAACATTATTTGTTGCCCAGGTTACAAATTCAGGATGCTTAAAGACTTCGTTTTGCAATCGCTTACACCATCCACACCAATCACTTCCAGTGAAAAAAAGCATGATTGGTTTGTTAGTTTTTTTTGACATTTCGATGGCTTTGTCGAGCGTGTTTACCCATGTCAAATCTTGCGCTTCTGCAAAACAGAAACCTAATGTAAATAAAAATATGAGTACTGATTTTTTCATGTTTTTGATTTTTATATAATTTAAGAATTTGATTTTATTGTCAGATTTTATAACGTGCCTGTGAACATTTAAGTATTTTTTTTCAGCGGACAAAACTACTAAAATAAACTTTCATTTTACGAGTCTGTTTATCAAAATCGCAGTAAAATTTAGTCTGTCATTACTCCTTATCCAGAAAAATAGTAGGAATATGTCCCATTCCGCAGGCGAAGAAATTTCCTTATAATTGATTTGAACTTAATTCAAAAAAATTAAAAAGCTCTCTGATAAATTTATTAGGGAGTTTTTTCTTTTTATGCCCCGAGGACTTTATTTCTATGGAATGAAACGCGGGAAGCGGTCAGGTTTCATTTCAGAAGCAATTGAAATTATTTCCCCAAATGCTTTTCCTATCTTTGCATCCTGATAAAATTTCATGATAGAAAAAGAATTTAGTAAAGAAGAAAAAGAACTCTTCAGTCTGTTGGATTGGGCTGTGGATTATCTTGAACATGGTCGTTTCAAAAATAAAGAGGATAAGGAAAATGCAAAAATATCTATAAAGATGTTCAAAGATACCAGGGTGTTGATAATCAAATGTGCTGATAAAAGATTTGAAGATCTTAAGCGAATAGAAGAAGAAAATAATGACCACCTTCACGAATATCATGATGTCACCTGCCCTAAATGCAAGTTCTTTACCTCCTTGTTACCATCAGGTAAAAAGAAAAATAAAATGGGTTATATGTGCCCTACTTTCGAATGTCCTAAATGTTATAACGACTTCATTGCTGATGAACCGTTGGATGCTCATGATATGGTTGCAATGTGTGAAGAGATGCTAAAAATATTATATAAAAGCAAAGCTCCACAAGATCAGGTTCAGGCATTCAAGGGACATATTGCTGCCTTGAAATTAGCAAACCAAAATCTTGATGAGGAACATGCAGAAATTTATAAACAACATGCCGATATTGCTGAATTGGTAAGGCTTAATATTGCTGAACTGTCAGTGTATAAACAACAGGTATTGGATAATCAAAACCCTGGCTTTTTAAATTGATTTAAGTATTACTTGAGTCACTTTTCTGCATTTAAAAGTGTCCCAATAAACCAGGAATTCTTTAATAAACAGGATTCGTAGTTTTTTATAGCCTTACATCAGAAAGAAGTCATCCCCTTTCCAGTTCAAACAATATCACTCCCAGTTCAAACTGGTTCACATCTATTTCAAACTATACCCCTACCAGTTCAAACTATCCCCCTGCCAGTTCAAACTATATCCCTGCCAGTTCAAATTGGTACCCTCACCAGTTCAAACTAAATACATACCAGCTCAAACTGGTCCCGTGCCAGTTCAAACTAAACCGCTTGCAGTTCAAACTGGTAGGGGTTTAATGTCTCCTGCGACTTTTTAAGTGTCTAATAATTGGCAACATATACTAAACTGATTCCCGTTTCCGAAAGTAACCACGAATTTCATCGCGACATCAGTGGCAATGTAAAGAAGGACATGAATGGAATTCTATTTCTAATATAAGACAAGGATTATGGTGTCCGAAATGTGCAGGAAGGAAAAGAGGAATTCCAGGTAAATGGAATCTTGAACGAATAAAAGAATATGCTATCAGCAAAGGCGGCAAAATGATATTCCTGTTGAATGGAAACAACATCTCGTAAAAATTAATTAATCAACACTTCTTGTTTGGATTTTTACTTAGCAGGAATCCAATTTATACGGAACCTACAAGTTACAATTAAAAAAAAGTAACCTGTCCTGTATCAATATCATGCAATCCTCCAATGATGTTGATGAGGTTTGCATCGCATAGCTCCCTAAGGATGCTGCTCTCCTCCTTGATTTTATTGACCACGATAAGAACGTTATTAATAGTTACATTCTGCACAAAGGAAATGTTGCTACCAGTTCTGTCGTTAAGAGTAGTTTTTTCTAATTCAATGGCTGGTTTTATTTTACTAAGGAGGTTAGTGATATTCCCAAGGACAATGTTATTGCAGGCACCTTCGATGGCACCGCATTTGGTATGCCCCAGCACGACGATGAGCTTGGAACCTGCGAATTTACAGGCAAACTCCATGCTTCCAAGGATGTCTTCATTCAATATGTTCCCGGCAATGCGAATACTGAAAATATCTCCCAAGCCTTGATCAAAAATCAACTCCGCAGATGTTCTCGAATCAATGCAACTCAGGATAGCCGCAAAAGGAAATTGCCCGGAAGAAGTATCATTGACCTGCTCCAGCAAGTTGCGGTGCGCCTTTATGTTCATTACAAATCGTTCGTTGCCTTCCTTCAAAATATCCAGGGCAAGATCAGGGGTAAGTTGGTCCTGAGTTTCTTTGGTATGAGTCCTCATTCAGTTGTAGTAATTGTATGTAGTATTATTCTTAGAATTGCTGCGCAAAGATACTTTATTGATAGAAAACGGATTCGGAATTATCAGCCGAGTCATTCTTCTTTAAGGTATTTTTAAAGTTAGTTAGTTCTCTATTTATGGTAAATATAAAGTAAATTGTGCGACGTTTGAGTATATAGAAGCACTATTACCGCTCACTGTCTATCTTCGCCCCATGAAAAATTAATTTGAATGCTAATAAACAGGTTCCTCAAGTGTCTTTTAATTAACCCCGACAGGCTTAAAGAAAGGAAGTATTTATTATTCCTGTTTATGGTCTTTTGTCTGATGATTTTTATCTCTGTCAAAGAAGGATTGAAGATAGGAATCATGGGCGATTTCACAGTCTTCTGGAATGCCGGAAACAATTTCCTGCTGCATAATGATTTATACAGCGGCATAGGTGGCGCAAGGCGATATATCTATCCGCCCTTCGCAGCCATGCTGTTTCAAATCCTTGCTTTGTTCCCATTGAAGGTATCAGCAGGCATCATGACTTTTATCAACCTGTTGTTATTTCTCTTCTCCATTTATCTAACACAAAAGATTTTTGAATTTTATTTCAGCGATAAAAAGAAAATCAAACAAGTTTTGATTCTTGCTGTAATCTTTTCGTTCCGGTTCTTTTGGTATCATATTTCTTTTATTCAAATGAATGAAATAGTTTTCGTGCTTTCATTGATGGGCGTATTGTTTATGTTGAAAAACAAGGAAAATCCCGCTATAATATGTTTTGTTATTGCTACATTCATCAAGGTCATTCCAATCTTCTTTTTGATATGGCTGTTCTTCAGAGGGAATTATAAAACCTATCTTAAAATACTGGTCGTTACTGTCATTTGCATCCTTATTCCACTTATCTGGCGGGGCTTTGAGATGGGTCTTCAAGATTTAAACAATTATTATTTATCTTTCCTTGAGCCCTTTAAAGAAGGAAGAGTAGAGGCTGAATTCCACAACCATAGTTTGTCATCAGCTATCTATAAAATTTCCTTGCCCATGGAATATGAACCAGGTTATGATTTCAATATCCTTCATCTTACTCAAGATGCTGCAAAGCGGCTCTATATAAGGAGTGCTATTATTATCTTTGGTCTATTTATATTGACACTGTTATATCAAAGAATCAGGCAGCGACCGATAAGTTTTATTGAAGTTTCAATAGTATTTCTTACGACTCATCTTTTATCAGGAATTACATGGGAATATCACCTGGTCTCTTTGCTTTTTGTTTATATGAGTTTCTTGAAAATTGGACGGAAGGTGGATGATAAGATTCATATAATAGTTCAATATTCTTTATTGGGAATAATTATTCTGAATGCCATCATAGGTACTGATACTGTTGGCAGGAATCTATATCATTACTTTGGCGGTTATGGTATATTAACCTGGATGATGGTGCTGCTGTTCATTTATTTTCTTGTAGAAAACGTAATCTGGACTGGCGGCGAAAAGCAGAGTCATTAATTTCATTCAAAATATTTAGATTTGCCATCTTTAAAATATATCCCCTGCCGATGACCAAAAGAAAATTTCACTACATAGTATCCTTCTCCCTTATCAATTTATTTTTGTTGGTAACTACTAATGGTTTTACTCAAGTAAATTACAAGAAAATAGAGGCTGATAAATTCAGTATAGAGCTTCCTGCGGCATGGAAGAATGATGTCAATTATATGTTCTTCCAATTGATGTCACTGGCTCCGGGAGATACTTGCTGCGGGGATTTCCGTGAGTTTATTACTGTATCTTCTGATGGAGTTCAGAAGAATAATTTGGAAGATTTCTTTGCTACAGAAAAGAAATACATCAAAGAAGGAGCAAAGGATATGCACCAATTAAAAGTCATTGGAGAAGGCAGTACATTGGTGAATGATCAGAAAGTATATTGGTTCACTTATTCCTTTAATTATAAGGGATATTTCTGGTATGGACGCGATTACTACACCAGTGCAGACATTAACGAAATAGATTACAAGGAATACAATCTTATCGAGAAGGATTATTTCTTTTATTCCAAAGGGCGAGGTTATTTATTGCGTTGCACAGCAAGAGACACTAACTTCAAGAAGTTTGAACCCATCTTTGATTATGTCTCAAAGAGTATAAAGTTCAAATAAAACAGAGAAACTATATTCTATAAAAACAAAGTCGCTAAAACTCAAAGAAAAACTTTGTGTCTTAGAGACTTTACATGGATTATGGGATCAGCCAGATCAAGTATGTCTATTCAACAATTATCTTTTTCTGCATTATGCCGTTATCGCTTTCCAATAATATCATGTAAACTCCTTTCGCAATTGTCGAAAGATTCAATTCAAATTGGTTCTCCCCTACTCCACCGTTTAATCCTTCATTGAATATTATTCTTCCTGAAATATCAACTATTTTAAGTGTATAATTCGATACTTTGTCAGATGAAAACATAACCGTTATCTTATCACTGGCTGGATTGGGATAAACCGTAAATGTATTGGATGAGGCAATCGAATTCTCCTCCATCGTTCTGCAACCACCAGTATTGGCACTGACATGGACCGGGGTCACGGAGGAGTAACATCCTAAGGGATCTTTTACTTTAATAGAATAAGTACCGGCAAGCATCAGGTTAAAGATATTCGAGGACTGATAAGTAGTTCCGCCATCTTTGGAATAATTAAATACTCCCGCACCCCCCGTGGCTGTTACAGTTATTTTTCCATTAGCTGTGGAGCAGGTGGTGGCATTAACAACAGCCGTGGTGAAGGTAATGCCGGAACTTGTTGAAACCGCGATGCTGGATGCCGCACTTAAACAACCATTCGCATCCTTAACCTTAACAGTATAAGTTCCTGTTGCCAGGCTGCTGAACAAGGATGCTCCCTGATAGGAAGTTCCTCCGTTGTCGGAATAAGTCTTAGTGCCGGTGCCGCCTGTTGCTGTAACAGAAATGCTTGCAGTATGGACTGTGGTGCAAGATGAATTATTGGTGACAACTGTGGTGAATGTTACAGAAGCTGATGGCTGTGTAATGGTCGTGCTGGTGGTGGAAGTGCAGCCATTATTATCCGATACGGTATAGGAATAAGTGCCTGCCACAACACTATGCGTGCCTGTTCCGGAATATGGCGTTGTGCCACCACTTGCTGCCACTGTTATTACGCCATTATTCCCATAACAGGCAATGGTTGTTGTAACCGAACTGCTTGTGGTTGGGTTTGCATTAATGGTGATATTCGTTCCATTATCTTTGCCATTATATGCCGAAGCATTCGATACGACTCTTATTCGATAGCCATTCCCGCTGACAGTATTTGAGGGAATGGTGGCTGGGATATTCCCTGAAATCCTTCCGGTATAAGTCCCGATGGATACCGGACTGGCGAAGCTTCCAGATGAATTTGAAAGTTGCGCCGTGAAGACATTTGCTGTTCCGAAATATCCTTTGGCGGTATAAGGAACCGTTAATGTTGCTCCTTGACAAAAGGCTGTCGAAACCGTTCCGGTGAGAATATCTATCTCTGGTTGCTGTTGTCCTTGGGTAAGGATGTTGCTGCTGCCTTGAAGGGTCAAGGTATGCGTTTCTCCCATCGTCCAGGAGAGGGAATTTCCTCCGCCTGTGGTGTAGCCGCCGCTTGTGGGGGTTACTTTTGGGGTTAAGCTTTGGGAATTGACAATTGACAGTTGACAATTGACAATTATTGCGATGATGCCTATTAGGCGAATGATTCTTTTCATATTAATTATTTTTGATTAATTTAATTTTGTCTGTTACTATTTTATCCCTTTGTAATCTAAAATTTTTAGTTTACTACGTTTTCCAGCTATAGCTGGGATGGTTCCAGCAATAGCTGGGATGGTTCCAGCTATAGCTGGGATGGTTCCAGCAATAGCTGGGATGGTTCCATCTATAGCTGGGATGGTTCCAGCAATAGCTGGGATGGTTCCAGCAATAGCTGGGATGGCTCCAGCAATAGCTGGGATGACTCCAGCTATTGGTAGAATACTATTCAAAACATATATTATTAGAATAATACTATTCATTATTGGAATACCTTATTTATTAGCAACCGTATTATCTTTATTAATCAAATCAGCAATCTTTGCAGAGAGGGTATTTAATTGCTGCTGCATGTTGTCGAATTTCAAATTGCTGTCTTTAAGCTGGGATTCTGCATCGGCTAATCTCTTCACCAAAGCCTGGGTAGCTGAAACATTCAACATAGATAATGCCTCATAATCCACCGTGTGGAAGTCATTCACTTCGCGACCATAGATGAAAACTTCGCCTTCTTGCTTGACATCGGTCAGGAAGCCGTGCTCATCAGAACAGATTACATTGGCAGTAACAGGCTTATTCCCAAAGATCAGCTTTACCTTATCACCTGGAATGAAGTTGGCATTCTCAAGAGCCACAAAGCCGTTATTAATTTCAGAAATCTTATAAACATCCGGGATGAAGTCGGTATGCAGGTTGATGGCATTTGGACAAATCTTTTCAACTTCCTGTGCAATGACTTTCTTGAAATGCTTGTTACCTTTGGCTAATGTATCAATATAAGTATAGTCGGTAACCTGAATCTTCATTAAGTCGGTTAAGTCGTTTTCGTTATTCGATCTGCCTAATACATGCTTAATTCGGGCATCGGATACGGCATCAAATTCGCTACCCATAACACGACCTGCACCATAAATAGAAGCTACGTCAGAACTTGTAAAGGTTCCATTTCCTACTGAATTGTGGTTGTTATTGACGAAATTAAAATTTCCGGTATAATTTACGTTAGATGTACCTTCGACATCCAAATAGGCATGGTCAGGATTCGAGGTGCCTATGCCAACTTTGCCTTCGATAATCATTCCATTGGTAGGAGCTCCATAAATACCTGCGTAATCAGGTCCTACAGCCATTCTGCCACTGACATCTAATGCATTATCACTTGAAGTAGTGCCAATTGACATATTTCCGGTAAGGTAAGCGTTGCCGTTACCGGTAACTCTAAATACAGTAGTTCCCGTTGAATTTGCAGTAGAACCGGTTGACAAGTCAAGGAGTTTGTTATTGTTTTCAGTACCGGTTATTTTTACAGAAAGCCCTTGCGCAGAAGTGCTGTTGGTAGTAGAATTAAAGAAAGAAGCAATGTATCCATTCCCAGACCCATTCCAAGTTATTGCACTGCTTGTTGGATTTAAGCCGTCACTTGCTGTTATTGCAGTTGATGTATTTGCAAACTTGCTATAGGGAGATGTAGTACCAATTCCAAGATAACCTGTACTGAAATCTCCATAAATAAGAGTGGATGTGTTGTTATTTGCGATATAAAGTTTGTCGCTGCCGGTTTCACTATATCCTGCACCAAAGCCAATAAAAACATTTCCACTGCCTTGGTTATTATTTCCTGCTTCCACTCCAATAGCCACATTATTATTTCCTGATGAGTCGCTATACAGGCATTGATCGCCAATTGCAACATTATTAGACCCTGTTTTGTTTTCGTGACCAGCAATGTGTCCATAATAACTATTATTTGTTCCTGTAGTGTTTAATGATCCGGAAGCATATCCGGTAATTGTATTATCATTGCCACTTGTATTTTGATTACCTGCAAATTTTCCGACAAATATATTGCCGTCACCGGTACTTGAACCTCCTGCGTTTTGTCCCAAAAATAAACTGTTGCTTCCTCCTGTTATGCTAACTACTTTTGAAGCACTCATATACAGGTCTCCTGATAAGTTTATATTCCCTGTAGCATCTAATTTTTGGGAGGGTGTGGCAGAGCCAATACCGACATTACTTGTTACAGCAGAATATTGATTGTTACCGCTTATAGTCCAGCTTCCATTGGCAAGGGTTGTAGAATTCACCCAGCTTGCATTACCGCTGGCATCGCTTTGCAATACATATCCATTAGTGGCACCGCTTGTCATTTGAAGATTCGTGGTTTTTGTTGTACCTGCAACTTCTAATTTATTTGTCTGGCTTGTAGTTCCAATTCCTACATTCCCACTTGAATTAATAAACATCCGCGTACCTGCATTGCTTTGAAACAATAAGCCACCGCTACCTTCTCCGTTTCCTGAACCTGTAGAAATAAATCTCCAGTCGGTTCCTCCGGTGCTGCTGTTATTAAGATGAAGCCAGCTACCTGCGGTTCCACTACCATCAAGATATAAGAGATTGAGACTACTGTTTTTAATATGAAGGGGGTATGATGGAGAAGAGGTGCCAATTCCTACAAGGCTAGAGCTGCCTCCCAAAATAATATTACCGGTAGATTCATCATTGATAACCACTCTTGATGTGGTTTTACCGCCCCTGATATAAGTATCCTGCGTGCCATCCGCACCATAATTAATATTAGTGGTATTATTAGTTCCGGCAAATGCGGCGGTACCTTGAGTACCCACTCCTACTACATCCAGAATTGCGGTAGGATTAGAAATGCCAATACCTAAATTGCCTTCTATGTCAGTATTCCCTGATACGGTAAGCCTGTTTGATGGAGTTGATGTACCTATGGCAACATTGCAGGAACTGCTTCCCAAAATAATATTACCTGTAGATTCATCATTGATAACTACTCTTGATGTTGTCTTACCGCCTCTAATGTAAGTGTCCTCCGTGCCATCATTACCGAAATTAATATTAGTGGTATTATTGGTTCCGGTAAATGCGGCAGTACCTTGAGTCCCTACCCCTAACACATCAAGAGGTGCGCTTGGATTTGAGGTGCCAATACCTAAATAGCCTTCTATATCAGAATTCCCTGATACGGTAAGTTTATTTGTTGGGGATGAAGTATTGATACCCACATTGCCACCATCGTTATAGATAGTACTGCTATTCACCACCCATGCGCTGCCATTCCAGTAAGGAGTATTCCCGGCAGATGAACCGCTGCTCGATAATCCAGTGGCACCTGTGGTACCGGTTGCCCCAGTCGGACCTTCGGGGGCAGTGAATTCTACCCAATCAGTAAGGTCTTGATAGGGTTCGGTATTAGAAACAAAGGAACTGCTATTCTGAACAATCCACATGGAATTAATAGAAGGATTTGTGGAAGATTCTGCGAATACATAATCGCCAACATTATAGGTAGTGCCGCTTACCCAATCGCCCCTATTGTTTAGCCCGGTGCCTGCCGCACCTTCCGCACCTGTGGCACCTGTGGCTCCATCAATTCCTTCAGCACCTGTGGCACCTGTCGGACCTGTGGCTCCGTCATTACCATTTGCACCAGCGGCACCTGTTGCTCCGGTAGCTCCGTCATTTCCAGTAGCACCATTTGCTCCTGTAGCCCCTGTGGCTCCATCATTACCTGCGATTCCAGTGGCACCGGTAGCTCCGGTAGCACCGTCAATTCCATTGTTGCCTGTTGCGCCTGTAGCACCTATTGCTCCGTCATTTCCGGTAGCACCCGTAGCACCCACCGCACCATCATTACCAGTAGCACCTGTTACTCCGGTAGCTCCCATCGCTCCATCATTTCCATTAGCTCCGGTAGCACCAGTAGGTCCTGCATCATTGCTATGTGCGGAATACAAGGCATAAGGCACACTCAACATCTGCTGGGTGCCCATGTCGCTGAAGTTATTCCCACCCGAAGCATCCATTTCTACTTGGGTGAATTTGTTGCTGATACCCCAGGTGATATTAGCAAAGCTTCCACTTACAACGGTTCCCTGTCCGATATTCACGGAGAACAAACCAAATTCGTTGGTGGTAACAGTCTGAACTTCCTGGTACTCGATAGTCCCAGTGGAGGTAGTATCATGGATACTAAACCGCAGGGCAATCGTTTGATTTGAGATAAGATTGCCATTGCTGTCTCTCGCAACTGCCTGGTATGGAATGGCAGAAGGAGCTTGCGCTTTGCAATTGTCAATTGAAAATTGACAATTGACAATTAGAAGGATGCCTATAAGGCGAATGATTTTTTTCATTTTAATTTTATTTTGATTAATTATTATTTTTTGGAATTTGATTTGCTATGTTTGGAATTTGATTTTGAACACTGATAAAGCGAAATATTAGAATTCACCATTTTTCACTATTAACTATTAACTATTCACTATTCACTATTCACTATTCACTATTCACTAATTAATGCCTCCTCCATTATTTATCTGCAACCAGTTGCTGCCATCGGAGATAATTTCCAGTACCGTATTTGCGCTTATGGTAGTAGTGCCGGAGCCGCTTAAATTATTGTAGGAGGAGATGGTGCGGCTGCTTGCGCTCCTATTAATGATGCGATACATTCTATTGGTATTGGAACTTGGTGATGGAAGTGTAATACTCGCCGTGCCTGTGAAATACCAGACCGTCGCAGTATTATCCAAAGTAACTGCATTGCTGCCGGATTGGGTGCTTATCTTGAATCCAGATGCGCCATTCACTTCTAATGTCGAATTCGGCGATGAGGTGTTGATACCTACATTGCTGCCGGTATTGTTGTAGATGTTATTGCCTGATGTTGTCCAGGGGCTGAAAACATTGCCATTGAAGATCTGCAAGCTCCAACTATTAATACCAATATGCCCAAACTCTGATACATTGACAATCCTTAGTGTCCAGGTGCCATTGATGGTATCGCCATTGAAACCGGTAAAGGGTTGATAAGGAATATAGGTTCCTGTGAATGGCGAAGTGCCGCTCGTAATGGCGGTGGAGGCATTAGTTGTGAAATAAGTATTGGTATAAGCAGATACGCCATTGTGCTGCTGATCTAAGAAAACAATCGTGCCGGAAGGGCTGACCAATTCCAATTGAATGGTAGCATTACTTCCAATATTAGCATTCAAGCCCACCTTAAAATAAGTGGAAGAACTGCAAACGCCATCCACACCGCTCATGGTAATGTTGGAAGATATTCCGGTATTAGAAATAAATTGGGTTGACTGACCTACATTATTGGAATTGGCAATTGAATCATTCACAAGAGTGGTCTTTGATACCCAGCTTGCATTGCCATTAGCATCACTTTCGAGGACATACCCCGTGGCGGCACCGGAAGTCATTTTGAGATTGGTAGTTGTAGTAGTTCCATTCACTTGCAAGGTGGAGGAAGGCGAGGTTGTACCGATGCCGACATTGGTTCCATTATTATTATAGAGATTATCGCCTGATAAAGTCCAGTCATTGATGGAACTTCCATTGGTAATCTCTAAGGACCAGCTTTGCAATGTGAGGGAACTATTCGGGCCACCATCCAACCAATCAAACTCCAGCGTCCAGGTGCCATTCGGGCTTTCACCATTAAAGATAGTAAAGGTAGTGCCATCGCCGGAATTAGGTTTGAATGTACCTGTTTTTGGGGAACTACCAGTTGGGATAGAAGCCGTGGCAGTAGAAGTAAAATAGGTGGAAGAATAATTTATATAATCAGCATCCAATTGAAAGTATTGCCCTGTAGGGCTTATTAAATAAAGATAATAGATCGGATTGCCGGTGGAGGTGGCATTCAAGCCAACCTTAAAATAGGTCGAAGAATTAATTACACCATTCAAGCCGCTTATTGTAATATAGGCATCCAAAGTATTATTATCTCCCGTTACAGCATTCACGGTATCATTGGCAATATTAGCAGTATCAATGGCAGCAAGCGTACTCTTTGAAACCCAGCTTGCATTGCCATTGCCATCACTAAGCATAAGATAATTAAGCCCTGCACCATTTGTCATCTGAAGATTGGTGGTAGAAGTTGTTCCATTCACCTGCAATGTAGAAGTAGGCGCAGAGGTAGTTCCAATTCCCACATTGCCTCCATTATTATAGATGTTACTGTTATTAACCACCCAACTGCTGCCATTCCAGTATGGAGTATTCCCTGCCGATGAACCGCTGCTTAATAAACCCGTGGCTCCTGTTGCGCCAGTGGCTCCTGTTGCACCATTCGTTCCGTTTGTACCATTTGATCCGGTTGCACCAGTCGCACCAGTCGCACCTGTCGCACCTGTCGCTCCTGTTGCGCCAGTGATAGCAATAGTATTAGGATTCACCCATGAAGCATTGCCGCTGCCATCGCTTTTAAGAACATAATTATTGCTTGCACCATTTGTCATTTGGAAATTGGTCGTTCTGGTGGTTCCATTAACATCAAGTTTCTGGGAAGGGGTGGTTCCCAAACCTACATACCCGGTAGAACGCTGAATTAGAAAAGGCTGACTAAGGAAAGAACCAGCATCACTATAAGCATTAATAAAGAAGTCGGAGCCGACATTGCTGCCAGATTCGGAGGTAACACTCTTGCCGAATTCCCAACGCTCGGAACCGGCAGTATTAAATCTCATGGCTGTTTCAAAACCCGAAGGCGCACTTAGATTTACATACGCATGGCTGGCACTGCTTTGGGAATTAATAATCGTCGTATTGGTACTTCTCACATCCAAAGTGTTAGTGGGATTGGAGATGCCGATGCCTACATTGCCAGTATTATTATTGTATATGTTATTCCCCGAAAGTATCCATTGCGAATCGCCGGTGGCACCCGTAGCTCCTGTTGCCCCAGTGGCACCATTAGTTCCATTAGAACCATTAGTACCATTCGTTCCGTTAGTACCATTGCTTCCTGTTGCACCTGTAGGACCTGTTGCGCCATTTGTTCCATTAATACCATTAATACCATCAGTCCCGGTAGCCCCTGTTGCACCTGTAGCGCCAGTCGGTCCAGAACCATTACCAGTGTTGGTGGCATACAAAGCAAAAGGCACACTCAACATTTGCTGGGTGCCCATGTCGGAATAATTAGTTCCTCCCGTAGCATCCATCTCTACCTGGGTGAATTTGGAATTTGTACCCCAGGCAATTCCGGCGAATGTCCCACTCACGACAGTCCCCTGTCCGATATTCACAGAGAACAAACCGAATTCATTAGTAGTAACACTTTGAGTTTCCTGGTAAACAATAGTTCCCGTTGCGGTAGCATCATGAATGCTGAATCGCAGGGAAATGTTTTGGCTGGCGATAAGATTGCCATTGTTGTCTCTTGCCACAGCTTGGTAAGGAATGGCGGAAGGAGCTTGCGCTTTGCAATTGTCAATTGATAATTGACAATTGACAATTAGTAGGATGCCGATTAGGCGGATGATACTTTTCATAATCTATTTCATTAAGTAATTGAACATTGTTTTTATCGAATGCAAAATTACAACATCATCACCCCTG
>Ga0206965_10224_pt1 | contig 17402 bp, 11 predicted proteins | sample Alteio_BWOrgHeat_26_FD_152973 | JGI IMG/M metagenome (GOLD analysis project Ga0206965, IMG submission 152973) | Enriched cells from forest soil in Barre Woods Harvard Forest LTER site, Petersham, Massachusetts, United States -... | ecosystem: Environmental > Terrestrial > Soil > Temperate forest >...
GATAGTGATGAAAGAAAGGGAATGCTTATTCTGTAGACAAAAAGCGCAATCAAAAGATCATATACCTTCAAAAAATCTTCTTGAAAAACCTTATCCTAAAAATTTATTGACTATTCCAGCTTGTATAAAATGTAATCAATCCTTTTCCGAAGATGAAGAGTATTTTCTTAATGTGTTAGTTGAAATCTCAACTAATCCAACATTGTTGGCAAAGAAAGATTTCAATGGTAATGTTTTTAGAGCTAGAGAAAGGTCGGAAAATCTCAAAAAACTTATAAGTGATTCTTTAATACAAGCAGATGATGGTAAAATTTATTTCAAACAGGATACAAATAAAATTAAGAGAGTAATTGAAAAAAATGCATTTGGGCTTTATTTTCATAAATACAAAAAAATGGCAAAACTAAGTTCATTTAACTGTACAGGCTTTTATCCTTATAATGTTAATGAAACTAGACCAGCAGAGATTTTCTTATTAACTTACAAAGCAAATTTTCAACCAAAAAAATGGACAACAATTCAGAATAATGTTTTTTCCTATATTGTCGTAAGGGATTGGAGAAATAACAAGCTAACAATGATTTTTAATATACATAATACAGTTTGTTGTATAATTGAAATACCTTATCCCAGATCTTTAATACGAGGAGTTTCTAATCCTTCAAAATATCAAATGAATCTTCAATTCAATACATGATTACTTCTTTAATCTTTCATCCTTTTATGATTGCTCCGCCCTTGCGGGCAACAATAAAAGGATGATGATGATTACTAAGCCCGAATGGATTCGTATCTTTGCAGCCACAATAAAATAAATTCAGAAAACAGATGAAAAAAATACAAACATATTTTATCCTCGCAATGATGATTTTTGCAAGCAACACCATAGCGCAGAGCCCTGCTGCATCAGCAAACCAGACAAACCAGAATGGCTTCACGCAAGCTGACCGCGAAAGACTTATCAAAGTTGAAATAACATTAGAACAAATGGAAAAACGAATGGAGTTGGATGAAAAACATTCTGATGATCGTTTTGCTGAACAACATTCCACCAATACCTGGATAATATCATTATTTACTTTTCTGACGGCGACCATTATTACCTTAGCATTTTGGGACAGACGTTCTTCATTGAGACCTCTTGAAGGCAGAACCGAAAAGGTCGAAACAGAAATAGAAGAATTGAAAAAAGGAACAAGGTTAGAAAAAGTTATTACTGCCTTTCAAGACCTTGCAAAAGATAATCCCAAGGTTGCAGAGATTTTGAAAAATAATCACCTTTTATAAACTTTACTTAGTTTTTTCTTTTATAACCACTTTTCCTTCTTATACCAATCAGCAGTCTCTTTCACGCCTCTTTCCAAAAAATATTGAGGCTTGAAGTTGAAATCCTGGAATAAGTCTTCGGTATAAATTGTCCAGTTGGTGCATTCAAATTCACGAACTCTTTCTGAATTGAGAGCAGGTGTTTTTCCGAATAAACCAAAGGTCTTTTCTAATGTAAATGCCAATCCCCTGACTACAGATACCGGCAAAGTCAGCTTTAAAGTTTTCTTGTTTAATGCCTTCTTGATATGGTTATTGAATTCGCTGGAGAGATACGTCTTGCCATCACACACAAAGTAAGAACGCTGTTTAATATTGGATTCCAAAGCATCAAAACATAAGGTAACAAAGTCATCAATATAGATGAAAGAAAGATGCTGGGGAGTGCTGCCGATATAAAATTCAAAACCACTGTTCACCATCTTGAAGACCGTGAATAATTCCTTCTCTCTCGGTCCATAAATCGTAGTAGGACGGAAGATGATGTATGGAAAATCTTTCAAGGTATTGAGGTATTCTTCGGTCATTAATTTGCTCTTGCCATAACCACTTACAGGGCGTGGAATTTGTGAATGATTGATCAATTCCAAAGTCTCGGCATTGCCCGGACCATAAGAGGCGAGGCTGCTCAATTGAATAAACTTCTGAACATTGGATTTGGTCTCTATCAATGCCTCAACAAAGTTCTTGGTATATTCATAATTGATGTCATAAAACTCTTGAATATTGTTGGCTTTAGTAACTCCGGCACAATGAATGATATAATCAAAAGAACCATTATGCTCCTTGTTGAATTCCTCTAAAGTCTTGATAAGATTGCTCTTATTTTTAAAGTCTAAAGAGATAAATTTTATCCGGCTGTCTTGAAGATATTGACGGCTGCTGCTACTGCGAATTCCTGCATATACTGCATAGCCTCTCTTGAGTGCTTCTTCAACTAAAAAACTACCAATAAATCCGCTTGCACCGGTAATCAGAACCTTCTTCATGCAAGCTTTTTCTCGTAGATTCTATATTTTTTGTAGGGCTTGGCATTAATGGAAATCAAAGGAGAATTCATCTCTTTATTATTCTCTAAAATCCAGGATGCTTCAGCATATTTCAATTTCTTTTCACGAGCAGTTTCCATGTTCTTGGCATAGAATACCACATCAATACCGAGCTTGCGATATTCTTCAAGTACCCCGAGCGTGATTACTCTTGCACTCTTTATTTTACTTTTATTCATGAGTAATTTAAAGAGTCCTGTTGGCAGTAATCTTCCTCGTTTTATGGTGATGAATATCTCATTTACATTTGGAATGGTAAGTGAGAAAGCGATGACTTTTCCATTCTCTTCAGCGACATACGCAAAGTCTTTATCAAGAATCATTTTCATGTCCTTTGCCTGATATTTAAACTCATCATCAGTCATCGGAACAAAGCCCCAGTTCTTATCCCAGGCGGCATTGTATATATCTTTCACAGCCTTAACTTCACTATCGAAAGCCTTCATATTTATCTTGCGAACGGTAATGTTTCTTCTCTTCAAACGCTCTTCAATTCCTTTCGCAAGACGCAATAATTTCTCCGGCATATCCATCGGATCCAAAGTATAAGCTACCAAGTCCATTTGTTTCTTAAAGCCATATTTTTCTAAGAATGTTTGGTAATAAGCTTTGTTATAAGTCATCATAATAACAGGAGGCGAATCCAAGCCTTCAACCAGTAGCCCGCAGGTTTCATTAGTTGAGAAATTGGTAGGTCCTATGATGTCGGTCAAGCCTTCTTTCTTAATCCAATCGTTGGCTGTATCAAGGAGTTTCTTGGCTACTTCATAGTCATTCACAACATCAAAGAAGCCAAAGAATCCTGATTTTGTATTCGTGAATTCATTGTAATTATTATTCCGAATAGCTGCTATCCTTCCCACTACTTTTCCATCCTTCTCTGCAATAAATAAATCTGCCTTTGAATGTTTGAAGAAAGGATTCTTAGCAGGATTTATCAAATCGCTTTGTGCCAGATAAAGTTCGGGAACATAGTTCTTATCGTCCTTGTACAAATCATGCACGAAGTCAATAAACTTCTTCTTATCTGCACCGTTTTCAACTTTCTTAATTGTTATCATGGCTTATAATTCTTCTTCAACGTCAGTGGGTAATGGATGTTTATCGTGGTTATGTGGATGTGCCGCCTGGAATTCAAATAATTCGAGTTCTCGAGCTATCATATTTATCTTCTCCAAAGTCTTATCAATCTGCGCCTTGGTATGAGTAGCCATCAATGAAATACGAATCAAAGAAGAATCACTTTTAACCGCCGGGCTTACCACTGGATTCACAAAAATTCCTTCATCAAACAATCGCTTCGTGAACATAAAAGTCTTCATATTATCTCGAACATAAATCGGAATAATAGGTGTCTCCGTAATTCCAAGATCAAAGCCCGCCTTCTTGAGTTCATCAATCATGTAATGAGTATTTTTCCAGAGATTCACGATACGTTCGGGTTCGCGTTGAATAATATCCAAAGCCGCCATCGCTGTTGCCGCCTGGGCTGGAGGTATGCTGGCACTGAATATCAATGCGCGGGCATGATGTTTAAGATATTTGATAATGTCGTTATTCGCCGCCACAAAACCGCCAAGAGATGCCAGCGATTTGCTGAATGTGCCCATGATCATATCTACCTCATCGGTCAAGCCGAAGTGATCCGAAGTGCCCTTGCCAGTCTTGCCCAATACCCCAAGAGAGTGGGCATCATCAACCATCACTGCGGCATCATATTTCTTTGCCAGAGCCATGATTTCGGGAAGTTTCGCGATGTCGCCTTCCATACTAAAGATGCCATCGCAAACTATCAATTTGATTTTATCTTCTGGAAGTTTCTTGAGCAAATCTTCCAATTCAGTCATGTCATTATGACTGTACTTCAACACCTTAGAAAACGACAAACGGCTTCCCTCAATAATCGAAGCATGATTCAATTCATCGAGAATAATATAGTCATGACGACCCGTGAGAGTTCCTACCACGCCAAGGTTTGTTTGATACCCTGTACTGAATACCAGCGATGCTTCCTTGCCAACAAAATGCGCCAGTTTCTCTTCTAATTCGATGTGAATAACAGATGTGCCATTCAGGAAACGAGACCCCGAACAGCCCGTCCCGTATTTATCAATCGCCCGCTTAGCCGCCTCCTTGACTTCGGGATGATTATTCAAGCCCATGTAGCTATTCGAGCCAAACATCAGCACCTTGCGACCCTGCATCATCACCTCCGTATCCTGCCCCGAACCTACCTCGCGAAAGTAGGGATATATTCCCAACGCCTTCACCTCATCAGGGGCGGTGTATGCTTTCATTTTCTTCTCAAGTGCTCTCATTTGTTTGTCGGTATTAGTTTTAAATTAAGGTTTTGTAAAGTCCATTTTATTTCCCTCTTGTTTTCAATCATCAAATAGTATTTTATATGTAAGGGCACAAAGATATATTTTATTCCGTTAATCAGAAACAAATCAGTGAATAGTGAACAACGAATAGTGAACAGTGAACAAGGAATCTATATAAAACAAAAAGTGAACAGTTTGTTTAACTGTTCACTTTTCACGATTCGTTATTCGCTGTTTTCCTTAATCTACCGGAATGAAAACAGAGCCGCTCCAGTTGCTTCTGCCTGCTGTTCCTTCGGCACAAATCTGAACTTCAACATCGGTATTATGGGTATAACCGGAGAAATGAACAGTTTCGTTTTGACTGTGTTCTTTCTCAACCCAGTCAGTATCGGGTGCACCTTTCAATCGAGTACGCGCAAATGTTTGATGCGCATTTTTGTCTTCTCTTCCCCTCACAAAAAAATTTCCTTCTCCAAGCACCATATAACGAACATTGGTAGGTGTTTCTGGAACATCTTCCGCAACCTTATCGGTCTTGTTGCATGTAAATCCTGTTTCTTCGATACGAGCTTTGTTGTTGGTTCCATTCAGAATAATAAAGTTTGTGAGGTCCACCATAGCATTCTGGATGTTTTCATAAATTTCATCGGCAAGGGCTGTATTTCCATCTGAATGCGCCTCATAATAGTTGTCCCATAAATCATCAATAGGGGTCAATAAGGCATTGATACCCACATAATGAGCATTATCATAGCATCTCGGACGTACTCTTACAAAATAGAAATAATGGAATTCGGGTCTTGTCTCGCGAAGATAGCCTCTGTTGATTGAATAAACTAATAACATAATTTTTTATTTTTTAACCGGAGGTTTCAGCCTCATCGGGGATGCAAAAATATAAAAATTTATTAATCTGACCAAATACTTTTGAAATAATTATCCATTAAAAATTATAAAATACCTATTTTGTTAATTTAATTATTAATCATCATTTTAATTATTTAAAAATTATTTTGATGAATTATTTAACTTTTAAATTGTAATTTCAATTATTTATGATAATAAATGTAGTTTTTTCGTTCTGATAAAAATGTCATAATATCATTCAAATAATTTTTTTTATCCTTTTATAAATTTCTTGTTTCACCCCAGTTTATATCCAATTAAGGAATTTTTTATGCCATCTCAAAGGCTTCAAACAAAGGTTTTATACCCTCGAAAACCACCTGCTTCGATTTACTTTCAATATTGAAAGTAGCATTTTCAATATTGAAAGTCGGAGATTAAATATTGAAAGTCGGAGATTAAATATTGAAAATAGCACTTACAACATAGAGAATACTACTTTCTACATGGAGTTTTGCGCTTTCCATATTTAAAGCCCGATACTTAATATAGCGAGTAACGCTTTCAACATTGAGAGCAGCATTTTCAATGTTTAATCTCCGACTTTCAATATTTAAAATCGGAAGTTTTTCCCATTCTCGATTAATCTTTACTTTTGCCGGATGAATCCCCTGCGATATTTCCTATTCCTTACCTTGAATTTTTTGGCTTTTAATGGCAATGCCCAAAACTTCAAAGTCATCGAAGAAACCAAGGACTATATATTAAAGGAGTGCGATAGTGGGTATTATTATTCGCATGGCTTGCCGCCGAAGGATGATTTTGTTATTGATACTACCAAGATTCATAAAGTAAATGGTGTGCTGAAATTGCCGCTGGATAATGGGAAGGAGGTGGTGTTTAGGGATGAAGGAAATGAACCTAATTATATGATTCGAAAAAATTCGTATGGAGGCAAAAATAGAAAGTGGAATTACTTTTTAGTCAATAGTAATTTCTATGATGAGGGAGGATTTTCTCTACTAATCAATAGTAAAAATGGAGCTACAGATACAGTATTTGATAAACCAGTATTTTCTCCAAATGCAATTCATTACGGTTATGATTATTCCAGCTATATGGGAGGTGATATATATGTATGTTATAAAAATTTGAATCAGAATAAGGCATATAAAATTCTGATGGAAGATTTAGCTCCTATGAATATTAAATGGCTAAATGATTATTCATTTATATTCATTGGCAATCTTCCTGATTTTATGGTGACTAAATATAAACATAAGAAATATTACCTCGTCCAAATCAAGCAATAAATGAAAGTCCACCTACTCACAAATTATTCCTATCTTTGCACCATAAATAATAAACAATATGAGCACAGCAGACATACGCGAGAAATTAGTCGAATACATAAGAGTAGCAGATGACAAAAAAGTAAAAGCAATCTATGTGATTCTTGAAGATCATATTGAAGAAAAAAATGACATCTGGACTAAAGAATTTACCGATGAAATGAATCGTCGAAGTGAAGATTATGAATCGGGAAAAACTAAAGCTATCAGCCATGAAGAATTCCTTAAGAAAGCTGATGCTTTGATTAAAAAAAGATAGACATCTTATCAATTTTCCATACCAGCCGCAATCCAAAGGAAAAACACAAACGAAAATAAATGATTCGCTACCTGCCGCTGTTACTTCTTACCCTGCTCTGCGTGGCTTTTGGTATTTAAACCCCGCCTCTTCAATTCAACGCTGTTTGGAATAAAACAATCAGGAATAATTTATTGGAACTAATCGAAAAACTGCCAGAGAACACCAAACTTTATTGTGAATCCAGGCATGGTATAATTAGGAACAAGGGCGTAGTTGTGATTTGAATTCAGTGTGTATAACATATTCTCGCCGCGCACAAAAAGACGGCATGTCTTGATCCTGATATTCAGGAATAAATCTACCAAAGGATAGTTGCCGATCTTAGTATCGTTTTGCACATAGAACTGCCCTGTGACGGGCATATAAGCATCGCCATAGTATGCAGTGTTATAATGAAAATCGCTTCCTATTTCGGTCTGAAGAATATGTTTGAAAAGATACATTTCATAGAATAAAGAATTGGAAGTAACGAATTGGGGGACATGAACCACATTGTTGTCTAAAGACTTTTGATAAATGAATCTGTTGTTGAAATGGAGGTGACTCCAGTGGAAGTTTTTGGTGAGATCAATTTGAATGAGTTTTATCAAATCGCCCGATTGCTGTGGCATTGCCAATGAATCATAGTAGATGTAGTTACTGATATTCATAACTCTGATGTCAAGTTTGGTTTTGATCTTCCTTGCAAAGAGTTCTATGGTTTCTGCTTGAGAATGAGTCTTACTAAAGTTGTTATTCCAATAGAAATTATTGCCATCATACCTGCTTTGCAGAATGGAAGGTGCTATGGAATTATTGCTGATTTCAAAAGACAAATGAGAGCTTGGCAAATCAAAAATCGCGATACGTAATGCGGAAGTATAAACTCCTCTGCTGGCACCATAAAAACAATAATTACCAGATGCAGTAAAGTTTCGCTCACTGTTCAATTTGATAGTGCCGCCGATATATGCATTCTGAATGGAAGTGTCAATATGGGTCTGATTATATTTGACGAATTCGTGGGCAATGTCGAATTGATAAAGGAGTTTCCGAATGCTGTCCTCACCATTATTCTTATTCTCCAGAGTGCCCCAGGAAACTTTGTTTTCGATTTTATAATAATGCGAAGAGTCAAGCGTAGCGGCACTGTCATAGTAGTAATTATTATAAAAACCCGGGGACTCGAGACTGTCAGAATAGATGTAGGTATTGGTTTCATAAATGAAGGAATGGGAGATGCGTGAAGTAGGTACGAATTCCTTGATAGTCGCGGTATCATTGACCTTGACATTCTTCTTATATCCGAAATCATAAAATTGCTTGACATTAAAAATATGATTTTTGTAAGTCGTATTCGCATTTTGAAGATAAACATCAGAAGGATTCAAGATAATGCTGCTCAAAGAATCAATTGTAGGAACGCCAGGATTCATTCCGCCATTCTCCTGGTTCTTCTCGGTGTTGATGATATAGGAGGCGATGATGTTATATCGTTTGTTTTTGGATTTATACCAAGTAAAAAAATCAAAATCTGTTACACTTGAAATTTGATGATACAACGTCCCATCCGACCCGATTCGATTGTAGTTTAATCCTACGTTCCATTGATCATTGATGTTCTGGGTATGCAACACACGGATGTATCCTTCGCTCTTAGAGCCTTGTTCATAATCAATTTCTGTAAAGGGGGTGTTGGTATGATAATATTTTATGCTGTCCGGTCTGAAGAAAAATAAATCGAATTGATGGTAGCCAAGATCAATACCTAATGTATTCCTGATATTGAAAAGATTAGGCTCGGAAGCAGTGCCTAAATTGTCAAGATACTTGTATGATTGTTGGAAAGCAGGGTTAAAAATCTCTATTCCATCCAAAACAGTATCAACTTTTTGATATTGGCTGTCAAGATGGGCATGACTAAGGGCATCTTCATAAATATATTTTACCTTGGAAATAATCTTGGGCTTTTTCTTCTTGACAGAATCGGTAGTTGCTGAATAAGAATGTAACTGAACAAGGCTTAGAATAAGGCAAAGCAGTACTTTAAGAAATAATCTTTTACCCAAAATTCCTGTCATTGGAACACGCTGAAATGTCTTATTCATGGGGGCAAAAATAGTTTAAATTTAGTTGGAATAGAAAAATATTTTAAAAAAAATTTGGTTCATATTATTTGAAATTATTAATTTTGTTGCCTCAAAATTTTTAAATATTCTTAACATGGCTAAAAAAGTAACTAAAAAACCAGCTCCCAAGGGGAAACCTGCTGCATCCTCTTCTAAAAACAAAAGTGCAGCAACTGCTAAAAAGGCACAACCAAAGGGCAAACCAGCAATAGCTGCGAAAAAACCTTTACCAAAATCTACTCCTTCAAAGAAATCTCCAGCTAAAAAGGTTGTGAAGAAAGTTGCTCCACCAGCAAAGAAACCAGTTGCTAAAAAGGTGATCGCAAAGGCTAAACCAAAAGCACCAGCTAAAGTAGCTCCTAAGGCTGCGGCAAAAAAGGTTATTAAAAAACCTGTAGCGGTGGCAAAAAAAGTTGTTAAGAAGGTTGCTCCTCCCGTTAAGAAAGTGGTAAAGAAAGTTGCTGCCCCAGCAAAGAAAGTGGTGAAGAAACCTTCTGTTCCGGTAAAGAAAGTAACTCCTCCAACCAAGAAAAAAGAAATAATAAAAGCTAAACCCATAGTTAAGAAAGTACAACCTAAAGCAAAGATTGTTCCAAAAAAGGTGGCTAAGCCAGCACCACCTGCTCCTAAAAAGGAGATTAAGAAAGAAACTTATGAAAAATCTATGATCATCACAAGACCTGAGCCAAAGGTTATTCCGGCAAAACCTATGGATGATTCTTTGGATCAAACTGATACTTTAGGAAGTTCAATTATTAAACCTACTATAGGTTCTGATTTGGATTTTGATGCCATCAATGAGGATGATTTTAAGGGATATGATGATCCATTTAATCTTGATGATGACGATGATGACTTTTAGGTATTGAGTATTCAGTATATACTAAGAAGTCCTATGTATAAAAAATATATAGGACTTCTTAGTTTGCAGCTAATTTTTAAAGATAAACCGCTCCTCCGATACAATCTCTTGATGCTCCAGTAACGGATTTCAAGCAATTGATTTCGCCACGCATCCTTAGTGTGCCAAGCAATGCAAAGATTATTGCTTCTTTGAACTTAACTACGTTTTCATCTGGAATAATTATTTCAACGGAACACTTTTCCCTGATTAACTCCATTAGAAATTTGTTAAATGTTCCTCCGCCTGTTACAAACATTTTTTTTAGTGATTGGCTTTCATTCTGTTCTTTTAAAATTACTTTGCCAATCTGAAATGCGATGTGCTCACAAACCGTGCGCATCTTGTCTTCTAAGTTTATTTTACTCGTAAACAATTCCAGAAGATGTTCTTCTTTTACTAATTCTTTGCCAAGGGATTTAGGAAAGGGTTTGTCATAATATTTCAGGGCATTAAGTTTGTGAAGCAATGTAGCGTCAATTGTTCCTTTTCTGGCTAATTCACCATCTGTATCATGTGCCATTCCGACTTGTTGGGCGAGATGATTCAACATCATATTTACAGGAACAATATCTCCTGCAATCCGTTCGCTGGGCTTTTTATTATTTTCGAAAGAGATGTTTGCAATGCCGCCAAGATTAAGACAATAATCATATTCGCCAAACAAATATCTGTCACCGATAGGCACCAGCGGTGCACCTTGTCCACCTAATGCTATATCCATCGTTCTGAAATTACAAACTACAGGGACATTGCAAAAAGCCGAAATAGCAGCACCATTGCCAATCTGTACTGTAAGTTTTTTGGAGGGCTGATGAAATATAGTATGCCCATGGGAGGATATAAAATCAACTTTCAATCTATTCTCTTCAATAAAATATTTTATTATTTTACCGAGAAAGCGTCCATAATCTGAATGCACAATTGCAAAACCATTGGCACGCTTTTGATCGGCTGTGGAGAGCAATTCTTTCATTTGATCGGTGTAAAGAACGGTCTTACATTCCATTAATTCATAAGTCCAATGGTTATTCTCTTCTGAAAGTTTTACATAGGCGATGTCAACTCCATCCATTGATGTACCCGACATTGTTCCGATGACATAGTATGTTTTCATTTCCGCAAAATTACGAAATATTATTTTGTATTTATTAAAGGTTCTGTAGGATGTATATTATTGAGTTCCTTTTATTGAATTTTATTTTAGTGGTCAATTGTTGTCAAAAAAAGAACCCCCAACGACTTTCATCAAAGGGGGTTCCCAAAAATTTATTTAAAATGTTATTGTATCAAGACCATTTGTTTAGAATCTATCAGCTTGTCATCAATGAATAACTGGTAGAGATAGGTACCATTAGCCAATGTTCCGCCTGAAATAATCACTTGTCCGAAGCCTGTTTGTTCAATCCTGAAGGTATTAAGTTTCGCACCGGTCATGGTTTGAATTGTAATATATGCACCCTTCGCCATGGTCGGAATGTAATACTTAATTGTGGTATTCTGATTAAACGGATTTGGCTGATTTTGCTCCAGATAAGGAGTGGCAGGAGCAGGATTAACGCTGCCTGTGCCTGTGCTTCCTGAATTGTAATTTGAGCAACATTCTGACAATGATTTCTCGAATGCGTCAAGGCGAGCTTTCATAGCATCCAATTGAGAATTTTGAGCTTGCAATGAATTCACCTGGTTCTGGAGACTGCTTAACTGATTATCCAAAGCAGCTATAGAAGCATCCTTAGCTTGTATTTGCTTTTGCTGCTCTTTAACAGAGTTTACAAGGATATAGAATAATGCATTGGCGTTATAATTTAAATAACTTGTAACTGCACCTGTAACAGGGTCTTTATAGTTAGAAGAATCTATCATATAAGGAGCGATCTTTTGCATATCCTGTGCAATGATACCAACAGCACTTTTATTTGTAGGCAACCCTGCAATTCCATTATATGAGAACCAAACAGGATTTATCTTTTCCAAAACACTTAAACCATCTTTGAAATCGGAAATATCTTTCTTAAGGCGTTTGTCGGACGAAACCGTCCATGTAGGAGTTAAAGGTTTTACAGCATCATCTTGAACTAAATGCAAGGTGTGGGATGGTGTAGGATTATTAATCCCAACAAATATGGCTTGGTTAGACGGTGCGGTGCCGATATTCATGCAATTAGATTGGGTAACTGTTGAATTATAGCCGAAAGCAATAGCATTAGTGAGCGAATCATTGACAGTAGCGTTTTTACCGATAACAATATTGTTGTGACCAACTGTATTCAAGTATCCGGCACTATCCCCAATGAATGTATTGCCATAACCAAAAATATTATTATACCCTGACAATGATCCTACGAATACATTGTTGCTGGCAAATTTGAAGTTATTAAACCCTGACTGATAACCGATGAAAACATTCTTACTGCTAGTACCGGTATTTTTTGGACCAGCTTCTTCACCGATAAAGGTATTGGCGACACCTCCACTATTCAGTTTTCCTGAATTTGCACCCACAAAAGTATTAAAGTTTGCAGGACTTGACTGTGTACCTCCACTTAGGTAGCCTGAATAACTTCCGATATAGGTGTTAAATGAATCTATCACACATGAAACACCGGCATTATCTCCGTATATTGCATTAAATGCTCCTCGTTGAATATTTTCACCTGCATTAGCACCTGTCAAAGTATTGTTAGAGCTTGTATATAGAGCTGAAGGATAGGTTCCGACAAAAACATCATTTGTACCATTAACACTTAAGACTTTGAAATTATTAATTCTATAAGAGCCAAAATTGTCAATATTAATATCTCCCTGAACATCTAATGCTTGTTGAGGGTTTGTGTTCCCCCCTATACCGATAAATGTTCCATCATTATAAAGATTACTCGTAGAAACCCATTGAAGACCATTATAGAAAAGAGTCTGTCCAGTAATAGCGTTACCAACAAAAGTTCCGGTAGCCCCAGTAGCTCCGGTAGCCCCATTAGCCCCATTAATTCCTGCTGTACCTGTGGCACCTGTTGTACCTGTGGCACCTGTTGTACCTGTTGGTCCAGTAGCTCCGTTAGTACCATCATTACCGGCGGGACCAATAGGACCAGTATTTCCGTTAGCACCAGCAGCACCAGTAGCACCTGTGATTCCGATAGGACCTTGAGCACCAGTAGGACCAGTAGGACCTTCAGGACCAGTAGGACCTATAGCACCGACATCCCCTGCAAGTTGAACATTCCATCCAGTTAGATTTGATCCTGAACCTACACTTCTATCTACATACATTGTTAAAGTAGTATTATTAAAATTACTAACAGTTCCTTCAAAATATTGAGTTAAAGAATAGAATACTCTAACACGTGTACCAACATTATAATAATAGTTTCCTGGAAGCAAAGTTATTATCAACTGTCCAATTGACATTGGAAGATTATAAGAAGCCGTTGTTGTTGCATTATATCCAGGACCTGTAAATCCGGTAGCACCTGCAGGACCAGCAACACCAGTAGGACCGGTAGGACCAATAGGACCACCAGAAGGACCCGTAGCTCCAGTAGGACCCGTAGGACCGATAGGACCACCTGAAGGACCGGTAGCTCCTGTAGCTCCTGTAGGACCGGTAGCTCCGTTAGAGCCATTAATTCCATTCAAGCCATTTGTTCCGGTAGGACCTGTAGGACCAATAGGACCTCCAGAAGGACCTGTGGCACCCGTAGCACCGCTTGGACCAGCAATTCCAATTCCGGTAGCACCGGTAGCACCTGCAGGACCAGGAGCACCAACTGCACCAGTGGCTCCTGCTGCACCTGATGGACCAGTAGCTCCTGTTGAGCCAATATTACCAGCAACAGAAATAAACCATGAACTTCTTGAACCCGTTCCACCAATTCTTAAATCAACTGATACACCTAAAGTGGTGCCATTCCATGTTGAATCAACTCCTTCCAAGTATGTATTGATATTAGTTGAATCAGTAATTCTAACTCTAACACCAGGTTGATATGCATATTGTGAAGGATTTAATAAAGTAAATGTCCTGTAACCTGTAGCCAATGTTTGAGAGGTGTGAGATTTTCCACCATAACCAAGACCAGTAGGACCAATAGGACCTCCGCTAGGACCAGTTGCACCTGTAGGTCCGGCAAGACCAACACCAGTTGCTCCGGTAGCTCCAGTAGGACCTGCTGCGCCATCATTTCCCGTTGCTCCCGTTGCTCCAGTAGCACCATTTGCACCTGCATTTCCTTGAATACCTGTTGCGCCAGTGGCACCCGTTGCACCATTTGATCCGTTTAATCCATTAGCTCCCGTTGCGCCTGTAGAACCATTTGATCCGTTTAATCCATTAACACCGGTTGCTCCCGTAGCACCGGTTGAGCCATTTGATCCGTTTAAGCCATTGGCACCGGTTGCTCCTGTAGCACCAGTAGCACCATTTGATCCATTAGAACCCGTTGCTCCTGTTGCGCCAGTAGCTCCATTTGAGCCGTTTAAGCCATTGACACCAGTTGCACCTGTTGCGCCAGTTGCACCATTCGATCCGTTTGATCCATTAGCTCCTGTCGCGCCGGTAGCTCCATTCGATCCATTTAAACCATTAGTACCAGTTGCTCCCGTGGCACCTGTAGCTCCAGCAGAACCAGCGGATCCAGTGGCACCAACATTCCCAGCAACCTGAATTGCCCAAGAATTATTAGAACCAGTGCCTACAACTAAATCAACATTTATGTTCATCGTGTCATTTGATCCATAGGAGATCAAAGTACCTTCCATATATTGCGCAGTATTACTAATATTTATAGCTCTTACTCTTTGACCTGCTGTATAAGCCAATACCTGTGGTGATTGTGTTGCAAAGAAAGTATTACCTGTTGCAAATGATACAGTAGATGAGGATTGAGCATTATAGCCTTTTCCAACTATACCTGTAGGACCATTTGCGCCAGTGGCTCCGGTTGCGCCTGTAGCTCCGTTGGTACCATTTGTTCCATTAAGACCTGTTGCTCCCGTTGCTCCATTAGAGCCGTTCGTTCCATTAAGACCTGTAGCTCCCGTTGCGCCGGTTGCACCATTAGAACCGTTTGTTCCATTAGTACCTGTGGCTCCCGTTGCGCCTGTGGCTCCATTAGAACCGTTTGTTCCATTAGTACCTGTGGCTCCCGTTGCTCCGGTGGCACCATTAGAACCATTTGTACCAGCAGGACCCGCAACTCCGGTTGCACCAGTAGCACCAGTAGCACCAGTTGCGCCCGCTAATCCTGCTCCAGTAGCTCCGGTAGCTCCAGTAGAACCATTTGTTCCGTTAGCACCTGTAGCTCCGGTTGCACCTATATTACCGGTAACTTGGATAACCCATGTATTTATTGTTCCTGAGCCAACAGATAAATCAACAGTTATTCCATAAGCTTGAGCTTTGATGGAATCTAATCTGCCCTCCATATAAATTGAAGTATTTACCGAATCAATTACTCTAACTCTTTCTCCTAATGAATACGCATAATTTGAAGTTAGTAAAGTAGTATTAAAAAGCTTATAGGCTGGAGGTTGAACACTCATAGATGTCGCAGACTTCGCATTATATCCTTTTCCGGTTCCTCCTGTAGCACCTCCAGGACCCGGTGCACCCACAGATCCTGTTGCTCCTGTAGCACCAGCAGTTCCTGTAGCACCTGTAGGACCTATTGGTCCACCGCTTGGACCAGTGGCACCTGTTGCTCCGGTAGGACCGGCAAGACCAACACCTGTTGCCCCCGTTGCTCCGGTAGCACCTGTTGCACCATTCGATCCATTTGTACCGGCAGTACCATTTGCACCTGTTGCGCCGGTAGCACCTGTGGCTCCATTCGATCCGTTTGTTCCTGCGTTTCCAGTAGCTCCGGTGGCACCTGCTGGTCCATTAGCACCTGCTATCCCTTGAATTCCTGTTGCACCAGTAGCACCTGTTGCTCCAATAGGACCTGGGATTCCGGTATTTCCTGTCGCACCTGTTGGTCCAATGGGACCTCCACTTGGACCAGTTGCTCCGGTAGGTCCTGCAAGACCAACACCAGTTGCTCCTGTAGCACCCGTGGCTCCAGTTGCTCCATTCGAGCCGTTTGTTCCATTAGTACCGTTTGTTCCTGCAGCTCCCGTTGCACCAGTAGCTCCGGTGGCTCCATCATTACCGGTAGCACCATTAGTTCCCGCAACCCCTGTTGCTCCTGTTGCTCCTGTGGCACCATTAGCACCTGTAGCTCCTGTGGCACCGGAAGAACCAACATTACCAGCAAGAGTAATGGTCCAATTATTTCCAGTAGAGCCTGTAACACCCCCAACCATTAAATCCTTAGAAATATAAATTGTTGAAGTAGCAATTTGATAAATTGTTCCTTCCATATATTGCCCAAATTGTTTAATAATTCGAACCCTATCACCTACAGCATAAGCTAAATTCGAGGTGAGAGTTATGGCACCAGTCAGCGTGTAGTGAGTGGAATCCAATTTAAAAGTATCAACTGTCGTGGAGGTGCATAAATATCCTCTTCCAGTTGCGCCTGTAGGACCAGTGGGTCCTGTCTGTGCCTGCATATTCAGTGATATGAACAGCGCAAAACATGCTACTAAAATTTTGTCGAATTTTATCATTTTATTTTTTTTATAGTTATTATTTATTCTTTTAATTTTTGCTTATGACCATTACCTTAATTTTTGACACTGCAAATATAGAGGTTTTTTGGTTATCTGCCAAATATTTCATTTAAAATTTTTGATATTTTCTTGAAAACCTTACACGAGGGATTTATTGGTATGGAGCAAAAAGCTATATATTTTTGACTTGATTTTGGAATAATGTCTCCTTCTATTTAGATTGAAAATAGTGGTTATCCGTTGCGTGAGAGGATGAGGATTCTGAATATTTAACTACTTCAAAAAGGAGCTATTTATTACTGAATCTTTCTTCCAGGTTATTCCATGAAAAATTATTCCCCATAAAAAAAGGCTGCCATTTCTGACAGCCTTTTTCATTTTAAGATTAGACAACGGTGAAGCGCGCATTTACCTGATGGTCTCTGTCACCCAGTTGGTGGTGAAAAGGCTTTTGCCGCCTACTGTATTGATGTAGGTGGCGCGGACAAAAAGAGTTTTACCGACATCGCCCGGAAGGAAAGTGATCAGATATAATGCTTTTTTTACAACCTTGTTAAAGGTCGGAACGATGGTCAAC
>Ga0206965_10225_pt1 | contig 17397 bp, 20 predicted proteins | sample Alteio_BWOrgHeat_26_FD_152973 | JGI IMG/M metagenome (GOLD analysis project Ga0206965, IMG submission 152973) | Enriched cells from forest soil in Barre Woods Harvard Forest LTER site, Petersham, Massachusetts, United States -... | ecosystem: Environmental > Terrestrial > Soil > Temperate forest >...
TACCATTATTAAAAAAATCAACGATTAATGAAGAAACCAGAGCTGATTATCATAGCTGGTTGCAATGCTGCAGGGAAATCAACCTTTATTCGTTCACGACTTGCAAAGCTGGAAGATTTTGAAATTTTAATGGCTGACGTTTATAAAGGACGCACAAAAGAACTTGTAAAAAAAGCCATTTCACAAAAGAAAGATATTTTAATAGAAACTGTTTTCAATGATGAATCATATAAAGATTTAGTTGATAAGGCAAGAGATTCCGGTTATCAGACTTCATTAATTGTGCTATTTTTAGATAGCATTCCTCAATCCGTTTCCCGGGTGGCATTCAGAGCGATTCAGCAAAGTGGTATTGTCATATCCGGGGGTAATATTAGAATCAATTTTAATGAAAGTTTCAAAAATATAGCCAACTATTTTTTTTATTTTGAAAGGTCCGACTTTGTTTATACGGGAGAAGATGGCGTTAACAAATTAATTATGAGTTTTCAAAAAAACGAATTGTTAATTTATCACGCTAATGACTTGGTTTATCCTCAGAAATTCGCTGATTATAGTTTTCAAAGAGGTCGGTTAAATGAACACGGTTATAAGGTTATTAAAACAAATGAAAGTTTTGAGAATGATACTATGACTTCCTCAAACCAAATCATTTAGTGTATTCACATTTTAACAGATCCATTCCCTACAATTTCACCCCCCTCAAAAACTCTTCAATCCCCATTTGTTTTTTGCCTTCCAGTTGCACTTCCGTTAAGCAGATGAACCCATCGGTAGTGGCGAATTTCAAAAAGGTTTTGTTATCGCTAACAAAATGGCCCGGCACAAAATCATGCTGCTCAATTTCATAAACGGATTTGTACACTTTAAGGATCTTCCCGTTTAAATGGGTATAAGCGGTAGGGATGGGGCTCAGTCCACGTATTTTGTTGTAAACAGCCACAGCAGGCTGCTTCCAGTCGATCAGGCAATCTTCTTTAAAAATTTTAGGGGCATGCTTCAGTTCAACCCCTTCCATTAACTGCGACTGCGGATGTTCATTATACCTGCCGCTTTCAACGCCTTTAACGGTTTTAACCAGCAGGCCGGCGCCTTTGTACATCAGGCGGTCGTGCAGTTCACCGGCTGTTTCGTGGCCGGTAAGGGTTACTTTTTCGGTAAATAATATGTCGCCGGTATCAATTTCATGTTTCAGGAAAAAGGTAGTAACGCCGCTCTCCTGTTCGCCGTTTATCAGTACCCAATTAATAGGGGCCGCGCCGCGGTATTGCGGCAGGAGCGAGGCATGCAGGTTAATAGTTCCCCGTGGTGGCATGTTCCAAACCACTTCGGGCAACATTCTGAAGGCCACCACTACCTGCAAATCGGCGTTAAATGCTTTCAGTTCTTCCAAAAATATAGGGTCTTTTAATTTTTCGGGCTGTAAAACGGGGATGCTATTTTCAAGTGCATATTGCTTCACTGCCGATTCATTGAGCTTTTGTCCGCGTCCTGCTGGTTTGTCGGGTGCTGTTACCACCGCTACAATATTACAACCAGCCGTAATTAAGGCATCCAATGATATCACAGCAAACTGGGGCGTACCCATAAATATTATTCTCATAGTAGATAGTAGTTCTAAAAAATTAATATATCAACCGATTCACCAGCCTCTTTGAATTTCTTCCTTTGATCAGTTAAGAAACTTTCAGATTCCCTGTCAAATACGAAATCGAACATCCGAAATCCGAAATCCGAAATCAAGCTCACGGATACAACAAATACTTTTTCCGTATCATTTTATAATGGCTTAGTGCAGGCTCCCAACTATTCCGGATCTCTTTTTCACTTTCACCGGCCTCTATTTGTTTTTGCAATTTATCTGTCCCGGCAAGTTTTGTAAAGTAGGCATTAAAAAAATGCTGCTTGTCCGGAAATGCTTTGTATAACGTTATCAGCCAGCTTAAATTAAGTTCTTTGCCGGCACGTATAAAATAAGTGTCGTAAGCTTTCAGGTCGATTCCGTAGCAAACTTTATCTTTTTGTGGGGGATCTTCACTCATGCCGGGGATGCTTACCGGTTTAAAAGAGTAAGTATATTTCCCAGCCAAAGTTGGATGCCCGATCTGCTCAAAGGGGAACATAGTACCCCTGCCCAGGCTCAGTGTGGTGCCTTCAAATAAACATACCGACGGATATAGAATAACCGACTTATCGGTATTCAGATTTGGCGACGGGTTAACAGGCAGTTTATAAACAGCACTATGCTTATAATTGGCTGCTTTAATAATTTTCAATTTGCATTTAACGTGGTTTTTGAGCCAGCCTTCGCCATTAATCATCTGCGCATATTCGCCAATGGTGAGGCCGTGAACAATAGGTATAGGGTTTAACCCGATGAAGGAGCGGTAGGCAGTATCCAGCACTGGTCCGTCAACATAAAAGCCATTGGGATTGGGCCGATCCAGTATCATTAGCTCAATATTATTTTCGGCACAAGCCTCCATTACGTATTGCAGAGTTGATAGGTAGGTATAAAACCTGGCGCCAACGTCCTGAATGTCAAATATCATCAGGTCAATTCCCTTTAAGTCTTCCGGTGTGGGTTTAAAATGTTTATTACCGTAAAGTGATATTACCGGGATGTGCGTTGCTTCATCAATAGTGCTGTTAACATCGGCCCCGTTGCTGGCATTGCCTCTGAAACCGTGTTCGGGACCAAATATTTTTTTTACAGAAATGCCCAGTTCAACCAGGCTGTCAACGCTAAGGGTTAAGGTCTTACCGATGACGGAAGTTTGGTTAATAACCATCCCGATATTTTTTCCCTTAAGGTAATCAATATAAAAGTAAGTTTGATCAGCCCCCGGAATTATTTCATTTTTTTTTTGCAGAGCGCTTATCTTTTGAGGCTTATAATAGGTTTTTTGTGCGGTTACGGGACAAATAATGAAACAGTTTATCGATCCGAAAAGTAAAAGGCGCTTTATCTTTATCATAAATATAATTACTGTACAATATAAAAGTACCAGTTTCAACGTTAAAACCGCATATTTGCGAAGGTACAAAAAATCTCTGTTGCATTGAATTTCGCCTGGTTCGTAGCTAATCGTATAACATTTAAATCTAAGCGTACATTTTCAAAATTAATTGTACGGATAGCCATCATTGGCATTATGCTCGGTTTGGGCGTAATGATATTGTCGTTGGGGATAGTAAGGGGGTTTAAATCCGAGATCCGGGAAAAAGTCCGGGGCTTTTCAGGCGATATGGTGGTTATGAAAAATGACCTCAACGGTTCATTAGAAAACTCCCCGTTTAAGGCCGACTCCAGCCTGGTAAAAAAGGTGTGCGCCGGCCCGTTAGTTACGCGGATGATGCCTTATGCAACCAAGCCGGGTATTATAAAAGCCAAAGGCGAAATTGAAGGGATCGTACTAAAGGGGGTTGATAAAACCTACGACTGGTCGGTATTTAAAAAGAACCTTGTGTCGGGGAATGTTCCCAATCTTGCTGATACAGCTGAAGGAAAAAAGCAACTTTTAATCTCCCGGTTTATTGCAGATCGCTTAAAGCTTAAAACCGGCGATAAAGTTTTGATATATTTTGTGCAGGAGCCCCTTAGGGTTAGGCCATTTGTTATCAGTGGCATATTTAGTTTTGGTATTGATGAAGTGGACAAAACCTATGTGGTGGGCGATCTGTCGATCATCAACCGCCTCAATAACTGGGATTCGGGCGAGATAGGTGGCTATGAACTAAAGGTGGCCGATTTTGATCAGTTGACTAAGGCCGAAGAGTCGGTCAATGACCTGTTGCCAACGCGGTTAAAAGCCTACACAGTTATTGATAATTACCCGGCTATATTTGCATGGCTTGATCTGCTTGATGGCAATACCAGCGCTGTTTTGTCATTAATGATTATTGTGGCGATAATTAATATGATATCGGCATTATTAATTATGATATTGGAACGCACCAATATGATAGGAATATTGAAGGCTATGGGTGCCGCAAACTGGACAATTCAAAAGCTGTTCTTGTACAACGCGCTTTATCTTATTTGCCTGGGCATGTTGTTGGGGAACGTTTTTGGCTTGGGCCTTGAAGCTTTGCAATACAAAACCCATCTTTTTCAGCTCGACCCCGCTTCGTACTATATGAATTTTGTACCTATACAGTTTAAATGGACAGACCTTGTGCTACTTAACGCCGGTACTTTTTTGATTTGCCTGCTGGTAATGATCGGTCCGTCAACACTGGTAACCAAAATTACACCGGTTAAAGCAATAAGGTTTAAATAGACGAGGAAATACAAATATTTTCGAAGAAAATATTTTCACCACTCACCACTCACCACTCACCACTCACCACTCACTTTATCTGGTAAGCTAACCCAAAACTGATCAATTGGCTGTGAGTATAGTAGGCGGTGGGCGAATCGTTAAGTAAATGATTGCTAAAATTGGTTAAGCCTTGTACAAAACCGGCGGTAATGCTAAATTTATTGTAGTATATCGCCGCCCGTAAGCTGACCCGGAAATCGGTCGGGAATTTCCCCCGGTCCAGGTCCGTTTGATAAACATTGCCGGCATCGTCAGTTGCTTTGCCGTATTCGTGGGTATTTAAATTAAAACCAAGATCGAAACCTGGCATCAAATCAATTTTTACCCTTTTTATTTTCAGGCGATAACCAATGTAAGGGTTAACGTTAATGTCCTGGCTTTGTAAATTAGTGTGGCCGTTGGCCGGAGTTGGACCCGCAAGATTATAATAGTTGCCTGTCGCAAAATTAAGGTCACTTCGATAAACACCGTTAAGGTCAACCTTGCTTCTTAATATTTGGTAACCGCCCTGCAGCCCAGCGATAAAGCCGGAATGGCCAACGTACTGTACCTGTAAGCCGCCGCCATAGCTAAAAGCAAATTTATTTCCATAAGGATTATTGGTATAACCCGCTTTGGAATTCGCCATTCCGCCATTAATAAATGATGTAGATGTGGTATAATTGCCGGTATAACGAAATAAGCCTGTATTGCCCAATAGTGATATTTCAATATTTTGTGCATGAAGCTGTGATAATACCAGGAATGTGAATAAGGTTAAGAAGGTTTTCTTCATTTTTTATTTGTGGTGAAATTGAATTTAAGGTTTACGCCACCCGCACCAAATTTAATATCCTGCGAACCCAGGCCTTGAAGTGGATATTTCAGGAAAGGTTCAAGTACAATGCGGTTTTTACCAAGGGGGTATCCTACACCAAAGGCAAAGTTGAGCATTTTGCCCACATAAAAGCTGTTAAAGCTGTTATGGGAGGTTTCGTTCTTCAACTGCTGCAAGGTTGGTGAAGCCAGGGCCGGATAATTATATTGATAGGTGTAAGTTTCATTAATAAAGGTGCCTGAGCTGAAACCCGCCAGTACATAGAAATTATTTTTCTTCGGGTTAAATTCATATTTCAGGTTTAGTGGGACGTCCAAACCAATAAGGCTGGCATTGTAATTTTTATAGGTGGGAACAGAGGCTATATTAACCTGGCCGGTAGAAAACTCAGCCATCTGGCTCAAATTAGATGCAGGAGCAGACCCTGCTGCTATACCTGCCGCTGCGGGAGAAAATTGCACACCCGAAGCTGGGGTGCTGCTGTTAAATGCCAGTGAATTTTGTGCAATGGTAATGCCTGTAACCAGCTTTAAATTGGGGGTTAGCGTTATTTCCGAAGTAACGCCCGCGCCAAGGTTTGGCTGATTACCGCTCCCTTTTGCGTAGTTAAAGTACGTTGCTGCATATACACCAAAATGCACCCTCTTTTCCCCATAAATTTTTTTGTTTTCTGGTTGATTGTCTTCAGCAAACATTGATGCAATGGACTTGGCAGGTGCTGTAGTTTTGTTTACCATGGGCTTGCTTTTATCCGGAATATCGCCTGCGGGTTTCAATGATCCGGTTTTGCTCACGTTTACAGCCTGGTTATTTGTATTTGTTTGAACAGTAGCTGCCATTTGGTTTGCGGGTGGCTGTACAATTTTTATTGATCCTGGTTTACGCTGGTTGGTAGCCAGGCTATTTGAATTCGCCTGAACAGTTGCTGCCATTTGGTTTACTGATGGCTGCACAATATGGTGTTTAACACTGTCCTTTCTTTTTATAACATGAGCTATTTTATTGTCTATATCCCTATTAACAGGTAAAAACTTAGGGATACTAACAGGGTTCCTGTGTGCTGGTTTTAAATGATTTGCATTGTTTTTTGCAATAATGGCTGAAACGGTGTTGTTTTCATTTTTTAAAATTGAAGGTTGCCCGTTGTTTTTTAATATGGGTGTGGCTTTTTGAGTGGCTACATTCTCATGCAATGCTTTAGTGTGTATATTATTAATGGTTAGTTTTGCCGGGTTACCTGTTTTTTCAAATTCCCATAATCCAACGCCTAAAAATAAAAGTAATAAGGCGGCGGCACTCCACCATAGCCATGCAATAGCACGGCGCTTTGCTTTTTCTTCGGGAAATTTCTCCCTTAGCAGCAACCATCCTTCATCAGCGGCAGGGTCTTCGTAATTATCGAATACCTCCCTGATGCGGTTCTTAATGTCATTATCTAACTGATCGTCCATGTTTTAATGCTTCAGTTCTTAATATGCTTCTCAATTTCTCTTTGGCCCGGCTCAGATAAACCCGCGATGAGCTTACCGGAATGGCCAGCAATACAGCTATTTCGTCGTGGCTGTACCCGTCTATTTCATATAAATTGAAAATGGTAAGCTGTATTGCAGGCAATACGCTCATCATTTTTATAATATCCTGCGCATGCAGATCGTCCAGGGCGCTCGCATTTATTGGCGGGTTTGTGGTTTCGATATTAACATTCAGCTGAAGTTTTAAATCCTTTCGCCGCCGGTCTATGCAGGTATTCACAATAATAGTTCGCAGCCATGCCTTGAATGGCTTGTCGCTGTTAAAATTGTTTATCGAGTTAAATACTTTTATAAATGCATCATTTACAACCTCTAACGCATCATCGCGGTTTAAACTATAGCGCAAACCAATACCCATAGCGTAGCTATAGAATTGCTTGTATAACAATTCCTGGTACTTTAAGCTGCCTGTTTTGCATTGACTGATAATTTCTTCTTCAGCAATACGCCGGGGTTGATGCATTAAGTGTGTTTAATTCAGCCTGAATTTAGTTATTTATTAACAATACGGAAAGACGTTCGGTAATGCTACACGCGACTGCAATTTGTTGGTGAATTGGGTGTATATTGGAAACAACTAACCATTCGCTATCGCGAATTCACTGATCAACGACTTAGTTTTTCTTTAAATTATATTTCAATATCAGTGTATCCGGACTTGACACATAGCCGATCTCCAGCAGGGAACCATTATATGTATAATTGTATAAACCGTTTAAATGAACTTTGGCAGGAGCCCCCGTTGCCAGGTAAGTGTCATGATCCTGGAAATAGATAGTGCTGTTGGTTGCGTATACAATAAAACCGCCGTAGCTGCCTTCATGTACACTTGAAGTATCGCCTGTAACTTTAAAGCCTGTAGCGGCTTCCATATCAAGCGTTATAGTTGCTGAAGCCGAATCAATCGTAGATGATTTGTTATGTATAATTTCGAAATGACCTGTGAACGTACCTACAGGGATATCTGCCGGGGTCGGATTGGTGCTTTTGTTTACAGAGCATCCATAGGCAAACAGCAGGGGTAATAACAAAAAATATAGAAAGTTATTTTTCATAAAAATATTCATTTATTAGCAGGTACGTGTTGTTTTGTCCGAACGATACAATATCGCAATATATTATTTTAATTCCTTTTCGCCTCTTCCCAAAAAACATCCATTTCGGCAAGGCTCATATCATGCAGTTGTTTGCCATTTTCTTTCGCCTTGCTTTCAAGATACTGGAAACGCTTTATAAATTTACGATTTGTTTTCTCCAAAGCATCTTCCGGGTTAATATTTATAAAACGCGCATAATTGATCAGCGAAAACAACAGGTCGCCGAACTCACCTTCCGCTTTTTCAATATCGATAGCGGTGTTATCTTCAGCATTAAATTCATTTCTGAATTCCTGCATCTCTTCTTCCACTTTCGCCCATACCTGGCTTTTCTCTTCCCAGTCAAACCCAACGCCCCTAGCTTTTTCCTGTATCCGCGAAGCTTTTACCAAAGCAGGCAGTGAAGCAGGCACCCCCGCCAAAACCGAGCGGTTGCCTTCTTTTAGTTTGATCTGCTCCCAGTTGCGTTTTACATCGTTTTCGTCCTGTACCTCCACATCGCCGTAAATATGCGGGTGGCGGTTTACCAGTTTATCACAAATGCCGTTCAATACATCGGTAATATTGAAATCGTTGGTTTCCGAAGCGATGCGGGCATAAAAAACAAGGTGTAGCATTATGTCGCCAATTTCCTTCTTTATCTCAGGCATATCCGCACTTAATATCGCGTCCGATAGCTCATAAGTTTCCTCGATAGTTAAATGGCGAAGGCTTTCCAGTGTTTGCTTTTTATCCCAGGGGCAATTAAGGCGCAAATCGTCCATAATAGTTAACAGCCGGCTAAAGGCGGTTTCGGTCGTAGAGGCTGTTGAAGGAGGTATTAATGGCATAATGTTTATTTGCTGTAAAAATAGGGTTTAAGTCCGAAAGTCCGAAAGACGGAAAGTCCGGAAGTTTTTGAGTGCAGGATTTAGGGACTTTTATTTAATTTTATTCATCAATCAGATTCATTAAAACAATGCCCGATCAAACCCAACTGCTTTACGCTATCGAAGTACATTCTGTTGATGGTATAACGCAATATTTTGCAGCAGGCGGCAGCCCGAACGATTTGTTGCCTGATGGCATGCCGGTATTTACTGTGATGATAGAAATGTACACCCGTACACCCAGGTTTAGAGATTGTGTAAAAGCTTTTATCAACGCAGGTTTAGTATTTGAGGATAAGGCCCTGCTGGCCGTTTTAATAGATGATGCTGAGCGGCTGGAAGAAATTATTAAAAATGACGAGTCCATCATAACCAAAACATACACTCAATACAACAATACCTATACCCCGTTAACCGGTGGAACCCTACTTCATTTTTGTGCCGAATACAATTGTATTGCCTGTGCAGGCGCACTGGTTAAATATCGCGCGGATATAAACGCAAAAGCTGCTTATGATGAGTACGGTTTCGGCGGGCAAACACCGATTTTCCATACCGTAAACCAAAACAGCAATAATTCAATTAACATGCTGCATTTCCTCCTTGAAAATGGGGCCGATCTAAACCTTACAGTGAAAGGTTTGATATGGGGCAGGGGGTACGAGTGGGAAACCTTTATCCCTGCCGTAAATCCCATTAGCTATGCCATGATGGGCTTATTGCCGATGATGCACCGCAGGCAGGAAACAGTTGCTGAAGTGGTATCGTTACTAATTAAACACGCTTACGGGATTGATTATAAATCGCCAAATGTGCCGAATGCTTATTTGCAGCATTGAGGCTAATACTAATAATTATTTAAAGGATCAAACAGATTTGCTGCCTCATGATGTCTAATTAAAAAATTAATAATAATATGCCCTTTGGTTAATGCAGAATTGACTTTAATTCGTTCTATTTAAGGCAAAATTAACTTCGCTATGATCAGAAAGATATACACCACTTTGCTGCTATTGCTGTCTGTAAGCTATGTGCTTAAAGCACAATCAAATGATGATTCGGGTCTTGGTTCTTTATCCCAGCCGCAGCCTTTTTTGTATACTATAAATGCGCTTAACCCGGCTGCAAGGCATTGGAGCCTCAATTATTCCGGGGGATATGGCCAGTATACCGTTACACCGCTTGGTTTCGACGGGGTAGACCAGAATGTCGCGGTGAAAGGCTATTTAGGTAATCGTTTTACCATGTTAGCTACCATGGGAGTTGGTTTTGGTACCGGCGGAAATACGCAAACCTTTCAGCAGGCGGAAATATTTAAAGATTTTATAGGCGGAAAAAACGCATCCGGTTTCAGATTTGGGACTAGCTTAGGGGTAATAAGGGAGTTTAGTAATGATATTGTTGCGCTTAGCCGGTTTAATGCTGCTTATGAAAACTTCGCCTGGAAACTTGCTGGGAACGCGAGGGTGGAAAAAGCATTTTCTGCCGACAGGGATGAATTTGATGTTATATCGAGTTTTGGAATATTGAGAAGAATAAACGGGCAGTTTTTTGGAGGTTTTGAAGCCGTTGGACAGGATTTGGAGGGGTTATGGGAAAACGAGACAGAGGGAGGTGCTAAAGTATTAGTTGGCCCGTCTTTAAATTACGTGCCAATTGGTTCAAGATTATCATTCTCGCTTTGCGCAGGGCCTATCTTTTACGTTACCCACAGTACCATAACCCCTTTCGATTCAGCCGTCAGGGAATTGCCTTCAAATACAGGGTTTACAATAAAATTTAATGTAGGATTCAATTTTTTATAAAAGCTTAGTTGCCCTTAGCATCTCTCTTTTCCCGGGTGCACCGGGCGCTTTCTCCACTTTGCAATCCAGTGCCTTTAGGGCCCGTTTTAAGTTCCCGGTAATGGCGTAAGTTACAAATACCCCGCCGGGTTTTAAAAATTGTATGGTATGGGCAATGGCTCTTTCGTCCCACATCTCTGGCTGATACATGGCCGCAAAAGCATCGAAATAAACAACATCATATTGTTTTTTAGATTCAAAATCCAGTAGCTTGCAGTTGGCGATTTGCAGTTGGCAGCCGGGTAGTATGCTGATCACGGTTTTTAAACTATCCGGATATTTTTCAATAAAACTGCTCCATGTTTTGGGTTGTAAATACTGGTTGTACCCGGTTTGGCTGATTATTTCAGGGCTTAAGGGATACGCCTCGATGCCGGTATAATTTAGTTCGATACCTTTTTCAGCGCAAAATTCAGCGCTTAGCAAAAAATTAAGACCAGTACCAAAGCCAACTTCTAAGATACTGACAGAAGATGGGGCTTTCTCCAAAAAATACTTCAGCCCCGAATTAACAAACACATGCCTGCTTTCCTGCAAGGCGCCGTGTTTTGAGTGATAATTTTCACCAACTACTGCGTTATAAATGGTGTTTGAGCCATCTGCCGTTTTTACTATTTCGAGCATCTCAATTGGTTACTTCTTTAATGGCTGATGATAACGATAGTCAGATAAAAGTAGCGGGATTAATGCGCAACATCTTTACCGCCAATCTCCAGCACCGCTTCACTTAAGTCCAGCACTGGTACAGCCGATAGTTTTGCTGCAATAATACTGGCCGCTGCTGCCGACCGGTATCCGGCTGCGCAATGCACCACAATGGGTTTATCCTCTGGTATTTCGTTGATCCGCTCCCGCAATTCAGGTAAAGGAATCAAAAACGCACCGTCGAATATCAAGCCGCCTTCTGTTTCGTTCGGATTACGTACGTCAACAATGGTATATCGTTCGGGATTGGTTGTAAAACGGGGGAGATTAAAGTCCCGTTCCGGCAAATCAGTGTATTGAGGCTCCGAAATACCGGCTACCAGGTTTCTTTCATAGCCAATTTTTGCGGCTTTTACTATTACTTCTTCCAACGCTTTAGCTGTATCAGCAATTAGATAAAATAGCTCATCCGGGCCTACGATCGACCCCAGCCATGTTTCAAACTTTCCACCGTTTTGTAAATTGATGGCGCCTTTTTCATGCCCCTTTTTAAATTCTGCATTCGGCCGGGTGTCAATAACCACTGCATTTTTTTCAAGCGTCACATCGCCGGTCAGCCGTAAAATATGTGCAACGCTGCCTGCAAAAGCGGGTGCTCCTTTCTTATTCAACGCTACATCGCTGCCAAAATATTTCGGAATAAATGGCTGGTCGGCGATAATCGTTTTTACAAAATCAGCTTCAGCCATCAACTGCAATGCATAATTCTCGCGTAATTCCCGGCCTATCGTACTTTCAAGGTCCGGGCTCATGTTTTTTCCGCAGAGCGAGCCTGGGCCATGTGCCGGATAAACCTTCACGTTATGCGGTAGTTTCATCAATTTGTCGCGGGTAGAATGGTACATCTGCCGGGCAAGCTCTTCCTTTTTGGCTGTGATGTTACCCACGTTTTCACGCAGATCGGGACGGCCAACATCGCCTACAAATAAAGTATCCCCAGTAAACAGTGCTTGTTCAGTACCATCTTCGTCTTCGGCCAAAATACATATTGAATCAGGCGAGTGGCCGGGGGTATTGATGGCTTTAAGTTTAATGTCATTTAATTTTATAAAATCCCCGTCATCAAAACTTTCGTGAGGATATTCGGCGCCCGTTAACTTGCTTGCATAGATAATAGCTCCCGTAGTTTGGTGGATCTCCAGGTGCGAGCTCACAAAATCAGCATGGGGGTGGGTTTCAATTACGCCTATGATATCGGCATCGTGTTGTGCCGCAAAGTCATAATAAGGCTGCGGGTTGCGGGCAGGGTCAATCACAACCATTTTACCGGTCCGTATTACCGCGTAAGAAGCATGTGCTAAACCCTTGTCGTAAAATTGTTGTATGATCATTGGATGCAAAGATATGGTTATTTCGGATTTCGGATGTCCGATTTCGGATTTCAGAAGAAAGATGATTTTTGAATAGAAATCTAAATAATTCCGAAATTGAAAATCCGACATCCGAAATCATTCATTCTCTCTTTTAACCAGCAAAAACTCTTCGCCCTCCAATGGCAAATAGCCGTATTCATAACAAAAATGGTAGGTTTTGCCATTTTGGGTTTGATAACTGCGGGTATGGTATTCAAAGTCGAAGCCTTTTGATGACATTTTTTTGCGGGTTGTTTTTGTTTTGCCAGTGGGGTTTAATTCCTCCAATATCCGCCGGTTACGCTTCAGTATATTGTTGATATTGCGCACCAGGTTGTAGCTGCTGCTATTTAGTTGGTTGTTATAGTTATTGCGGCATAGGTCGTTGCAAAATTTTTTGTCGGCACGGCCATGTAAGGGTTCACCGCAATCAAGGCAGGTCCTTTCTTCATTCATTTGATAAAGATAAATAAAATATTATCCGTTTGCAAACGCTTACAAACGGAAACTGTCGACTATAAACGGTTACTCACCGGGTAACTTTTACATTCCTCCACAACTTTGTACCGTCAATTAAAAAGAAAATTAAAATTTAAAAAGCATGAACTCATTAAGAAACAGCGTACGCCTGGTAGGTAACCTGGGTATGGATCCCGAAGTAAAAAGTTTTGACAACAACAAAAAACTGGCTCGTTTATCATTAGCCACCAGCGAGAGCTACAAAAATGATAAAGGTGAAAAAGTAACCGAAACCCAATGGCATAATTTAACCTTATGGGGCAATTTGGCCAAATTCGCCGAAGATGACCTTAAAAAAGGCGACACCATTGCCATTGAAGGCCGGTTGAAAAATAGCAATTACATTGATAAGGACGGGAACAAACGTTATTTCTGCGAGGTGGTAGTTAACGAATTTATTAAAGTTGGGGGTAGGGGTTAGTGAGAGGCTGATCGGGTTAGATTAAGTTGATCGGATGGAACCCCAATCGACTTAATCACCCCCAATAAATAAAAATTAAAACTCAAATCATTATATTTGTTATGTACTTAGAAGCAAAAGAAACCGCCCGGCTCTATAAACTGCTTAGCGAAAAATTAGGCAGTGACACCACCGAGGCTATGTTTAAATATATCGACAACAAAACAGAGCGTTCCGTGGAAGCGACCATCAAAACACTGGCTACAAAGGATGATATCACAAATCTTCGCAATGCGTCCAAAGATGATATCACGAATCTTCGCAATGAAACGAAAGATGACATCGCGAATCTTCGGAAAGAAGTAGGGGATGGTTTTGTAAACCTTTATAAACAAATTGGTGAAAATCAAACCACCAATATGAAGTGGATGTTCATTTTTTGGATTGGACAGGCTGCGACGACGGTCGGGTTTATACTATTATTTCTAAAAAAATAGGGACAAATGAAACAGGATGAAGAAATATTAAGAGCCAATGGTTACCAAAGTAAATTCAGGCAATTTGACGAGTTTTTGGCATGTCATTATAAATTTTTCTTCTTTTTAATTCTTTCGCTTTCGTCAGTAACTCAGCTAACGCTCGTTTGGATTGTGGCAAATCATTTTAGTAAAAAGTAGTTTGTTAACTAAAGCAACTCATTCCAATTCAATCACCTGACCTAACCAATCACTACAACTCATCCTTCAAATGAATCGTCTTTTCAACGATCGTATGAATTACACCATCTAATTCCTGGGCCGTTAAATCAATATGACCAACAATCTCTCTGTTCATTGGGTTATCCATGTTTTTTTTGTCAAATAAGTTAACAAGGCCTAAAATAGTAGCCACCGGCCTTCTTATCTCGTGCGAACTTATGGAAGCGATCTCCTGCAATCTTTTATTTTGCTCTTTTATATTTTCCTGGTTCCTTTTGTTTTCCATTAAAACACGCAGGATGTTAGTCGTACGCTCAATCATATGTAATTCATCACTCTTGGGCTCTCTTGCTGTTGTATAGTACACAGCAAAAGTGGCCAATACGCGGGCTCCCTGCGAACTGATGACCGGGTTTGACCAGCAGGCTTTAAGGCCATAGGGCCGGATAAAGTCCCGGTAATCATCCCATAAAGGGTCTGTTTCAATATCACTTACAATAACCTGGCTTCGGTGATATGCGGAAGTTCCACATGATCCTGCTTTCGGGCCAATGGCCGATCCGTTTATCAAATTGCAATATTCAACAGCTAACCTGGGAGCGGCAAGGTGGTAAACTTTTTCCTGCGCATCGTCAACCTCAAGTACCGAACAGATCATGTCCGGAAAGATCTCTTCAATGCCTTTCAATAGTTCATTGATAGTTTGAGGTAACGAATGAGAGCCGGAAGCATTTAATTCGAGGATGTTTTTTTCAAGGGCGAGCACTAACTGTTGTATCTTAACTGAGTTGATGTCGCGGATAAATACCATAACCTCATTTTTGTAAGGGTAGATATTTATACGGAGCCATCTTTTAAAATGCGCGTTAAAGTATTGTGCCTGGTCGGTGGTATTCCCTTTAAAAGCAGACTCAAATTTGGCTATTACTTCATCGGTTATTCCCAGGCTATGCAATTTCCTCAAACTCAGATTTTTGAGCTGCTTGTTATTTAACCCTGTTATGGCCAAAAAAGCTGGATTATAGGCAGTAATCTGCCACTTATCATTGATGATAAAAAAACCTTCGCTAAAACTTTGCAGTATGTGCTGGATATTGTCGGTAAGATTATTTTGATCGGGACCGTTTAATTTATTGGTTAAATTAGTTCCGGAAGCATAGATGAGATCATCACTGTTATTTAAAAATATCGCCCATTTTATGTTATAGTAGCGTCCATCTATACCTTTTATGCGGCTTTCATAGCTGGTTATCTCTTTTTTTCGTAACAAAAGGTTGGCAAGTTCCTGTCTTCTCCGTACATCAGCCGGATGCGACAGGCTGTTAATTTTAACATTGTGAAGTTCCGCTTCCGAATAACCCAAAGTTTTTCTTAGTGTCAGATTAGTATGTTTAATGATACCGTTCTTGTCCAGTACGCAAAAAAAATCGCTTGATTTATCGAACAGAAAAGAAAGCCTGGCGTCCATTGGCGTATTGTCAATTGATTACAATATCGTATCTATAAAAATAAAGATATTGTTTGCATAACGCAAAATATTTATTTTTAAGGGGTATGCGCGGCAACAGGTAAAACTTTGCCGTTATAAAAACGGTGCCCGGTTATAGAGAAATCTGCAATATATTTCCCCATCTCAAAAGCCATCACAGGCGATTCATATCCCGGGAACGCTTTTTCAAGCATTTCTGTTTGCGCTGAGCCAATAGCCAGGCAGTTAACTTTTATTTGCTGTTCGGCAAGTTCCACTGCTAAACACTCCGTAAGCGTATGCAATGCGGCTTTGCTTGCCGAATAAGCAGAAAGGCCCGGAAATTTAGTGCTTCCCTGGAACCCACCCATACTGCCAATATTCACAATGTGCGAACCTTCGGGCATTAAACCTACCAGTGCTTGTATAATGCGGACATGGCCTATAAAATTGCTTTGCAGCATCTCAATAAAGTCCATTTCCTGCAACTCCTTAAATGGCTTATTGATCAACACTCCGGCATTATTGATCAGGATATCCACGTGGTTATCAAAATTGTTTTTGATAAAATTTTGCAGGTCGATGTAATCGTCGTGCACTATATCAAAAGCGAGGGCATATATTTCAGCATCTGGATTTAAACCATGAGCTATTTCAAGCAAACGCTCCAACTTGTCCTGCGAGCGTGCCAGGGCAATTACCTTATGTTTTCCAGACAGTATTAATTCCAGCGCTGCTTCAAAGCCGACTCCGCTGCTTGCGCCTGTAATAATGATGTTCATGCTACTAAACTACCAATTTTTGCTCAACAGGATGTTTTATTAAATAAAATCCATCATTTATCAGCTTTTTGTATTCAGGCTCACCGGCGGCTTTTTGTTCCAGAAAACTCCTGATCTCGTTTGCTAATTCAGGTTCAACTTCTTCATGTTCAAGTATCTCCAGTATTTCTAAAGCGCAAAGCCAATCGTCGTGATGGTTTTTTTGTAACCGCAGCCAAACATTGCCCAAAAAACCATATTCGCCGCCATTGTGCCTGCGGTCACGCACCTGCCGGTAAAGTTGGTGCAGTTCTAAAGTGCGACCATCATATGCCTGGTGGTAAGTGCCTGTAGTTGATTTATAAGTAATATCCTCAAATGCATCTTTATCTGCCGCGCCGCAAAAAAACCGAAACAATTTTTTCGCCCACTGCCATATCATATACACCCCATAATGGGTCGAAAAGTATTTTCCCGGCTTTGTCCTTCACCGTGCAATCAGTAAAGGTAATCAGTTGCGTTTTTCCATTACTAATATGGATGCCTTTTACCACGCCGTTAACGGTTATGCCGCTTTCAAAACTTAAAGTGGTTTCTTTTCCCTCTTCAATGCCAAGATAATTGAGCTCATCAATACCCAGATCTTCTATGGGTTCCGCATACCCTTTTAATTTTCCTGCCGGCGAGCTAAAGCCATCTTTATGATAATCCTTATCGTGGCCCTTTATTTGTTTATTATTTAGCGCCAACGCTGATGGGCCTGTTGTGCGGATATAAATGGGATTGCCATTTTCATCAGTTTCAAAACTTGTAAAAGTACCGGTTAATTGCAGGCCCGAACTGCAAACTGCTGTGCAGGTATTTTTACTTTCAATCGCTTTTTGCAGCCCGTAAGCGCCGCCGCGCCTGAAAGCCATGGTATCGGCAAACGTTTCCAGCACATCTATCAGGTTTTGAAAAGTTGGGGTAACGAATAGCTGGGGCTGGGTTTTGGTAATATCGTAGGTGTA